>Ga0116231_10004682_pt1 | contig 27553 bp, 28 predicted proteins | sample S1TSphgellanicum_2_FD_89695 | JGI IMG/M metagenome (GOLD analysis project Ga0116231, IMG submission 89695) | Host-associated microbial communities from peat moss isolated from Minnesota, USA - S1T2_Fd - Sphagnum magellanicum MG | ecosystem: Host-associated > Plants > Peat moss > Unclassified... | reverse complement strand
TTGCTGTAGAGGCGACGGCTGGCCTTAGCCGGGACCTCGGGGTCAGGAACTGGCGAGTCGGATCGTGAGTGGATGGTCTACCGGTTACGATATTGGGTCGATATGATCGGCATAACGTACGCTATAATCCGTTTCCTGAGGAGACCCCTGAGTAGAACTTCTTCAGTAATAGTTTCTGCTTGATGTCCTGAAACAGCGTTAAAATGACCGAATAGATGTCATATTTTGGGGTAGCCATAGACGAGGTCACGGGATTTCCGGCTGAAATAAATGCTAGAACCTCTTTAAGTTTTTCTTTCCGTTCTTTATTGTCTTGTTCCCATTCTTTTTTTGACTCTCCACTCTCCGGCGTAAATTTTGTGGGTGCGAACGTTTTCTCTAAATCTACGCACAGTTTATCGGCGAAAAAATTTTTTATGGAGGTATAATCTTCTATATCGGTGTTTCCCGTTACCTTGTAAACACGTGCAAGCGCAGTGATGTCATTTATCGCGATACTCTTGAATTCTGAACATGTTATACTGGGATCCATTATCTTTTCACGCAAACCCATTAAAAAGGCATCGTCTTCATTCAAAAAATGGTAAAAGTGTTCTCTGAACTCTGCCGCTTCTCCATCTGAGATCTTCCTCTGGTCAAGCGAGCCAATCGAATTCGCTCCTCGAGGGGACGGGGCAAGATAAACGCATTTATCAAATTCATTAAGAGTCTGACCAGAAAGCATGAACTTTTCAAAAGGGTGTCTTAGATCGTAGTCGTCGTAACCTTTGAAAATTGATTTAAGCTTAGCATGAGGGTCTACAATATATTGATTGCACGCATAGGGATCGTATTGATAATTGTCAACTTGTGCATTCCACGTGGCGTATGATTGTTTGAATAATTGCATTTGAGCGATGTGGTTTGCCTTATCGGCAAGGTTGTATGAGTCATGTGCTGACCAGATTGCTTGACTGACAGAAAACATGAAGGTCAGCAGTGCAACGAACGAACCTAAAGCCACCCAACTGTCTGATGAAACTGCTTTAAGATACTGGGTTATAACTTGGATTAAAGGATGACGCTTATTGTCGTTTTTCATGCCTCAGGTCCGGCGAGCCATATGAGCGACTGAAGGACTGGCTATCCAGCCTTGCAGTCGCTCTGTGTTACGTCGTATGGTTATGCTTAGTGGCAAGCTAAAATGACCATTGATCATCCCCCCTTTGGGCACGCAGTAATATAGACCAAAACAAGGCGGCTCTGTAAGTGAGAACGCCGTCAATCGCTCCAAAGTTCCACTGTAACAAGAAACTAGACCTCCCCCACTTTGGGCTCAGTAAGCACGAAGCTGTGAAAAACGGCCAAACCCGGTAGAGCCGAAAGCTGGTGGGCGCGGTGCTGTCTTGCTCTGAACTGCTGGCCCGCTATGTTACAGTTTGATTTTTTCGTACTCATCCAGTGACGCTTCTTCACCGCGCCGGTCATAGAGCTTCGTCGTACGCGGCGACGCGTGATTCACCATTTGCTGAGCGTATATTCAGGGGTGGCCTCAGGAAACGGATTATATCGTACGGTAAGCTCTGATGTGAGAGCGTAAAGTGGTTGCAACTGGCGGGGAAGTCGTTGCAATTGCGATAGGCAAGAGAATGCAACTGCACCTGAGATGGAAGCCCGTCACCGCAATTTATGCGTAAGCCAGTTGCACTCACTTTACGGCAATCTAAGCACAAAACATACTTTTTCAGTTGCATCCACTTTACGTTCTCACAGATATGTTGTATTAACATTATCAAATGCAGCGCCCGGAAAGGGAGATACCTTGCCTAATTATTATGCGTCGCAGGAAGTCGCCAAAAGACGGTTTCTGCTATCGAAAAGTCCGGATGGCATACTTTCCCTTGCGTATATAATGCCGGATGAGCGTCTCCTATTGGCAAATGCCGAGCAAAAGAAAATGGCGTCTTCAGGCATGGAACTGCTGCGCATTGATAATTCAAAAAACCGGCTGATTATATTCCCGAAAAATACAGGACCTGGACACGAAAATTTTTTCCAGTCTAAATATGAAAATATACGTCAGATTATATTGGATGGTTTTTCATTCAGCACACCTGAGTCTGAAGACGACATTTATGATCTCTTGGATGAGCTTCCGTCAGGATTCTGCCGCAATCCAGACATGGGTCTTGGCTTCAAGCCGGAATACGATGTTTTTATCAATGCGATAGAACAGATACCTGGCTTGGTGAATTTATTGCTGACAAAAAATAGTCCGTCCAGCATTGATGGCGAAACCTACATATTGAGTTATAAAGATTATGAAGTTTTACGGAAAGCCACCAACCGTATCCAAAATGAAGCTAGGCGTCTTGCAAGAGAAGAGAAGTCTGTTTTAGCGCATAACACGTTGTTGACGAACCTTTATCCAGAAGACTATCCGGAAAAATGCAGACCCTATAGAAAAGATACGATCTTCAAAATTCTCACAGGGCATGATACGAAAAATAATCTTTCTTCAAATGATAAGGCGGAGGCACTGAGCCTTGTTTCTGCCAGCGCAACAGATATCGTCAAAAAAAATCCGCATGAATTGATGCGCCTGCACGACAAAATTGAACTGGTTACCTTGGATGATCTAATCGGCAAGATCACAATAAAAATGTCTCAATCCAAGCAAAAAGAAAATGACTGGCAGACTTTATTTAAATATAATCCATTTATTTTAAGTCTGGCTTTCAGCTTGCCGATAACAGTGTTCGGCGACCAAGTTTCAGTCAGTGGAATGCGATTTAACGGATCTGGAGAGACAATTGCAGATTTCGTTTTTCGCAATGGTTTGACAAACAATTTAACCTTAATCGAAATAAAAACGCCATCTACAAAATTGCTTGGGAAAAACGCATATCGGCGCGATATCTTTGTCCCGTCTCAAGATTTATCCGGTTCTATTAATCAAGTGCTATACCAGCGATACCAACTTCAAAAAAACATCGCAAGTCTCAAAGAAAACTCGCGCCAGTTTGATATTGAATCATATGCGATCAAATGTTTAGTCATCGTAGGGAGAACCCCCGAGTCGGAAGAGCAGCGAAAGTCTTTAGAGTTATTCAGAAACAACCTCAATGATGTGCTGATCGTAACATTTGATGAATTGCTGAAAAAGCTCGAATTACTGCGTGATTTTTTAAGAGGAGGCCCAAAAGAAGAATAGTAAGCGTCGGTTCTGCACAGTCTTGCAGAACCGACGCTTACACGGGTAACTGCCTCCGATCACCAGGTCGAAACCAAATGGTCTAGCTACTCGACCTTTATCCAGCTAAAGTGCGGTAAAGCGAAAATCGCTCGCGTCCATGAGTTTCAATTCATTTTCGCATTGAGCGTGACTTTGAAACATTGCTATATGATCAGGGGTGATTTCATCGGGTCTTTTGTAGGCATTCGATAATGTTTTCTTTTCCAAAGCGACCGCTTTTGCAAAATCACCGTTGCCCGCATATGCACATGCTAAAATCTCCGCATTCGCCCGTACAGGTAATGTTTGATAGGCCTCACTCGCATACCGTAATGCTTTTATCGTAGAACGAGTGCTTGCAGGTCCAAATAAGTAGTATTCTGCGAGATATAGTCGATCATATGAAAATGATGTATCATGTCTATTTATATGCCTTAAACTATCGTCTAGAACACGTTTGTTTCTTTCATTCAATGCTGCTAATGCGATCGCTGAGTAGTGTTGCGCATTTCGATCGTTCTCTGACAGAGATTCGAGATATCTATTCACTCCCACGAGCTGTTTCGGCAAATGCCATTCGCTGATTAAGGAATTGTCAGTGAAATAGGTGCCATTCCAATACCGATAGTATCCCATAGTTGTTTCAAAGTCGAGTGTATTCTGTGAATCCGCCTCCCAACGAATAAACGCATGACCTGGGGCTGTAACCATGTGCAATGGATATCTGAGTTGCTCACCAATAGCAAGAAACAAGTCCGATCCAATGTCACAATCGACAACATAAAATGCATGCGACTTGTTATGTTTGATATACTGAATTCTTCGGACATTGCTCGGGTTGACGGCAAGCTCTTCAAACATTTTTTGGTTTGTATAAATGGTTGGCGCTAGTCCATCTGACAAGACCGCGACACCACCATGACCCGGATATACAAACCCATGTCGAATAAGTAAACAATCAATCTGAGGAAGAACAGCACGGGCGAAAGACAGAGATTGCTCATAAGAAATGTTGGCAGGATACACCGGCAAAGACATTTTTGCTTCTTTAATGAGCGTATCAATGTTCGCGTGCATTTGTGGGGTTATTTTGGCAATGGAAGATTCCTCATCAAGATATTGATGAGCAAATGAGTGATATATTGGTCGATAATCTGGGCCAACTTTTGGAAATGTTAGTGGAGGATATGTTTCGAAAGGACAAGATGTCTCTTGATACACAGATGGGGGAATAATCGATTTTGAGAATGCGAAAAATCGCAAACTCAGTACGGTATTAGTGAATATTTGATTCTTATTTATATATTCTAAATCAGGATCAAAAATGATATATGGTATAGAGATTACAATAAACAAATAAAGTAAACTTTCACCAATCACACTTATAATGCGCGAACGAAAAAATGATTTCACCATGAAATTTCGCTAAGCATGAATGCCCATTTCATTGGGACATGTCTTCAAACGACTCTGCAAGATACGGCTTATCGGCAAAGATTTTCCTTGCTTTCTTTTTCACGCGAAGCAGTGCATTATCGACGGACTTATTGTTTGTGCCGTAGAGCAGCGCAATCTGATCATACGTGTATCCTTTACAATACCCATTGAGAACGTTTCGCTCCATGTCAGTGCAGCGTTCACGAAGCATACCGAAAAAATCGCGCTGCGCTTCGACATCAAGCCATGTGAAGGATGGCGGAACGCCAAGACGATCCTGCAACGTATAACCAAGGTCACCTTGCCTCTCAGATAATGCGACATCGAGCGAACGTGCTTGATTAAAATGCGTATGCTTCTTGCGATTAAGCGTCTTCAAAAATGTAATCAGTTGGCGCTGTACACACAGAACAGCAAACGCGATAAAGCTGCTTTTCCCGTCTTGATAGTCGCGAACAGCTTTTGCAAAGCCGACATATGCTTCTTGCATAAAGTCATCTCGATCAGCTCCATGCCCAAAATATTTGCTGGCTAGTGCGCGCAAACGCGGATAAAAGCGATAGAGCAATTCTTCAAACGCATCCGGTGCATCGCGCTTTGCAGCGTGAATGATCGGAAGAATATCGTCCATCTCAGCATAGCTCGTGTACCGTTGCCGCGCAGCACGAAAAGAAGAGTTATGTAGCACAGATCCCGCAGTCACTCGGGAACATCCATTCCAACTCGCTGCATGAAATGCGGTTGCTCTTCTAGCAAGCTCCAGGCTTTTTTCTTGATTCGATTCAGAGCATTATCGACAGATTTATAGTGCGCTCCACACTTAAGCGCTACTTCTTGATACGAATACCCTTGGCCGTACTCTTTAAGAACGGCTTTTTCAAGTGGCGAGCAACGCTGTGAAAGAGCTTCTAGAAACGCTTGATGGTCCTGGTTCTCGCTCCATTGTAAGGTATCTGATGCCCCTAAGCGGTCGTACCGAATGTAAGCACCATCTGCGCTGTCATTGAGAGGCGCATCGAGAGAATGCGAGAGATTCAGTAGCATATGTTTCTTAGGGCGCAGACCGCGTACATATGAAATAAGCTGGCGGCGCACGCAGAGATCGAGAAAAGCCGAAAATGTGCCCTTATCAACCTCATAATCTTGTACTGCGCGAGCAAACCCCAAATTAGCTTCTCGCAGAAAATCATCGCGCTCGAAACCAACACAGAAGAACACGCGCACGAGCATCCGCAGCCGATACTGACAACGCGCCGATAATGCTTCGAAAGCTTGTCCATCGCCTTGATGCGCTGCGAGTATCAGGTCGTTCATGGCTTCATCTTGTAAAAAACCGCGCGACTGCATAGCTGATTTACAAGGTGCAACGTATACGACTGCGCTCATGATACTCCAGAACTTCTTTGCGAGAAAAAAACGACATCGTCGCTCCAGGAAATGACTCGACACGATCTTGGAATGAGACTAGCCCCCCTGAAACCTTACTTACGCTTTCTCGATGAAAGAATAGCGTTTTTTGCCTCTACACTCAAGATGTCACGCAATTTCGTTCTTGAACGAACGCCGTGTCAGCAGAAATGGCCGGAATTGCGAAGGCAAGTCCATAACCGCTTCGTGATGCAGATCAATACCAGGGTCGTTGTGATCACCAATCATGCCTAAGCCAGCGAAGCGAACCAATGACGCGACATCACAAGCGCAGCAGCCGATCTCAACCGTCACGGCAAGCGAAGACGTACCAGAAAAGCGCACAAGACAAAAAGCTCCGCTTCTGATCGAAAAGGACGACCCTTCCAACTATCTCCTTCGTAGGTATCGAGAATGTGGTCGACGTACTAGCTTCACGGACACAGAGCTTCGGCAATGGTTTGCCAAAAATCCCCGGTCGGAATTACGTGTTCACATATGCAATGTATTCCGTCGCCTCATTGCGATGGGAACGTTGAAACCCGGCGATACTGCACCAAGCGTTTCACGTCTCGCAGAAGTACTGGACTTACACCGTTCTGTCGTGGGATACGCGTACGCTGAATTAACGAAGGAAGGGACGTTTCGTGGAGTTCGCGGCGCAGCAGTCTACGTTCTCAACCCGGAACCGGCACGGCGGATATTAGCAAATGACTTTCTTATGGAATCTATTACGCATTGTCGGCAAATCGGACTGACCAAAAATGAAATTCTGGAAGTCTTCAAATCGCAACTCGCAGAAGCGTACGCAGTCGACACATAGTGCGACCGAGTCGAACCCGTATCGCGATGCACAACTCGTCGATATTGGCATTGCCGAACGCGCGTTTCGCGCGAATGATTCCTTGCGACGACAAAATACAATCCAAGGATTTAGCTTACTCATCGCCTTGCTCGCTTTGGCAATTCTCGCCACCAAAGATCATACGCAGGCCATTGTCTACCACGAAGACGCAAAGAACGGCACTATTACGTACATGGGCGTTGCCGGTGTTGACACGACGCTTGCATTAAATACTGTCGAGAAACAGTTGGGTCTCTGGATCGAATACGTACGCGACATTAGCAGCGATCCAGACTTCAATCGCCGCAGTCGCAATGAAGCGATGATTATGGTCGCAAAAGGATCACAAGCGCAGAATAGCCTTTCGATTTTTTTTGATCAAAACGATCCGACAAAATTAGGAAAATCTATCCATCGAATCGTCACGCGGCAAGCAGTAAATCGTATTACCGATATCAGCTATCAAGTTGTCTGGACAGAACAAACAACCGATGCAGACGGCAATAGCACCCAGGCATCATATCAAGGCACCGTGACACTCCAAGCGGTCCCGCAGGCAAACTCAGACTCCGTCCTTGGTCCAGCAAACCCCGCTGGCGTATACATCGCTCAATACGACTTGAAAGTGTAGTCATGAACTTGTTTGCTCGCGCCTTTACATGCACCGTGGTTGCCGTCAGTGTTCTTCTACCAAATCCGTGCTTTGCGCGTTGGCATACCGTTCTCGAATACCATCAAGGCGCGGAGAATACCATCGTGTGTCCGGCAAATTTTGAGTGCAGCGTTGCATTACAACGAGGCGAACAATACAGCGACGGCTATACATCGGATGTTGGGAATTGGGACCCACGCGTCATCTATGTCGGCGACCATGATCCACAGCCGTATCTCATCTTCCAGCCGTCACAGAGCGGTAAGCATGCGAATATGGTAATCGCAACAACGAAGCATGCCTACTATTTTTCGGTCGTTTCAACCAATGACCACGAACCGCACTATTATTGGATGGACTTCCCAGATGAGCGTCATGCAGCAATGTCTGCCGCACGAGCCGCGCACCGCTCCCAAGAGACAAACCACTTGCGCGCTGTAGCAGCGGTGCCTGACCCGTCATACTGCAATGACTACCATTACATGGGCGGCGGTCCCGATGTGCAGTGGCGACCAACAACGGTCTGTAACGATGGGAGACACACCTATCTCATGCTGCAAAACTTTCACACGACACCGAATGATTTACCGATCCTCTACACTTTGGGATCTGACAATCAAGAACACTTAGCGAATTATACCTACGATGCCGTCAATGCACGGTATGTAGTTGATGGCGTTCCGAATACGATCGTGTTGGTCACGGGGACGAGCGGCAAGAAACTCACGATGCGCATTGATCGACAGTTGCCCAACGCATTGACGCCTGCTCCGAGCCCCATGCCTGGGCATCATCACCATCATGGAAAAAGTGCATGAGCGAACCATTTGATGAAGAGCACGAATCCGCTCCGGTTTCGCCCGAAGACCTCAGACCACCGACTCATTTAGAAGAGAGCGGCTTTTCGACCACGACACGCGTGCAAATCGTTGGTGGTGTGACGCTCGCTGCAGCGATTCTTGTCGGTTCGATAATTGGTTTTGCGCATGCCCATTCAGGACCGACCCTCGCAGCAACTCCTGTGCAAACGCTTGACCCAAGCGCTCCACAACCGGCAGGCTCGGTCAATGCGTCGCTTGATGCAACACCGTTTCCGGTGTATACGCGCCCGCCATATTCACTGCTTCCGACAGCCAATACAAGCGACCAACAAGCCGTGCTCCAAGCGCAGGCCGCACAACAGCAACGCGATCAAGCACAGATGGCGGAGATGATCCGTGCGCAGCAACTAGCACAACAGCTGCAAGCGCAACAACAAGTCCCGGCTCTCGGTAATACCACTGGCACAAATGGCACCGCGCAAACAGCAATCACACACGGCGAGATAACGGCACCGGGCCAACAAACGGCGACAGGCACCCAAGTCAGATCCAACAACGCAAATGGCGTATCGGTTCAGCCCCAGATCGCCGACAATCAGCCACAGCTGGCTCAGCCGGGAGTGAACGCACTCAACAGAGCTAACGAGCCGCAGAACTTACAAACGCAAAACACGATCGCGCAGAAGCACTTCATGGAAGACAATGAGCAAAGCACTGGTATTGGCTATGTCCGTCCGCAAAGTGACTTTGAAATTGAACCAGGCACGGTCATCAATGCACGCCTGGTCACGGCAATTAATTCAGATCTTCCTGGACCGGCAAAAGCCATAGTTACACAGCCAGTGTATGATTCTCGATCCCATTCCACCGTGGTTATTCCGCAAGGTGCCACGCTCTATGGCAACTACGATAGCGCAATTGTGTCGGGGCAAAATCGACTGCTCATTGCCTGGAACGAGATCACGTTCCCCAATAGCAATAAAGATTTTCGCATGGGCGGCATGCCAGGTGTTGATACGAAAGGAAGCTCGGGCTTTTCCGGCTCCGTCGATAAACACGCTGGCGAACTCTACAAAAGCGCATTTTTGTTGACGGTATTAGGTGTTGCGGAGGGGCTCCTTGTGCCGCAACAAGCTTCCGTGCTGCAAACGCAATCGTTTTCGCAAGTGGCGGCGCAAAACGCCGGTACGCAGCTCGCCAATGTTGGTAATAAAATCATCGACCAGCAAATACAGCGACCGCCAACCATTACGATCTCGCCCCCATACGAATTTGATGTCTTCGTCACGAAGCCGCTTCCATTGGATGCGTTCCAGGGGTAGAGATGATCACACCAGCTGCGTTAGCACTCATCCTCGAAGCCTGTGCACCAACCGTTTCCATGCAAACGCAAGCGGCATTAGTCCGTGTTGAGTCTTCCGGCAATGCCTTTGCTATTCTGGACGACAATACACGACGCGCGTATACGCCGCGCACCTATCGAGATGCCGTGTTGTTAGCAGAACAACTGATTTCCGACGACGCACGCAAATATAAAAATGCAAATCGTGGGGTTGATGTTGGGATCACGCAGATCAACAGCCTCAATTTTGAAAAATATAGCCTCACCCCGGCGCTTGCGCTTGATCCTTGCATGAATATGCGCGTCGGTTCGTTCATGCTTACAAGCACGTATCAAGGCCAATACAATGCCTTACAACACAGCAACATATCCGAGCATGACCGCCAACAAATCGCACTCTCCAGGTCGTTGCAAATCTATAACTCCGGTGCTCCAAGCGGCGACCAGCGGTATGTCGCACAAATTCTTCTCGCGGCAAATGGTGCGTTTGCGAAAAACGTGGTAACGGCTGGTTCCGGTTTTCCATCGGAAACACACATGCAGATCGTCATACAACAGCCCGTTCATCACACGCAAGTGCAACCAACTCACGGCCAAATTTCAGCACCGGCTGATCGTTTTCACCATCGTCTGTATTCCCACCAAATCGCTTTTCAGTACCAAGCAAATCCATTCATTCATAGCAATGGTAAGGTTTTCGTTCTCAAGGGCAGATCAAAGATGAAGCCAGGATTGAGAAAAGTTGCCAAATGACAGAACATGCATACCTTACCGATGACATCGGCCCTTCGAATATTTCCGCCTACGAAGATGCGCGATCAAAAATATACGTAGCACTACAAAAACGATTTCATTGTGGGCAAGTAACAGAGCTGCTCAATACGTACGAAGCATTTGAAGTATACAACCGCAGTGTGGTTATTTTCGAGCAAACATCAAACGCCATCTTGCTCGCGTGTTATGAACATGGAGTCTTGCAGTATTCATTCGATCACGCTCTCGATACTGCTTCGATCAACATGGCGGTAAAAGAAGCCCTCTTTTTCCTCAGTGCTTTATTCGCGATGCAAGCGGAACATGGCGGGATTCTGAGCCTCTATTCCGAGCGAGATTGGGATGAACCGAATCAGCTCATCGATATTGTGACATTTCATGACGGCAGTATCGGTACGCGTAGATGTGACCAGGCAACGTTTCATATTCGCAGAGCATAAGCATGTGGCGACATGTCTACGGAACATCATCGTATCGGTATGGCAAAGTACCGGTCGTACACCATTTAGTTTTGTTGAAAATGGGCAACCAATTTCGCTTATGGGATATGAATCCAGAAACAGAAAGCGGCCCGAAGCTTGTCGCAAGCTTTCTCAATCTGCGAGAAGCGAATTCATTCACCTCAAAGTTCCTTGCGGATATTGAACGCCGGTAACTATCTTGAAAGAGCTTATGCACTACGTTTGCGCGTGCGCGGTCTTTTCGAACTCGTGCTGACTTCTCGTCGTTCACGCGGACGAACTTCTTGCTCGATACTGATAGAAGATTCGTCTTGAGCAATGGCAAGATCATACTGGGTTTGTAAATTGACCCAAAATACCGCAGAGGTTCCGAAGTATCGTGCTAAACGGAGAGCCGTTTCTGCTGTTATCCCACGGCGGCCATGTATGATGTCATTTATACGCGACGACGGAACATGAAGATCTATCGCTAGCCGATTCCCAGTGAGCGCAAGAGGCTTCAGAAAGTCTTCGCTCAGCGTGACACCAGGATGAGCCGGAGAGAATGTCTTTTTTGCCATACTATACCTCTCTAATGGTAATCAACAACTTCAACATCGTATGCATCGCCTTGTAACCAAACAAAGCAGATACGATATTGGTCGTTAATGCGAATGGAGTACTGTCCACGTCGATCCCGAGCAAGTTTTTCAAGTTGGTTCCCTGGGATCATTCGCAAGTCATCAAGTGAAGCAGCAGCCTCAAGATGTTGCAATTTACGCCAAGCAATTTGTTCGATTCCATGAAATTTTGGTATACGTTGACGGGCAAAAAGCCGCTCAGTCTGCTTGTCCGCAAACGTCCGAATCATTCGCTCATCATAATCTGGAAAACGGATAACGTCAAGGGGAATATTTTTTCGAGGGCTGCGTACGCAAGAGCTGCTACGTTCACAACAGAGAATCGGACCTACAGCCGTTCTCGTAGACACCGATACCGTTTCTATATGCACATCCACGCGGCAACTGCATGAGAAAGAGGTCGGCATGATCTTACACACGACTCAACATCCATTCATCATGGCTATTCGGAGATCAAAGCTCCTTACAGGAACAATCTTTGCCCTTCGGTTCACCGGGGTAGGCTTGTGTGCGATGCTCGCTCTTATCGTACTTGCAACCATCTTGGGCATGCGCTTCGTACACACGGATTCGCTCCCGCGAGGAATATACTGGATTGCTTCTGGCCCGATCCATCGCGGGGCTGTCGTGACGTTTTGCTTACCGGCCTCCATCGCTAGCGAAGGTGTTCAGCGTGGATACATCCGTACTGTCGGGAGCTGGGGACCAAACTGCCCCGAACATGCTGAAGCACTCGCAAAACTGGTTGCCGCAAGTGAAGGAGATCATATCGACATTCTTCGCTCCGGTGTCTATATCAACGGCCAACGCTGGCCGCTCAGTAGCGCAAATTTCACGGATACAGCAGGGCGCGACCTTCACTGGAGGCCAAAACACTTCATTGTTTCTGCCCATCAAATCTTGCTCATGGGAATTAATCGAGACAGCTGGGATGCCCGATACTTTGGCACAATACCGGTAAGCAACATACGAAGCCTTGCTTATCCGATTGTCATAGAAGCAAGCAAAGAATCTCCCATTTTTAGAAAGGTGCTCCGCTAAACCAACCTAAGTCAAGGCATAGCTGTACTTCACTTTTCAGACTTGGAGCCTTGATGAAAAACAAAATAAATCGGCAAATCGTCTCGTTTGTATCAGCACTTTTGGTCTCTGCCGTGTTCACGACGCAAAACGCCCTTGCCTCAAGTACATATTTTCCTCAAATGGCGCAAGCACTTGCGTACGTTACCGCATTCATCTCCGCAGCCGGATACTTTGCTGGTGTGATTCTCATCGGTATGACCGCTTGGGAGTTCATGGGACATCGCCGCATTGGAAGTATGATCGCGGAACTCGTCGGAGCTGTCTTTGCCGTCGTTATCGCCGTGAATGGACCAGCACTCGCGGCAGCGCTTGGGCTCACAGCCGCATCCATCAAGTAAGCGATGAGCGAGACGCCACTCCCTACGGGATCGGTAAGCGTCCCCACCGGAGCAAATAAACCTCGCGCGATGTACGCAATCGATCCACGCCTGTTTATCCCAATCGCGATTTTCGTTTTGATTGGAATGTTTGGGCACCCCCTCATATTTACGCTCATCATGTTTGGCTGCGCGGGATTCACCTACGCTGCCGGTTGTGCAATGGGCGTCCTATCCCCATATTTCATCGATGAATGCAGTCGTTGGTTAGATTGGCGAGTTCGTACGGGGAATGGGGAAATTGCGCCCGATGCATACTTCTTTGGGAGAAATTCAATCAGCTCAACAAAACGGAGGCCGGAATGATTCACGCAACGATCGTCGAGTGGGTTATCCTAGCTCTTGTTTTTCTCATGGGCACGTGGCTACTTGCTTCTGAGTTACTCAGCTACGACCGGCGTATATCCTTACAAAGCAGGCGCAACAAACAACGCAATGGCTTCGCGGATGAATTGCTGTACCGTCGCCTTATCCGTCCGAATTTGATTAAAAACGCAAACGGTTCGTACATGGCGATGTTTGAAATAGCCTTGCCTTCGCGCGAAGAGCTCGATGATCACGGCATTGCAGAAAACGATACCGGCTTTGCGCGTGCGCTTTCGAACTTTGGCAGCAGCTACGTATTGCATTTTCATAGCGTACACCGACGGCATATGGAATATGACACGCCGAGAAGCTATCCGCACCCGGTCTTAGCATGGCTTGATTCGACCAGAAAAGATTGGTTTCTCACACCAGATCGCGTTTTTGCATCCCGGAATATTCTTTCCATCACTTGGATGCCGCCCAAAGGTGCGCTAGATCGCATGCGAGCGTCACTTGCCACTGGATTATCATTCGCACTTGGCGATGAAGACGAAATGATTGATGAATTCGATACAAAACTCGCTGACTTTGTTGCGAATTTTTCTGCCTATGGCAAGGTACGTCGACTCGGAACAGCCGATGTCAAAGGCGCTGAATGCTCCGAATTACTTGAGCATCTTGCATGGTGTGTCGGCGGCAAGAATCAAAACATTCGCGTTCCGATCGCCGGTCAAGCCCTCAATGGAATACTCACAGAAGAAGTCGACCGCAATCCGTTGCGAATCGGAAATCAACACGTCCGCGTTGTCGTTGTACAAGCATTAGCGGATACAACAAACCCGCTCTTTTTGCAAGGCCTAGACAAGCTACAGAAGAGTTATACTCTCGTTGTTCGTTTTCTGCCTGACGATGGGCATCGTGCATCAAAGATGATCCGCGATTCCTTGCATGACTGGACATCAAAGTCGCACGAATCGAATACCTTCGTCGACCCGCATGCCGAAGAGATGATCGAAAGCGCACGAGAAGCGTATGGGCTTGTTGCATCTGGCAATGTGCAATTCGGTCGAGCAAGCATCTTTATTGTCTTACGCGAGTCAACAAGAAAAGCGGCAGATCAACTTGCGCATGCATGTGTTGCAAAACTGAGCGAAGTTTCACTCAAATCATACATCGCCAGTTGGACTGCGGAAGACGACTTTCTGGCAACCCTCCCGGCAGACGGCTATCACTCGGTACGAAAATTTGCTATTCACGCGCTGAACGTTACACATTTATTCTCATCGCATGTTGCAAACTCTGGACGGCAATATAACGGAGCGCGAAATCTTCCAGAACAAACGCCAGCCATTATCTACGCTTCAACCCCAGAGCGGGGGCAAGTACGCGTTCACTTTTCCGACCGCATCATTCCTGACGTCGGGCATCACATGGGCATCGGCGGAACCGGTATGGGGAAATCGGTTCTCTTGGGAACGGTTGCAGCGAGTTTCATGGCCCGTTTTCCCGGCGCCGGATTTACTGGAATTGACCGTGGCAGAAGCCTATACCGACTGACAAAGTTTCTCGACGGAAACTACTACGATCTCTTAGGATCACAATCGCCTGGTTTTGCGCTTTTTTCCGACGCACATGACCCTGACCAAGCACGTGCAGCTCTTCAAATCGTGAGAGAGATGGTCACATTACAAGGCGTGTTTGTCGATTCAACCATTGAGAAAAGCCTACAAGCAGCATTAGAACAAGTCGTAGGCCTTCATCCAAAGCTTCGTTCGCTAACGGCGTTCTATGAGGCCATACAAGACCCAACCGCAGACTCTAGAGTACGTACAGCTATATTCAATTACACGCGGAAGAGCTCACAATTAGGAAATCTCCTTGATTGTGAAATCGATACATTTCGTTCTTCCGATTTTAATGTGATCGAAATCAATCGCTTGATGACACTCGGCGATAGCTACCTCATTCCAGTTTTACAAACACTTTTTTGGAAAGCGCGCTCACACGCAAAAGTACTACGCACCAAAGACGGTATTCACGCCCGTCACTGGCTCTATCAAATAGACGAAGCACATACATTATTTCATAACGAGATCGGTCGCAATTTCATTCGTGACATGCTCAAGATGGGACGCCGAGAAAAATATACGGTTGGCTTATGGAGTAATGCTGCCGAGGATTTTGTCAACTCCGGTATTCTCAACGATCTCACCGAGCAATGCCGTACTCGTTTCTTTTTTAAGAATTCGGAAGTACGTACCGATGCTGATATGCGGGCAGTCTATGGGGAAAAGCTCAAATTATCCAAACGTGGTCTCGATCGTATTTCCGAACTCGCACCAAGGCACATATTATATTCGCAACCAAAAACAAATGAAGTGTGGGAACTTGATATGGCGTTAGATAGCGCATGGCTAGCGGTCGTTGGCTGTACGGATGCAGTCGACAACGAACGCGTCGATGAGTACATCGAAGAATATGGCGACGAATGGAAGCAGAAACTCTTGCAACACGAAGGCGTATCACCAGAGATTATCAATCGTTTTCTGCAAATGACAAGCCCAGCCCCATTGCTCCGCGCATCGTAAACCGGAAAGGATACCAATGTTTCATATCAGACTGAAAGCACTCCCCTGTGCATTGGCCATCGCGAGTGCATCGTTCATGGGATTTACAAGCTCTCCAGCGAGTGCAGTCACAAATTTCAATTCCTATGCGAGTGCATGCGGTGCAGTCGGCTACGTTCCAAGCATGGTTCCTGATATTAATGGCGGTATGGCATTCCACCTGACATTTACCAGCGCTCAGCTGTTCACTTCACTCAAACAGCTCTGCCAACAGCAACAGCAAGTTCAGATGGAAGTAGATAACCTCACCACAAACCCTCTCTCCTTTCTGAATACACCACAGCAACTTTCTGCAATGCGCATTGCATCCGCTGCGGTTGATCCGAGTTTGGCAGGCAGTGCCCAATCAGCAGTAATCTTGCAACAAAGCGCCAGTAACGCAACGCAGCTTGATGCTGCAGAACAACTCCTCAACCTCGCACAAGGCCGCGATCAGAATATCCGTGCAGCCGGAATGATCAATGCACTCAATACCGACGCCTTGCAGAAAATACTGACACTGCAAGCAGCAACCCAGCAAGCTGATCGACAGACGACGCTCAACGCAGCACAGCAAATTCAAACCAACATGTCAGGTTCGTCACCGGATTTAGGCGATGGATTTTTGATTTAACCATTTTGCAGAGATCCCACTTCAAGAAAACTAAAACGAAAGGATAAACCTATATCATGTCATGGTGTGGAGGCTTTCAGCATTCCCCAAGCCCACAAGAAACGAGTGCATTGAGCGAAGAGGCAACAATAGACGAACCATTGTCCTTATTTTTTCGCTTAGGTATTTTTTGTTCGAAAAAAGTAGAATTTTGCGTTGATTACATCAATAGATTGTTTATTTTTCATCCGAAGAAGATGCGACTCATTTTTTGTCTTTTATCTTTTGTTTTTGCATATGCCAAACTCTCAGGTGGCCACCAAGCAAAAGCTGATGGTTTATTAAACACCATCAATAATAATATAGCAAAAGATACCAGTACATTTTTTGCTGGTGGCATAGCACTCGCGGACGCGCTTTTTGGCATGGTTTCGTTTTTTGTCATATGTACTACTCTACTGAATTATCTTGCTGAACATAGAACAGGATCAGGAATCGGACGCGTCCTTTTAAGCACCGTTATGCGGCTTGGAATTCCGTATTTTTTCCTCAAGGTGTCTGAGCTATTGCTGCCACAGTGGCTTTCTATTGCTACCACTTGGTCACAAGACATCACAGGAAATGCCTTAGCACAACCCGACACCGTTGCAACGGAGGGTTTCACATTAGCAAAATCCATGCTTATCGACGTTGGGCAGAAGATACTAAACGGTGCTAATAGCACCGGATTCAACGTTGGTACGGCACTTGAAGATCTACTTATGGCTTCAGTTTCCATTTTCGGAGCAATCATACTGCTTGTAACTTTCACACTACTTGCAACCGAAATATTGATAGCTCAAGTGCAGGGCTACATTACCATTTCGGTTGGGTCATTTCAGCTTGGCTTTTCTGCCTCACCTCGAACAAGTAGTTGGGCATCAGCGTATTACGGCATGGTTATGCGGGTCATAGTACGACTCATAATCATCACAGCTATAATCACCATCGGTATGAATGAAACATCTACTTGGATACAACAAATTAAGAGCTTAGGAGCATTAGACCCTAATCAATTTGGGTCAAGTATTTTTACATTACTTCAGATCCCAATGATGGGAGTCATTTTTTTAACAATCACTGTTGTCGTCACGAATATCGCTGATGCGGCCTTGTCTGGGCAACCAATAATGAGTGCAGGAACGGCTGTTCTACGATCAGCTGAAAGAGCAGGCTCCATGATGGCAAGTCAAGCCAGTTCTGCAAGCGCCGCTGCATCTGCAGCAAAAGCCGCGTCTGCCGCACGAACTGCGGTCGCTGCAGCGAAAGCAGCAACACGCAAATAAAGCGTGCTTAGGAGTAGTCTGCGATCACGAGAAAAGCATCAACATTACCAATATCTGAAAGAATGGGTTAGGGAAGTTTGAATCAACCGAACATACGCAGACCTCGGTACATCGGTACAGCACCCATGCACCCTATTGTATTTGTTGTATTTGTATTCGTGTTGATTCTGGCGGCATCCACTGCAACACAAATAGCTGCGTCACAACTGCGTTATAATCCGTCACTTGGACGACCGTTATTTTTTCATGTTTATGCACCTTGGATGATATTGAGCTGGACATGCACGTTTTTCAATCCGCTCAGCCGCGCTGTATACCCACCAATGGTATACAGCGCGATCACTGATTCACTAAAGTTCTTCTCCTTTGGAATTGCAGCAGCAGTCGCTGCGGCATTTGTAACAGCAGCAACAGTGCGTAGCAAGTCACAAGAAAATAACCAACTATTCGATACAACGAAATGGGCATCAACCGATGAAGCCGAAACGCTAGGCTTATTTGCACCCGCTGGCCCAATTGTCGGCGGCATGAAAATGGCTTTAGGGAAGATTCGACCAATTCGCTATAGCGGCGACAAGAACATTATGATGATAGAGCAACCCGGTGCTGGAAAGAGCTCTGTTTTGACAACGAATCTGCTTATGTCCTTACAGCACGCTGATGCGCACAAATGGACTGAAATTCAGCGAAGATTACACCCGCATGGCGAAGAGGCAAATATTTTTGTCCCGGACGTGAAGGGTGAATTATGGCTTAAAACCGCTGGCTACCAACAAGATGTCCTTAAAAAAGATGTCTATCTACTTGCTCCTTTGGGAAATATCGAAGACGGCAATGGAAAACGCTTACCTTCTGATGGCTATGCGAGTTACAACCCCTTTTGGTCTATTCGGCTAGGAACAGATCTTGGATTCCAAGATTGCTATTCAATCGTGCAAAACATTATTGATGACGGAGGAGAAGGCGTAAAAACGCATTGGGACCGGACTTCGATTGAATTTGGCGCAGCAGTTATTGAGAAACTCGGATTTCTAGCGTTGAATCGTGGACAGTGGGAACAATTTTCTCTCCCAGGCTTGGCAGCATTTGTACGGTCAATGCTTACGGTAAAGCCTAAGACAGAGGAAGCAGAAAAGCTCAAGCAAGGTGAGGACGCGCTCAATCGAATGCTGACGTTTCTCAAAGAAACGCCTGATGATCCGACTGGCGTCTTCGGGTGGACACGTTATGACTTTGAAAACGATAAAACAATACCAACCAATGTGAAGCCTTCGATATATGACGCGGCAAGCGCGATGGAACGAAAAGAAATTCGAGAAAGAGCAAGCGTTTATAGTTCATTCATTGCTTACCTCTCGTTGTATCTTGGTGAATCGTTTAAAAAGTATGCTACTACTTCATCATTTTCTTGGACAAATATAGCAAATAACGATGCTCGGGCCAGTGCTATTTATTTCGGAGTAAACCCATTAGATATTCCGAAGGTTCGTCCGTATATCCGCTTGGTATTAACGGATGCACTCGAACAATTAACGCGCGGCGGAAACGCGAACATTGGTGGTCGTCCAGCGAGAAAAGCGTTTCGCCCCTTTTGGTTTGCACTTGATGAAGTAGCAGCATTCCGCAAGCTAACAGAAATTGAAGTCGGTTCAGGGTTTTTTCGTAGCTATGGAGTGTACCTATTCCTCATTTTCCAATCCCTCGCTCAGCTCGTAAGCAATTACGGCACGAATGAAGTTATTAGTGAAACCACAGGGATGATGCTGTTTGGTAGACCAGCTCGCGCGAAAGCCGCTGAAGAAATATCAAACGAACTCGGCCAATTAACCGTAACAGTACAAAAGCGGACTAAATCAACATCCAGTGGCTCATCTATTGGAAACACTTCCACACAAGAAACATCCGAAGCTTACAAGGTTCCGCTTTTGACGGCAAAGCAAATCATGCAAATTGAAGACGATAAGCTGATAGCTACATCAAAAGGGCATAATTTTTATCTGACAAAGTTCCCATTTCATAAAAACGCATCTTTGCGGAAGCGTGCGCAGCGTAAGCCTCCCAAGAAACCTGCATCAAAAATTGTTATGGAACCAGCATTTATTCGTGAAGTACGCCTAGAGCTCGGTGATGAGAAGTGGGATGCGCTTTCTAGTCACATTATCGCAAATAGCAAAACCAGGATGAGCAAGACATGAGCATCTCTGATATGGGAATCGACGAATCTGATCCTTTAGCCCGTGAACGTTTCTTCTACTATCTTGGCCCCTTGAAAAAATATCTTGACGACCCTCTCACGACGAATATCAACATCACGCAAGATGGTCTGATTCACGTCGAACAATTTGGTAGTTCTAAATTCGAAATACCAGAACGCATGAATGAATTATCTCGCCGTTCACTGCTCAGTTATCTCGCCAACAACCAAGGGAAAGTTATCAGTCACCTGCAGTCGAGCCTGTCTGCTCGCATGCCAGTATATGGCTCACGGGTCCGTGGATTCGCCGATCCAATTGGCGGTTGGTCACTTGTCATACGCCAGCATGGCCCGACAATTTCCTTACCGACCTATGTTGAACGAGGCTTAATTTCTCAGCGACTTGCAGATTATCTCTGTGAGGCAATCGCCGCAGAAAAAAACATTGTCATAGCCGGTGAAATGAATAGTGGAAAAACCGCATTCGTTAGATCACTACTAGAACAAGCGGCACACATCCGTCCGAACGCGCGACCGATCATTGTCCAAGTCGACGATGAAATACGGGCAGAAGGCTTTCGTGACAAACTATTTCTCTTTGCACGTGTTCCACAAGCAATGGCCGGTTTAAATGGCTCCATATCTCACTTTACCTATGATTTTACGAATGCGCTCGAAGATGCGTTGCAAAGCAATGGGAATCTGCTGATATGGGGAGAGCTTCGCGATGAGAAAAGTGCAATCGCTCTTATCATGGCTTTGAACACGGGTACTCGGGGATTCATCACAACTATTCATAGCAATAGTGCCGAAGATACATTTTCCCGTATCGAAGATCAACTGGTGCTAGGAGGAAAGCCGGTTATTCGCCGTATGCTTGCAAAGCTTGTGAACATCATTGTGTATATGAAATTAGATCCATCGAACGGTAGACGATGGGTTTCTGATGCCATTGAAGTACACGGTGTCAGTGATACCGACACTTATTGCTTTGAACGAAAGGTATAAAAATTGAATCACCGATTATATATCATCATTTCCTGTATTTTTGCAAGCTTTGCCCTGACACACTGCTCATACGAAAACCATTTTAAGGGCACTTGGATGGGACATATAAATCCTAACAATAACTCCATGCCTTATACGGAAGAGTGTGTTTTCACAGAAGATACAGTTCATTGCGCGGAGTTTTACGCTCAAAATGATCCTATCAATTCATTTGGTGGTAATTACGAAATAAAATCTCCTACACAAGCAGTTTCGCAAATAGCTGGATTTGTATTCAATTTAAATAAAGATGGAACACTAACGTTCGATAATACTTCTATTACAAAAATACTTAAACGATTCAGCGATGGAACCACGATGACTATACCAACAGACATCCCCAAAACGGCTCCAGTCATGTCAGTACCGAGTCTTTAACAAGAACATGAATTTGACTATTACTCTAAAGAGGATAGGAAATGGTGGGGATTCCTAGTGTCGAGACATGAGTGACGACGTGAGTGCTCGCGCCCAAGAATACGCTGCGGTGGTGGCGAGATCGCTAGCTCAAGTATCTGACCCAGTAAGATTTCGCGAGCTTATTGCGCTCTATCGTGAGCGTTATGGTAACGTTTTTGACACCGACGATGCCCGTAATCTCTTCGAAGATTACGCAAACGCAGACAATCAAAAACGTGGACGCATAAGTCAAGCCGTTCATGAAGCAGCGAGTCAAGTTGCTTCTGCAGCCCTAAACCAAAGAATTCGAGAGCCAGCGATGAGCCGAGAATCGAATGTTGTTGCCATACTTGCAGGTGGAAGCGGGTCGGGGAAAGGCACTATTCGCAGAGATTTAATTGATGGTATTAACTCTCCTCAACAACATGCTCTCTACGACACAACGCTATCAAATTATGAAACGGCTAAACAGAGCATAAATGCAATCTTGATGGCTGGAAAAGACGTCACGATTTTTTATGTTCATCGTCCCGTCGAGCTTGCAATGGAAGGCGTTCAGAAAAGGCAATTGGTGACAGGACGCTCAGTCCCCCCAGAGTTCGTAGCCCAATCTCATTACAACGCTCAAAACACAATAATAAAGCTCAGTCAAGAGTTCATAGATGACCCTCGAGTAAGCATTATTGTGTTTGATAATAGTATCGAAAATACACCTTACCGGCTTGGAAGCATTGATGCAACCATCCTCTCAATGCGGTATAATAGTATTGAGGACGTTCAAGAGCGCCTCAGAAAGGTTCAAGCCTATGAAGTTGACAGATCAAGAAGCTTCTCTTCAGGAAATGCGCGAGAAGCGGAACAAAGCAATAACCGAGAAGTTGATAGCGAGCTCAGCAGTAGGGCTGAAAAGAGCTCAAGAGGAGCTGGAGCAGATCCACAACGCCAAGGAAAAGAAACCTCAGTAGAGACTCTGCCAGGTACTCAACCATCCGCCAACGACCAGCAAACCAGCCCGCTGGGACAATACTCCGGCGAATTATCTCACGCGACCAATACCATACCAAAAGGCCTGCTGCAGATGAGCGTTACGGCCCTCAAATGGGACCTGGAGCCGATTGCCGATGGCGAGCTCAAAGAATATAGCGCAGAAGAACGTACCGCTGCCTCGCAGATCATTCAAAGGCTTGATATTTTGGAGCCTAACGATCAGCTTGAGGTGCATGAAGACCTCCATGTCGAACTGCGAGAACCTGAGTACTTGCTGACTCAAATAGAGAATGCCCAACTCGAGACATCGGAGCAATATCTAGAGCAAGAACAAAGCCATGGCCTTTCCCACGACATTGAGCCATAGCGCATGGCCGAAATTCACTGCGAACAGCACGGGACTTTTATATATAAATCTCTAGAATGTCCCGGCTGTAAATACGAGCAACACACGGAAGCGCTTGCAGCTGCACAGCAAGCACTTGATGCCAGTATCGAGCAAGTACTAGCGGCAAGAAAAGAAGAGCACGAGTTGCTTCTCTCATCGCTCGCAGACTTGCGTTCACGCCTAGAACGGTATCTGCATCCAACGCCAGATGTGCTTGCGGAACTAAAAAACAAACACTATAAAAATGATATGGATCGATACGCAGACCCATATTATATAGAAATACGAAAGCTCGAGTCATCGATAAATAGTATAGAGAAACAGTTAGCCTCTCTCTCTACACGTCACGCGAACAAAGACCATAACGAAATCCGCGAAATTGCCTTAACACACATCCCACATCAGCATATCCGTGTATTACTCGAAGAACAGCATCGCCTTGCAACCGAAGAAGAAGTCGAAAAAGCGGCTAGAATTCAGCAAAAGCATGATTTAGAGAAGCTTCACGATTTTTTTGGCATTCGGCACATCATTGGTCAGTGTGGAAAACGATACTCAAATCTAAAATTACTTGGATCTGCTGATATTGGCGATAAACGCTACGCCCGCCTACTCAGCGAAAACACACACGAACGGCTTGTAACATGTGTCCCGTGGATCGATATGTTTGCCGATCAAATTGGGAAGGCAATATCGGTTTTATGGGTCGAGCCAAAGCAATTCTACCAAGTATCAAATTCCGACGGGCGCATTCCGGCGAAAAAGCCGAAAGACGTGCCAGCGTAATGGCTGCTAACCATTGCCCTCTCTCCCCGACAAATGATACACGTCTCCACTGGAGCCACCAGAACAAGCACCATCACCATAATATTTACATTTTTAGAATTAAACATTTTACTTTCTATCGATCAATATCGAAATCAATATCTTGAGCGTGATCTATTTCTTGTGCCTGATGTAGATCTTCAGCACGTTCACGCACAAGAGCAATCTGTTCACGCAAGTTATCAGGTGTTCGAAGTTGCACATGTAAGTCTTCAGCGATGAACAGTTCTTCAGAAGGCTCAAGCACACTCACATCGTGAATCAACTCTTGCGCAACAAGCCGCTCATTAAACGTGTAACCGGCGGTCGTTCCATCCGCAACGGGTTCTAATTCCCAGACGATCCGCGTTACGCTCAGCTTAATATAGTGGTATGTTAGGGCTTCTTCCGAATCTCCACGCTGTGAATCCGAACGATTATCGAAAGCATCTCGCTCGTTTGCAGCGTCCTGAATCGGCAGCACTGCCTCCAACTGAACCGAGCGATCAAGGATATCCATTATTTGATCGCTACCATGCTGCTGCGCTACGTGATGAAGTGTGCCATGCTCATGTTCAGCAATATATCGCTGCGCTGACGCAATCGTCATCTTCGCTCGCTCACGTCCACCCACGTCTAAGAACTCACCGAAATCAACGAGATCTTCACGCGCGTAAACGACTAACACGTTTTCACGCGCCCGCGTAATATCAACATATAATCCACGCCGTGCATCGGATTCAGTCACGAGCGCATAAGCGGCATCTACCGTTCGCCCCTGTGAACGATACGACGTTGTAGCCATACTCCAATCGACCTCAGGATTCGCAACGATATCCCAAGCGACTTGAGCGCCGGAACGTGTGTGTCGTAACTGAAGCCGCGAACCATTGCCATGCCCGACAACGGTCCACTGCTCGCCGTTCACCACGTTCATTGAGCGACCATCAATCGCGCGTACATCGCGAATGCCGCGACGAGTCACAACCTGATCACCAACGGCAAAATCACGCTGGCCATACGCAGTTGAATACTCACGCCGCTCGCCCAGGTCATTGGCTAGTGCTTTCCGTGCCAGAACATTTAATTCATCAACAGCCCGCCGCGTCGTTGCAACCATAACAGCCGTGCGACCGGCACGAATATCCGCAACGTAGCGATCGACAAGCACGCGCATAGCGTCATTACGTGTTTCATATTCGCCGATAGCGCCATGTTCACGCATCGTATCAAGCGCCCGCGTTGTGCGTCCTTCGCGCATGTCTTTTCCGACACTGCGTAACCATTCCGAGGTCGCCCGCCGTGTTTCTGAAAGATCCGCGACTTCGATGCGCTCGGTAAGCTCGCTCAAAATCGGACCACGCGCTACTGACTCATGCTGTGCAAGATCGCCGGTTGCAAGCAATCGCGCACCTGCTGCATTGATTGCTTGCGCAAGTCGGAAACCATCGGTTGTCCCCAGTTGCGTTGCTTCATCGAGTAAGACGACCGTTGTCGAGTTGAGTTCTAACCGGCCTTTTTCAACGTCTGCAAGTAAACGTGCTGTCGTCATAGCCGCGATATCCGCCTCTTCACCAAGCGTTCTCGCTGCATCGCCCGCGACCGCTGTACCAATAACCGTGAAGCCAGCTTCTCGATAAGCAGCACTCACATCTCGAAGCAGACGTGACTTCCCGGCACCGGCAATGCCGGTGACAATACGTAGGTCACTGGTTCCATCAGCCATATAGGCATATGCGGATCGTTGTTGCTCGTCCAGCTCAGGCGATGCCGCCCGCAGCTGTAAAGTCGAACGAGTCCGTTCATGCACAACGGTAAATGCATTGAGCGTTAATCGTTCTGCCTCGATGATTTCCGGCGTGCTCATGTAGCCGATTGATTGTGTCGGTCCACCCGGCTCCAATGGTGGAACCTCTACCGTACCAATCACCGTGGAAGCAGCAACGACGGTTTCAACCGTCGTGATGATTTCTTGAGTATGGTTGCGTTTAAGCTCTTGTCGATCAACACCAACAACCCGAGCAAGTTCATATTCGATATCGGATTGAGTCCATACCGAATTGTGTGCGGCTACCCGTTCAAGAAGGATGCGAGGCTCTTGCTTCACGGCTGCAAGACGTTGACTTACCGCTGTGTCGGCACGTTGCATTTCTCGTGCTTGGCGTTCATTTAAAGTCGCAGGCACTTCGTAGTTACCAAGCCGCGCACGTAGACGTGGCATGCTTGTTCCGAGGCGACCAAGTGGAATGCTTTGTTGACCATCATGCAGATCAAGGAGCCTTCCGCCAAGGCCTCGTTGCTCGATAGCAACCCCGTGCTGATGTAATGCACTATGCATTGCAGCCCACGTGTTTTCTTCACGCAAAATGCGTTTAATTTCTGGAAATTTTACTTCTAAGGGGTTGAGCTCAACTCGGCATGCTTCGTATGCTCCAAGCTTTGCTTCAAGCGTTTGAAAATCCAGACCGACTCGTGATGCTCTCGCTCGCTGGCCAATCTCCGCACCAACAATGCGTAGTCCAGAACCCGCACGTTCGCAGTGAACTCCGTATGTCTCAAGCGTTGCATGCACGTCGTGCCAGGTTGCATGAGGGCGTTCGACAGTTGCGTGTACAGCTGGTATAGCATCACGTTGAAGAAGGGTCACCCATGAGTAACCAGCACGATGTGCCTTATCCATTTCATTTTGTAAAGCACCCCGTGGAGCAATGCGAAGTGCTTCTGGAAGTGCATGCATGATCTGTTCGTGAGCTTGGTGATGAGTAAGTCCAAGATCAAGCTCAGGGAGATGCTTTCTCCACTCAGCACGTCGATCAACAAGACATCCAAATTCAGCTTCAATGTATTCTGTAGCCCGTGCAAGTTTAAATCGTTCTCGCCAACAATCGAGCGTTTTGTTTGTGATTGGATTCGTTTTATTTACGACTAGGTGAAGATGTGTACGTCCATCTGCTTCGTCAAGATGAGCCGCTGCAAACCATTGTTGATCTTCAGCCGAAAGCGATCTCAATGTAACATCAATAGCATTACGAACGACATGAGTATCGACTGTTTCATGAGGTCGCCAAGATAAGATCAAATGGTAGACAGGTTCCTTGCATCGACCGTTTCGAGAAACGTGCTCCATTTCGATATCTGCCGTGCGGTGAGATGCAACATTAGCTGACCAAGTTGCGATCAAATCCTTGCGTTGAGCCCCATGCGCATCTTGTTCAAGATACAATCGAAGATCGGTAAATGAGGCGCGTCCCTTTTGACGCTTTGGACCAACCTTAGCGATCACGACATAAACCAAGTACGACTTGCTCTAGTTGAACACGTACCGAATCCAGTTCATCTTCTACGCGTGAAACGATCGGAACAACCGATTCAGCTGATCGAGTAAGTTCGGCTAATGCATTACTACATGCATGAGCATGGGCTTTTGCTTCTTGCATACTTTCTGAGCGAATGAAGAGCGATTTAACAAGACCTCCTAGACGAAGGAGATCGCCGCGAAGTCTTCTGATTTCATTGGGAACTTGTGCAATTGCAGCTGCAATAATGCTTGCATTGGCTAGTGGGTCATTTACCTGGATGACGTTTTTTGGTGAATCTAATGTTGCTACAATTCGAGCAACAAAGCTTGAAACACTTAGTCCATGAGCTTTTGCAGTTAGACGTAATGCGAGAGCATCTTCTGGTAAAAGCCGAAGCTGCACTTGTTGCGTTGCTCGGGCGGCATCGTATTCAGAGCGCCATACTCTTTTATCCGGTGCCGGAGGCACGATGATGTTTTGGCTACCCAAATCACCATCCTGTCCTTCGTATAAATCATCCATTGACCCTAAGTTTCAACAACAGCACAAAATC
>Ga0116231_10004680_pt1 | contig 27557 bp, 18 predicted proteins | sample S1TSphgellanicum_2_FD_89695 | JGI IMG/M metagenome (GOLD analysis project Ga0116231, IMG submission 89695) | Host-associated microbial communities from peat moss isolated from Minnesota, USA - S1T2_Fd - Sphagnum magellanicum MG | ecosystem: Host-associated > Plants > Peat moss > Unclassified... | reverse complement strand
TCATGAAGGATGTCAGAAGCCTATTTTCATCTCCATTGGGCATCGAATCTCACTTGACACAGCTGTTGCGGTTGTTCGCTGCTGCTGCTTGCATCGTGTACCTGAACCTGTTCGACAGGTTTTCTCTTTCTCTCAACTGCAGTGATAAGTGGCCATATTGAAGAAATCACCCTTGTGCTTTATGATCTATCCATTGTCATGAGGTCTGGGATGTAGCCAGTAACATCTCAAAAGACACTTTCCTCTTATTGTAACATAGAACCTATGGGTTGGTTGAAGCAGGCAGACTTAAGATCCAGGGATCGACTTCGCTTAAGGATTCCATAGCAGCAAGCACATCCACTGGACATCAAATCTTCAACGAAAGCCAAGTTACATGCAACCTCAATTCTTCAAATCTGTCTTCTTGTATAAATGCAGGGGGGAAAAATCATGTACCAATTATGCTTTAAACCTTGATCTTAACCCTAGATGACAAGAACCTTAAGAACTGCGAAACCTGAATGCAGGCCCTAGGAAATCTCTTGGCAACAAACGTGTCTACTCACCCAGATGCTATTAAAGATGCTCTTTATCAGATTGATACATCTTCCAAATGTAAATAGTATTGCTAGCTAGAGCAGTTTGAGAGAGATCTCAATCATGTACATAATTTGTACCTTCGTACAAACTCCAGAATTGATCCTAGCAATGTTCTTCAGGTGGGTGCTTTTCATGTACACATTTTCCACCTTGAAATGGAGTGGAGATCCTGGAGGATTGTTGGTAATGACTTCCACACTCTAAGATCAGTTCCTGCATGTCTTGCGGGCTTGAGCTCAAGGATCATGACCAAGGAGTAACTCAGTAGTTGGCACTGGATCCTACTTTCCAGATATAGTTGCATTGTTTTGAAGTGTTGCTCCGCATGGATATCTGTAACATATGTGATGGATCTTGTGAAGCTTCATCATTCCCATTGAGAATTAAGCTGTAAGCCTGTTTAGAGACAGATTCACAATTTTGCAATGAAGACTTCTTGTAATCCCAGATTTGATTGATGATATGTGATCCAACTGATTGGACTGTGCAACAACTTGTATTGCAATAGCTGCAACTATGTTTAGATGATGGAATCAGAATTCCAAAGATTTAAACCAGCATCTGCGAGAACTTGTACTTGCACCAAAATTGATCTACCTTGCAATGAGGCATTTTCTCTAGAGTGGGAGCAAGAGCATGTGCGGGTGGGCTTGATGTTTTTTGTCAACTGACATTCTCATCAGCTTGAAGGTTCTTCTGTCTTGCAATGCAAGAAGACAATGCAAAGCCAGGTGATGTTGCTAATTTTGTTGAATGCTGGGGCCTTTCAGCACAGGGATGTAAATGCTCTTAAAACTCAAAGCTACCTACTGAGAAGACCAAGTTCTGAGCAGACACCGAGTCTGAGAGGGTTGGATCTGACACCACATACATCTTACAGTACGCATTTCTCGAGATTGGATGCGGTCAGACATCAATCCTCAAGGGACTTGGATCCTTAGTATTGATTCCTAATATTGGAACATGCATTTGGATCATGATATACTTTTGGGTTTGGCTGAAAGCAAGAGTAGAAAGCAGGCAAACATCATCGTTTTCAGAGAAGAATTGGTGTGAGCATGTCCATCTCCATGTGGAAGTCATGGCTGCTCCCCACGCTAGCGGCGGCGGCTTCGCTTTCTTTCACCGGCCTCGGCCTCCTCGGAGCTCTTACGAGAAGAAGCCCCTCACAGCTACCTCACTTGTTCTTGGGGGTGGCGGTGTTGGGCGTTCTGGGATTTCTTCTCACCATTCCCATGCTCCTCGATGTGGTGAGGAGCAAGAAGCGTCACCAGGAAGGCGAAGAAGAGAGAAGGATTGAGATAAACGCCGGGTGCAGAATCTGGCCACCACCCTGGTCACGCACCGTTGCCTCGCTTTGTCAAGAACTGGGCGTCCAGCCATCGCGGGGATTAACGACCTCTGAAGCCGTCGCTCGCATGAAAGAGCATGGCAGTAACCGCATTGAGGTGCTGGACATGCCAGGTTACTTCAGCTTCGTTGTCAAAGAGATGTACGAGCCCACTCAGGTGCTTCTCTGATTTACCTCCCTCAAATTCGTTTCCAGTTTGAGCTTCTTTCTGGAAATTTGTCAAACTTTCTGCAGAACATTCTTCTTCACAAACTGCAACAATTGCTCTGGGAATCTTCAGGTAAGCAGATTTGTGCTTTGATTACATGCTGGTTGTAGCTACTCCTCAATGGCGTGGCATGAGATCATACCACCATGCCATCATGCAACAAATCCCTTGCTTGCTACTACTATTGCTATTGAAGGAAAACAAGAGGAAACATGTGATGAGAATTTTTTTTTCCTGTCAGTGATCTTCTGATCTTTCTTCTTTGATTAGAACTCAATACAGTTGCAGCAACAACAGCTGTATCTTGGTACCATGAATTGACTACAAAAAACCTTGTTAGATCTTTTTGTCTCAAACCACTTATGGGATAAAGTTTGGTGTGCAGCTCCTGTTGCTGTGTGTTGGAATATTGTATGTCATGTTTGGAAGCTTGGAAGAAGGTGCAACGGCATTTGTTGTCATCTTCCTCATGATTGCCGCTGAGGTTGGGACTGAATGGCGCGCCAAGCAAGCATTGGCCAGTCTCAAGATCTCTGTGCCCCGTGATGCACTTGTCAGAAGGGATTACCAAGTTTTGAGAGTCCCAGCAAGTTATCTGGTGCCTGGTGATATTGTACATTTGGAGGCAGGCATGGTATGGATTTTTTTGTGCCTGAGTTATACAAACAATATGGTTGCTGATTTTGATTTTTCCTGATTGCATTGTCTTGTTGTTCATATCTCAGCTTGTGTCATCACAATTGTGGCTGCAATTCCGGTTTTCGTCAGTTGGGCTTCTGAATGTTGTAAAACAGGGAGGTTTAATATGATGATGCAGGAGGTGCCTGCAGATGTGCGAATACTGCAGTCACATTCCTTTGAAGTAGATGAATCAAAGATGACAGGGGAGTCAACTCCAGTGTCGAAGAATGCCCTTATGTTATACCCATCCGAGGTTTCACTGCTAGAGCGAACCAACATTGCTATGGCAGGCAGTCGGGTGTCAAGGGGTAAAGCAGTGGGGTTAGTGTACCAGACAGGTGTTTTGACAGCTTTGGGTCAAGTTTTACTTCTTGCACGCAAAGTGAAAGATAAGAAGACAAAGCTTCAGAAGGTGATGAAAGAGGTGGCATGGATACTTACCATGGTTGCATTGGCAGCAAGTGCAGTTGGAGCACTACTGGGTTTACTCAAGCACATGCGTTGGCAAGATGTTTTACTTTCAGGTTTAAGCTTGGCATTTGCTACAATACCTGAAGAACTCCCAATCCTCATTGCTGCTGTTTTGGCTGTTGGGGGTCAAAAACTGTCCTTGAAAGGAATGTATGTTAAGCATCTACGTGCAGCTGAGAATCTGGGTTTTGTGGACACTGTACTCACTGATAAAACAGGAACGCTCACAGAAAACCAATTGCTCCTCTATTCGGGGCATGTAGCCACGGGTGTCCTGTCTGTTGATGAGATGAAGAAGGGGGGATTTGTCATGACTGATAGGCATAATTCTTCAGATTTTGCACCATTGTTTGTGGCATGGCTCTTCATGTCAGAGATAGGTGAGGAACTCAAAGATGAGGGTCAGGATATTGAGATAACTGGTACTCTTGCTAAGGAACAGGAGCCAGGACCTTTTACAGAGCCACAGGTTGATGATGTTCATTTGGAGGTACTACCTTTGACGGGCTCCATTGACCTCACAGCAACTGAGGGTCCTGCCTCTTCAACTGTTGGCAATGTTTCATGTGAGTTCAGTCCTGTAGCTGTGCAAGCTGGAAGATTACTTTGATTGCTCTGCATTTGTTCGTATTACACGATTTTGACTGAATTGTGGACCACTGAGCTCTAGATTCCTGACGTATCATGTATCAAAGGCAGCCCTTTTTTCCTACATCTTCTTATGGATGATTGCCACATAAGAAAAAATCCTAACAAAAGCACTTTTCACAGCTGTACTTGGAGATGTTTTCGATCATGCTGTGCTAGCTGGCTTGGGTGCTAGACTTCAGCAAGGTCAGTCTCGATTCAAATGTGCTATCACTGCTGAAGATACACACATCCAACAACACCTCAGAAGCATACACAGTGTCAGAGAAGGAGCCAAGCTTCTGTTGGAGTCTCCGTTTGATCCCACTCTCAAGTTTGCTTCCAGGATATTTCAAATTCATACAGCAGAACTGAAGATGTTTGTGAAAGGAGCTCCAGAGCTTCTTCTTAAGCATTGCTCCTTTTTGCTGCAAGATGGGTGCACTGTCCCAGTTGGTGCTTTTAGGAAACTGTTGGAGGACCAGGTCAGTGAAGCAGCATCTAGAGGTTAGTTCCATCTGGATCCACAAATTCAATTTTTGTTGAAACATGAAACAAAGTTGGCATTGTGAATATGTGTTCACTTGCCATGAATGCATTTGTTTCATGTTGTAGTGAGTTGGATGTATTACTTGTTTGGACTTTGTAACAAAAAGTATACACTATTGGAATTTGAATGTGGCTCGACATAACACACTCAGTGAGTTGTCAATGTTGGAATCTTACCTGAAGCACTAGTCTTGTTTTCTTGTGTTTTTCCAGGCCTTCGACTGATTGGCTATGCACACAAGGACCTACCATCTGCTGAGGAGTTTACTACCAGTTCAAATGAAGATGGTGGGTCATATGCTGTTCTCAAAGGCACAGTGTTCCTTGGATTCCTAGGCTTTCAGGATCCTGTGAAATATGGAGTGGCCAAGGCTGTGAAGACATGTCAAGAGGCTGGGGTGAGGGTGATCATGGTGACTGGGGACCATGTCAAGACAGCATTGGCTGTGGCAACATCCATTGGAATCTTGAGTGCCCAGGAGTATGAAGCAAATTGCAATACAGGAGCTGTTTCTTGCACAGACATTCAACTTGTGGGCATGGTGGCAGAGGACACCAGGATATTGTTGGACACTACAAGTGTTTTTGCTCGAGCAACTGCTGCTGACAAGCTCACAATACTGGAAGCTCTTCAGGTGTCTAAAAAGTGTGTGTTGGTGACTGGTGATGGTATGTTTACCCTCTCTGTATACATATGCCTATTTGTTATGGCTCAAATGCTCAAATTTTGCTCCCAACAAGTGCAATCCTCCATCCTGAAAAAATGTGTTTGGACACTCAGGTATCAATGATGCTCCCATTTTATCAAAGGCAGATGTTGGTGTGGCAATGGGAAAGGGCACAGATGTGGCAAGAGAAGCTGCATCAATTGTGATTGTTGATGACAATTTTGCAATGGTGCCATATGCACTGGCTGAGGGACGGCGCCTACTTGACAATCTGCGGAAGGCTTTAGCCTTTTACCTTGGGGTGAAGCTAGGTCTCATCTGTCTCTTCATTGTTGGAACCCTCTGGCAGAGGTACAATTCAGAACTAGTCCTGGGTAACAGGACCACTCTGCAAGGAACCTCATTATGTAGGAGGGCCTCATGGAGCATATGAAGATTTCTCAGCCTCAGTAGCTCTATAGTTTGAGTGCAGATAACTCTGCTGACATTGGTCTTGGTTTCTAGACTCAATATTCTTGTGATGTCTCTAAAAGCTCAGCCACAAACTGTAACCATCAAAACAGTGAAAATCAACCTTAACTAGAAGTTTTAAAAGACACATTCTATATGTGCACTGGGTCCCAAAATGATGTGAGAAAAGATGCAAACACATAATTGAACTGAAAGTACAGGATCAATATCTTTTCGTATGATGGTTGAGGAGGTGCCAGATAGAAATGTCGCTCAAGGGTTCTACTCCAGTCTTGTTCACCTCTGGGTGAATTTTGTTTGTGTGTGGAACAGTTTTCCACTCAGTGCCATCCAAATTATAGTGCTGGAGCTCTTCATGGACCTGGGGGCAAGTACATCATTTGTCATGGAATCAGCAGACTCTGACATTATGAGGAGACAACCTCGACACCACTCTCAACAATTTTTCGATGCTCAGATGATGGGGGGCATCCTGGTCTCTGCTGCATCCATAATATTTGTGGTCCTTTCCAGCTTCAGTTATGGAATTTATCACAACCCAAATACTGGGCAAACTAGTGCATTTCTTGCCTGGCTCTTTTCCCATGTGTTGCTTGCAATTAACATGAGGACCATCTGTGAGCCTCTGCTTAAGAAGGGCCCATTTTCAAATGTGGGTATGCTCATCTGGCTACTGGCAGCTGCCAGTCTTGGTGTGCTTATTGCTGTCCTTGGTTCAGTAAGGATGTATCTGAAGCTCGTTCCTCTGCCTCTACACCAGTGGCTTGTAATTATAGCTTTCAGTGTTGTTGGCACATTTTGGGTGGAGTTGGTGAAGATACTGAAGCATCTAATGATATCACAAACTGCAGACTTTCAAGTGGGGGAAAAGCAAGATGAGGAAATGCAGTTATTGGCTTCCTAGGGAATTGGTTCAATGGTATGCCACATTTGCAGGAAACATGTTTTCCATTTCAAGTTTTTCCTTTCCTAAACTGCTGCTTAGAAAAACATCTGTGGTTTGACTATCACTTCATGCTCGAACCTATGCCGAATATTCGTTCATGTATGTATTCAAAAGACCGATTGAAGTGCTGGAGGTATTAAGTAGGCAGCTAAACAGCAAAGCAGTGTATCACTTCCTCTAGTGTTTAACCCCCAATGTCTTGGGTCAGTGTGACCCAACAGCCACCAGTACACCATCTGTTAGAAGCCTGATACAACTAAAGTTGTGCATGAAACCCAACTGAGATGATGTCAGGTTTCACCTTGGTAATCTATCCTGTAAATGACAGGTCCAATAAGTAGGTAGGTAGATAGGATAACAGGTGGCTATGAGGTAAGTAGATGCATCAGAAAAATGATCTTAAATCATATGAACCTCTTGTGGATGAATTTGTTATATCTTTGATTCATCCTTTCTTCTTTGCATGATGATTAGGTGCATTTTTCTGATGTCATTTGCATTGTGTCATGGATTTCAGAAGTAACCTTGAACACCATTTAATCATGAGTGACCCCATCTTATTTTTGACCAATTGAACTGATACTTCTAATTGGTAGAGTAGGCATCCCAAAGAAGCAAACATTATAGGATTCCAATAGAAGAGATATGACATTCCTTGCACCATGTACACTTGGGGTGGCACAATATGGAAAGTAGTAATGCTTTCATAGGGGAAGAGTTATAGAGTAGTATGCATGTCCAAGTAGCACAAAAAGTTGCAGTGTAGGTCAATTATGAAGGTTCAACCACATGAAAACATGCATTCTAGACCATGGAAAAAATCAATCTTGAATTCTTTGTCTGGTGGAACTTGCTTAACTTACTGGAACTGTGACTGCCCAAGAAGGATTTCAAAAAAGAGGAATAAAAAATGCTGCCCAAAATGGGAAGTCAAGAGGGGTCTAGTTTGAACCTTTGCTATTGTTTGTAGTTGAGGTTGCATTAGATCTATGGAGGTAGAAATATGAATGTTCAAGTCATGTACAGTGAAATTCACATCTTATGGTACTTCAAAATGTTACCATGGTGGTGCATCTTATCTTTATTTTGATTGGAAAAAACATCAATAAAACCCCCAAATGAGTCCATTCACAATTTCAAAGTGTGTTATAAAAAAAAAGTACTGTTAAATAGGCAATCTTGGAAGTTCAGGTTTAAGTTTGTTGAAAATGCTTTTGTAATTTCTTCTTTTATAAGAGTAAAAAATCAAATATTTGATGGAAATTGTGATAAATTTGCATCAAAAACTTAGTGTCTATAACAAGTGTAGAAAAAAAAAATTATTAAATTTTTATATAAAAAACGAAATAGTAACAAGTTGCCAAAAATATTGAACATTACATCCAAAAAAGAATCCATAACATGGGATTATTGACAAAAGGTATCCATGACTGTCCAAATAACTTGTCACTGAATCCATGTCCAATATTTGCGGTATAATAAAGTTATATGTAAAGTCAGGCAATTGGGGGGCAGGAACGGCCAGTTTTGGCATAATAGGGCATCAAATGTATAACTGGGATTGAAATTTTACAGAACAAAATAAATGGGACGCAAGCTAATTTTTCCACCAATTTTGGTATTAAACTGGGTTTCGTCCCCTCTTGCCTTTTTCCAGAGCACCTCCAGTGCGGCTACAAACATTTTTACTGCTCCTACCTGTACAACTACTATAATTACTCTCGAACCTTGTGCATTACATGCTGACTTTCAGCATTTCATACTAAAATTTAATAAAATTTCCTTACTTTGCAGAGACCACTGAAAGAGTGGATAGGGGGTGAAAGGGAGGGTGAATTTCTGGCTAACTTCAATGCTGACTTCCAAATTTTCAATACTATTTAATCATTTGGCTTTATAACTACCAAATATCTTCGTAGTAGGATACAAAGAGAGAGCCAATAAAGAAAATGAAAAAAAAGCCTACAGAATTCACTAATATTCCATCTATTGGAAATTGAGTGAGGGTTATGATGCCCAAAAGAGGATCTCTACCTCTTGTCATCCACCTTCCCATTCCATACTTGCTCTCTTGGAATTTAATGCAAAACGATACAATCATAAATGGTTCTAGAAAAGCTGGCATTGGTCCATAACATAATGGAAACTGGCTATCTGGGTTTTTCTCCCCTCCCCACCTGTGTGCTATTGCCCTATCTATGTTGCAACAATTGCTTGTCACACACTAGATATTGAGATTCTAATCTCACATTTGTTCATGGCTATGTGAATGAGCCTTACTAATTAGCACCATCATCAATAACATATATAAAATGGAACAAATATTCTGCAAAGAAAAAAAGTGCTGTCAGGTTGCAGATTACCACGAAATTGCACATGGCATCCCAGGTCAACAATTTATGAGGAGGTTTTTGGAGATGTCCACCGGTAGTGCATCCTGCACACAAACTAAAACTAGTCAAACTTCCATCACACATAAGGAAAAGCTCAAAGCCTAGAGAAAAACTCGGGAAGTATGTCATTCGTTTTTCTCACATTGATTCTTCATAATACAAAGGATGTGGTTGGTTCAAATTCTGCACTGGGAAAAAGGGTGATCCTCTGTGTTGGGGGGAAAGTGTTGCTATGTCCTGCAAAAGCATACCAAAGGTGGAAGATTCCACCTCTACATCTACACACAACACCTTACTGATCCCACATTATTTCCGAAAACTCTTTTTCTCTGAGGACTAACACTGTGAATCTACAGCTGACTACAAATCTGTACTTTCCAGAAACTAACTTTTTGCTAATTATCACTAAGTGATCACTCTATGAAGGAATATTGCAACTGAAAAGATTGGCAGCAACAATTTACCATGAGTGTGAATTTGTATGAGGCACACTTGTCCTAGACAGCTCCTTTTCAACCAGTAACCCACCTCTTCAGGAATTGTTGAGTTGGTGAGTTCCATCCATGAATCAAGAATTAAATTTGGTCCCCCACTTGTCACCCCAGGCATGTAAGACAAGATTATTTGAAATCCATCCAGGAGTTCCATTACAGTTGGACACTTGCTATCTAGTTGTGAAGTACTTGCTCAAAGAGAGCAGAACTCCTGCACCACACAGCAAACTGCTTCATCCCGATGACCCTCTACTCCTACTGCTGATCGTCAATGATGGCCAGCGGAATGAATGATCATTTGGTGATGCCAAAGGCCCAAAGCGGAGCTTATTTACATCTTCAAGCTTCCGTTTTGACTCTGAAGGCAAACTCGCAAAGCAAGTGTAACAATAACAATTACTGTCAAGGCCACACTGCCCTCGAGCCCCATGTGGTGAAATACGGGTGTGCTTCACACAAAACACTCGTTGGCATTCTCGGCAGTAGTGGTTGTTGAATTTCATCCACCAATCTTGGACAGAATGCCACCGATCAAACCTTGTCTTGCACCCATCATGATTACATCTGCATTTCCACCTTTCCATGTCAAGTTATGGCAAGGGAAAAAGTGCAACATTCACTGACATAATGCAGGCATGTTCAATAAGTTGCTAATGATCTTCCAACTAGCAGCATCTCCCCAGCAGAATATTTTACTCACAGGTGTAGCAAAAACTTTATGATACCTGCAAGAAAGTTGCAACCTTGTAGAGCTAAAGCAAAAAGATGGCTTATTTCAATACATTAGGAGTCTAAGTAATGCCAACACCCCTCACCTTGAATCCTAAGCCTGGCCTTCAGCATGAACAAAACACTCCCAATACCTCACATACTGAAACTCTTTCAGTAGCCCATTGCCTAAACCAAACTGAGAGGTTCTCACCTGTGCTTACTCCACCTGATGGGAGCAGGTTCCTCCAGTTGAGGAGAAGTGGGTGCTGCAACTGATTTTTGATCTATTTCATCATCTGTTTCTGTCCCCAGCTCAGTCTGGCTTGGAGAGCTCCCCCTCATCTCAGTGGGTGTTAGACTTGGGAAGGAGGGAGTGACCCCATTAAGAGAATCAGCACTTGAACTGTGGCTGATTGGTAGCTTTCTGATATATTCCAGTTCTGAAGAAGACAGAGGAATCAAAGACTGCACCGGTTTGGGGTCCAACAATGGCTGTTGTAAGCCAATTGTTGATTGAACTCCAGTCCTAGAAAGAGTCCATATTTTCTCTTGTACATACCTCCAGCTTTCACAAGCCATTACAAGAGAACGGGCAAGTGTCCTCAACCATAGATAGTCACTTTCTAAGGCTTGGCACAATATCATCCACATTTTCTTTTTCAATAGAACCCAAGCTGCAGAGGTGACATCAAAAAAAAGTGCATGCCTTGAAAGGAGTGCAACCAGCAAAAAAATTGTAGAATTCTGCCAAGTGAATGTGCTACTGTTTTCATTGTCCGGGATATGCTGTTCATCCTGAGTTTTTGCCACACAGTCAGCCTCCTGTGGTTGAGGAGGCTGGAGAGTCAGTCCAACTGTGTCAGAGGGTGCATGCACTGGGGATGCCAACAACTGATTCTCACCTGCAATGCATCCATCTGTTGAAATCCATTTTGATGGTCCATGACCACCCCAACTTTGTACTCTGTAGGAGAAGGTCTTTCCTGGGATGAGGGATCCTGTGTCCAAAAATGAATTTTCCTGTGTATCAGCAACTTGGATCCATGTTGAAGAAGACATGTTCCATCGCTGAACTAGGTATTTATGCAAAGGAGGGGACCCACGAACAGGTGGAACCTCCCAGTTCAATTGTATACCACCACAGTTTGATGGAGTGCACATCAACCCCAGAGGGGGCCCTGGTGTGGCACCAATTCCAAACACCTGGTGTACTATAGCACGAGTGATCTTGGTGCGGTGAAAAAGGCTATTTACCCCGAGTTCCTCAGCCAATGCCCTGCTCTCATTCTCAATGAGTGCTGGGAAATCCAGCCCCATGATTGCATTCTGGCGGAATGCTTCAGCATATTGAGGGAGTTGGAGTCCATGCATGACCCAATCTACCACATGATTGGCTGTCATCATATTTTGCAAGTGATCCTGACAAAGAATAAACATCAAGTTCAGTATTGAACTTTCATAGCAACGGACAAGACAATTCATACACATTAGCATACTTTGGTCTGTAAATATGGGACCTTGACAGAATGGTAGCTGCATATAGGAGAGAACTTTCAGAGAAAGTGATGCTTGTTGCACACTGGTAACCAATGTGGCCATTTTCATGAAAGCACTTAAATGCCCCATTCAGCAGACCAACTGAACCTCAAATCAAGTTTTTAGTTACTCACATCCATCAACATGTTGGCATACAAACTAATGACTACATTTTTGGATTCAGACAGCACCCACTTCCAAAAAGTTCTGTGTGTCTAGCATGAGAGAAGGGCTTTGAATTCACTTCTCTGCACCCAGAGAATGATAGGCATTGCCTACATTTAGGTTTCAAGTTGAGGGAATGTAACATGAATTGGTTGATATTACAAAATCTTCATAAGTATTGAGAACTTCTCCACACTAAGCTGAATTGACAGCTGACCCCATAACAAGGCCATAGAGATTTCCAATCCCAAAAAGGACATGGTACAGAACTGGAATGATGCCACAGATTTGAGAACATTCCAAACTTAATCACATTGATAGATGAGCCAATAATAAGGTTATAAAGGTTTCAGATCCCCAAAATGGGGAAACTCTTTAGTTTGCTGACTGGGAGTAACTGAATGGCTGAGCACAACATAGGGCTACTGTTTCCCTTCAAAGGCGGTTACTCTCTAACTGCTATAACAGGGTAACATGGGTGGGCTATAGAAAGTAACATCTAACATAGCCTTCAGGTGAATTGAACCCACAACCACTTCCACAGTGGTCATGAGTCCCAAACATGTGGGCTATTGGCTTGATACTTTTCAGATATTAAATGTCAACCAACAGGAAATTGAGGAGAGCTAACCCTAAGACAGAGAAAAACTGAAACCAAGTGCAAGTTGAACAGTAGTGCCAGTCACAAACATTCAGTGACCTAAGAAAGAACATGCATGGTAGTGAGCAACTACCACAATGTTCCTATTGAATTCATCAGCTCCAAGCTGAGGTGGAAGTGTAATGTAGGACTTTGTAACAGGTGGTTCTTGTAAGGATGAAATGGGCTTTGAAAAGTTCCCCCTCAGAAGCCCTTTAAAACATTTTGAAGTTTCTGTAGGCAGAGTTATTAACAAACCTCTGGTGTGTTTGATCAGACCCCTTAAGAGTAAGTTTCTCTTCTCAGAAGACTAATTTAGCGTGCCATCTGAGCTACAAGACCTATAAAACTGAATATTCAGAACCTATAAAATTGACCAGTCTAAATTTGGAAGACGATGAAATACTGGAATTGGCATGGGGCATACAAATTAGATAAACACACGAAGAAAGAAGTCTGGATGAACATGCCTGATTTTGGGCAAGCATGCCACAACTGCTGAAATGCTGCTGTATATGACCCCTCCAAATTCAGATCTTAAAAAGACTAGAAACCAAGGAAACTCTTCTCTATAACATAACATCTTCTGGTGATTGGCTATTGAAATTCAGGTGGGATCGGTACAAGCCATATGCTAGCTTGGCATAACACAATATGCCTGCACTCACTGTACTCACTCAACGCAAACCCTTTCTCACATAGCCCCTTGTTACAAGTCATGATAGAGGTCTTCATAGCACAGAATGGACTAAATGTAACGAAATGATCCAAATGAGGTTTAAGCATTACCATCATTTCTTCAGATGAGATAGTGGTACCACCATAGCTGAAAGCCTCAAACTGATTTGATATGAACAGATCACTTGATCCTTCCTTTGCTCCATTCCCATATTTTTCCACCAATTTTGTGTTCAGGGATTTCAAAAACTGCAGGTTGAGAAATGTTTAGTCCCCACAACAGGCCATAAAAAATAGCAACAACACTCCCTGAAAACATAGGTATCCTGTGTGAGCAGTGTCCTCCTACCCCTGCAGACTAGCGGGCATAGTTTTATGTCACCATGGATAGTAGCAACTGGGAAACATGGTACTCAGAACAATTCTTACCAACTGGGACCCTCTGTAAACAAAAGCAATAAAGACTTAAGTTATGCAAAGAAGTTTTGTGCAACAAGAGAAAGATCAAAAAATTACAAACTCCACCTACCTTAGTGGCTTCAACCCGTTCAATTTCACCATTACCATCCTGATCAACAGAGCAGAAGAAGCCCTCCAAATTCCGTTGCAGTCCTGCATTTACCCCACATCAGATTAACACCTAAAATAGGTCTAACAGCACCTGCAAAAAAAGAAAAACTACTCAAACCTAACATAAAAACCAAGCTGCATAACCATAGAAATTTGAAAGACCTAAGCATCAAAACCTTCACATAAATAACAAGTTGTGCCAGAAGGCAGTTCAAAATGAGTCACACTAGACCAAAGAGATGGCTGATTAACAAGCAGTCAGCATTCTGTGTTTGTTGAGCAGCTTGCAAATGATTTCCAGCTGGAAGTGAGACAAATCCACTTTTTCACATCTGATGACTCCATGTGAGCATCATGATTGTGATGCTCTAGTTGCATTGCTCACAGGACACATCCTAGTCAGTCAACCTTCAACAGACGGTGGCAAGCATTTGGAGGTATTTGTACCCATTCTACCATTCAGGAGGCTGAAGAGCCAAAAGGAATGTTGCAGGGAAACCCACCTTTGTGTCTATGGCTTGTTGCTTTCCCAAAGGTGATCAATAATGTGGCAAACCAAATTAAGCAGAAAAACCTCCCATGAGGCCACTGGTCAGAGTGAAAGCTGCATCTGGTTCTGGAATGAGAAAGAGTGGGCCCAGTTTGTCTCATGTTGGTGTCTGTATGCTTCCCAATGGTCCATAATCGTCTGCATAGTTGATGATTAAAAGCCCTTTGCCCTTCCATCAGCCATCCTTCTCGTGATGAGTTCCTAACCATTGAACCCTCAAAACACTTTCTCTGATCAAGATCCAGTGGCCATGACCATGACCATTTGAGAAAAAGCTCCAGGGGCCCCTATAAGTCCTGTCCTGCAAAATGAAAAATGGATTCAAAAGGTGAGCAGACCTAGAAAGCTATATTTAGGTGCAGTTCCCTAATAAGATAAGTGCACCTAAGATCTGTTGCCCCACTAACAATTGCAAGCATACATCACCAATTTATTGCACTTGGTCACCTGGATGAGAGATCACACATGGAAAACCAAATACACCATAAGAGAAGTGCATGTGTTAGTGGACTCAAAGCTGCGTACTTGACAAAAAGTTAAATCCATACAAAACTCAGATATTCTGATGTAAAGATTCACAATCTGAGTCAATGCAGAAAGTCTGCATTCAGAAGCAGTTACTTATCAAATGAAATTGGCAGAAAGGTTTTGCACCCCCCTAAGCTATAACAATGTTCTTATATAACCGATAGGCAAAGCACAACAGAAGCCACCAAACTGGATGTAAACCATTTGTGGAAGCAAACCAAAACTGGAGTTGTTACATTCTCCCAGAGACAATATCAATGTGTGTGCAGACAGAATCTCCACAAGGTAACCAGTGTGTAAGGTAACCAAACAAATGCTGTGTCAGATCTGGCTAAACCAAAACAAGACCAAGAATGACTGTGGTGATCACCTTGTGAGTGTCAATCACAGAGTATCAGGCCATCACCTTCATCATGAATGGCAGTGACTAAGTGCTATTACACCCCCACTGACTTCATCAGCTCCCTGACAGAGTGTGCAGTTAAGTAGACAATAATCTGTGCAAAACTAAGGGTGAAAAACCACACAAAACCCTGTGTCACAAGTTTCTATCACATTTCCAAGCACCTCAACTGCATGAAGTTTGCAAACCATTACACTTTTTTCTGGTTTTACCAGTTCACACAGACACTATGGGAAAGGATCCCTTACATTCTTTTCCTTGAGAACTTAAAAAACACCAAATTGCATGAAAGAACTCGAACTGCTCTCTTCAGTAGCATGAATCGGATATTACATTCAGCAGCTCACCCTTACTGATCTGCTGCTGTTAAAGAGGCAGTACTAGAGACAGATCTAGACAAGACTGACAGAAAAGATTCAATATCAATGCTCCAAAGATGGGAGAAGAGGTGAAATGAGGAGATTAACCTGCCCCAAAAAAACAATGCCACAACCCTAATTTCCTGTGCAACCAAAACATTACAAAAGATCACAGTTCACCTGTTTTTGCTGTGAGAATTGGAGGAGAAGATCAAGGAAATTGGAGATCAATCTGTTCTCTAAACCTGCTTACATGTATTCACCATGGCATGGCACGACAACAAGGACTCGCAGACACAAACACACACACACACACAAAAGCCACAAGAGGCAGTACTAGAAACAGATTCCGACAGGAATGTCAGGAAAGACTGCAATATCAATGTTCCAAATCTGGGAAAAGAAGGGAAACGAGGAGATCAACCTGCCAAAAAAACCTTGCTGCAACCCTAATCCCCTGTGAAACCAGAACGTTACAGAAGATTACAATTCACATGTTTCGGCTGTGAGAGTCGGAGGAGAAAATGAAGGCAGTTGGAGTTCAAGCTGTTCTCTAAAACTGTTTCCATGTACTCGCCATGGGCGTGGCAACAAAGACTCTCCGACACAAACACGCGCGCGCGCGCACACCTACACACACAAAAGCCAAAACTTTGGAAACTTCTTGAAGCCAAACTTCTGAGCAATATCAGAACAGAAAAAAGACCAAGAAAAAACAGGACAAAAAATCCATGTTCTCCTCCTCCTCCTCCTCCTCCTCCTCCTCAACACCTTGACCGTGAACCTGGTTTGCAAGAGAAGACGCGACAGTAGTACTGAACCAAAACCAGCATCAATCGACCTCAAATCTGTCTCAAATTCGGCGCTGTAAAAACTGATAGAGAGCTTACGATGAGACGTTTGCAAAACTTCTTTCCACCTATACTCCTCCGAACAATCTGCCGACTGCTGCAAAATCACGAATTCCAACAGAACACGCAAGCGCCGGGAAGCAATCGTGTTCGAGCCCAAGACGGCCAACCAAAAACCGGGTCTCCTTCGTTCCCTGCTCTTTATTCCAGACACCGGCCCCACACATCACCGGGTAACCCGACGCACATCCACGAGACAATATTCCGCTTTCGGTCCTGATCACTCATTTAGTACAGCCCGAAGTTTCGCAGGGTTACCCTCCCTCGGCCACAAAGCCCCAACTCCTAAAATGACGGGTCACCATTCCGTTGAGACTCTAAGCTGCCGTACCCGTACATGGCGTCGTATATTTCTCGTCTACGTTGATTTTACAATATACGGAATATTCAATTTGAGTGGTGGTGGTGGGTGGTGGTTTGGGTGGCGTACGTAGACGTATTGATATTCGCAGTTGGTATAAAATACCAAAATACCTCCTGCTGGGATTTCTGTACGTGTATTTTTTGGTGAATTCCTACTATTCGAAACTTCCATTTGGGGATTTTTATTTTTTTCCTAACCCTAGTTAGTTAGTACCTTGGCAACTTCCAAATTTGACACGTGCATGTCAAATAATTAATATTTTATTTAAAAAATTCGTCATTTCCACAAAAAAGTTCAAATACACTACTATTTTCTGAGGATTTCAATAATTTTTCCTTCACAACAATTTGTTCTTTGGAAAAGCAAAATTTGATATTTTCAACATTTTAAAAAAATAATATAATTGGTGTTGAATCTTCAGAGGTATTTATTTTTCATTCTCTCTTTTTTGTTTTGTGGAGGGGGGTGGGGGGGCCGCGGTTAGGGTTTTTATTTTTGCAATCCCACCCATAAAACTAAAATTGGGACTGCAAATAGGTGAGAGATTACTAATAGCAAACCACCTGGACCAATCAAACTCTTTAGCCAATCAACAATGGGTGTTAGGCTCTGCTGTGTCTTTCACCAGCCTTAGCAAACTGTGCAAGAGTGCTGGGCCAAAACCATTTTGCTGAACCTGAGAACCGGTGGAGTTGCTCTTATGTTTGTTTGGGCGGTCAAGAGAAATGGCCAATTCAGAGGCTTTTCTTTCCAAGGAAGCTCGGGCTAACCTTTTCCCGTTCCACCCACAAACTCGGGTGCCAAAAGAGTAGCCTTTAGCTTGCTCCCCAAAGTTTTTAAAAGTTCCTTTTCTCATCACCCCCCATGAATTTCTTTTAAACGAGTGTATTGATTGTCTCACCAAATTTGGCATGGTCAAATATTGCCTTTTTTTTTTAAATGAATTAATTGCACAATAGACAGGTATGGACTAGCACGGTTGAATATTGCCATATTCAAAAAAATTAATTAATTGCACAATAGACAAGTATGGACTAGACCATTGTAGTACTTTCTCAATATGCTAAAAAGCCAACAAATGCAATCATGTACCCAGTGGTTGAAACTCATGCAAAGGCCTATGGTCAAAATGCATGGCCTTTTCAAAAGAATCATTTGTTGATCTATTGAGATCGTGTTCATGTGCAATAAACTCAAGTTCTTCATTCTAGTTCTAGTTCCAAAAATCAAACCAGGTTCCAATTTGGATCCTACGAACTGGTTCTGACCAGTTTTGCCAGGATATGAAGATTTGATGGAGGCATTTCTCAGGATACCTATATAAAAATATTCTTCAAAAAAATATAACATAAGGATATGCACAATTTTTAAAAAAAAATTACAAATATAGTTGACCAGATGGATATGTATTTTATTTTTATTTTTCATTTTGACGGATATCCATTTTTTGATTTTCAAACTCACACTCATCACAAGATATGTATAAAAGTTAGGAATATGTCCCGACTTTTGGAATTAATTTTCCAGTCATAGACCTAGCCCACTAGAGCATTAGAAAACATCTTTAAAAAAACCAGTAACTTGTGGGGGAGTTAAACCCCGATTCTTTAAAGGACTTGCCCAACGCAACACAAGTTTCCAACCCCAACCACACCTCACATACATCCCACCTAACCCACAAACACACCCAATTGAGATAACAAAATATGTGAAAGAAAAGGCCGTTGAGACTGCAACAACAATAGCTACCAAGGAACCTCTGACCTCACATGCTCACCATGTCAAAATGCAAAGTAAATACAATACAAATCCAAATGTCTATTAACTTCTTTTGTACAACTACATAACAAGCATTGATGAAATCCCCCATCGGAAAAGTGGAAATGATTAGAGATGCAAAATGTATAAGATTTTAATACCCAATAGACATTTGCAACCAGCAATTACAACTATGAAAAAAACAAAAGTTGGAGAAATTCACATCAATGGATATCAGGTCATGATTCTCAAGCCAAAAAAATGAAAGCCTGATAAACCAATTTTCTCTCAGATGGGGAAAAAGTAAAGTCTTGATAGGTGGTGAGTTTTTTTACTTCCATCAAGATTGAAGATTGAAGACTAGGACCCCTCCAACTTCTTTGCTTAGATGTATTGTCCATTCCTTATATTGTGTGATTTCAACATCATCCCTACTTCAATGTGTAGGAAAAACATCATAATTAGACCTTCACTGAAAATCTAAAACACCCAAGACTTCTAAAACACACCAAGACAAGGTTGCAATCGTAGGTTGTGTACAAAAGACAAGTGGGAAATCCTCCTTTACTGATTAATGTGAAATGATTTGTCAACTAGTTTCTTCATCCTTCTAAGAGATTGTAATTATAAATTTGGCATTCAACAAACAATTAATCCAATACCTTCACAAATGTTCTAGATTGACAATTTTGTGGCAAGGTGGGGGAAGAAGTTTTGTCTCATGTGTGGAGAGAGAAGGATTGGAATTATGAAAAAAACTACTGAAAGTTCTGAAAAACCATAAGAAAGACATTGTCAAAACAAACTTGCTTTCGATCAACCCCACGAGAAAACCCATTCAAGTCATGCACCTTAAATCCATCCAAAAAGTCAAATGACGAAAACAAGGACTTTGCAATGTATGGACATCTAATGCGGCAAAACCCAAGCTTACACCTTGTGAGAAAACTAAAACTCAAAGAGAATTAAATTCTAACAATTCTTGTCAAAAGCATGCAATGACATAAATGTGCAAGGGAAAAAAGAAAACATTGTTGAAATAGTTGAGCTTTCCAATTTGCTCAAGACTTGGGATTCCCCTTAAGCCATCAAAAGTGGGCAAACAACACACAAGATGATCTTGCCTCAAGACACCCATTTGTGGTGCTTGAATACAAATTGTTCATGCAAATTTAGAAGCTCAACAATTTGAGCACCAAAACAAGAAGCAAATGAGTTGTGTTGTGTTGTAGATTTGCAACATTAACTTGGAAGCAAGGCTGCAATGGCCTTAGGTGCCGATGCAAAGTGTTCATAGTTCATACCTCAAACCATGTTCACACTCTCACCTCACAAAAAATATTGCAAGCATCATGCATTGCTAAAAAGCTGCACTTGAAGCAAGGAGGACAGAAAAGAAGAAGACCGCTGAGAGAAGACAAGAAGATAGAAGACACTTTACATTCAAACTTTGTTGCAAAATATCACAAATCACAAATCCAACCAAGGTCTGCAAATGACATGCATTTTGCATGTTACACTTAGAACTTTACCGACAATATTTTTGCATTTTGCACTCCACAAAATGTAAAACATTAAACCCTAAATGTTGTGAACGCCATCTCGATCTAACCCTAATCCTTAATCCTTAACCAATCATATGCTAGAATGCATTAGTTATGTGTTAGATATGCATATGGATATTCATATTATGCATATTTGAGCATATCCATCCATGAATGCTTGGATGTGCATATTGGTATGGGCAAATCCCACCCAAATATGGATGAGCATTAGTTATTGCATGACTAGTTTGTGTTAGATATGTAGAAGGATGAATGTTTGAAAAAAATCAAATTCTAGACATGATTACATGTATATCCAACTACTATCCGGGTTCATATCGAAAATTTTCAATATATATGGGCAACACTGGTTCTTACCCACCCAATGTTGATATAACCATCCTCAATAAGAATTGAGATGCCCATGATTCATCCACATCAAGAGCGATTATGACATGTTCATCCATGTAGTGAAGGGTTATGAATTTATTGGGCCAATGAGAGCCAAGGGACCAACCTTGTCCTATTTAATAGGTCACCAATGAAACAAAGGATGAAGGTTATGGCTTGTAACTCATGATTTGATAACTAATAATAGCATTGAAATTTTCATTAAGGATGGTTATGATTTCTATTTGTTCATCGCGAGATCCATAATTTTATCATTTTGACCAATGTCATGTGTGTCATTCATTTTGTTTTAACATTTGTTTCCAATCTTGGTTCTAGTTCTAAAAAAAAAAAAAGTTGTTGGTTTAGGTTTTTTGAAAAATAAAATAAAAGTCATTGGTTTTATTATTAATTATAATTTTCAAAAATGAAATTAAAGAAATATCAAATCATTGATCGTGTTGTTTTGGAAGAAAAAAAAGTTATAATTTAAAAACCAATAGTTCCAAGTTAGTCAAAAACTCAAATAATGGGTGGTTTGTATGAAAGGACAAGCAACAAACCGCGGGGTTTTGGGTAGTTTTTTCATTATTATTTTCTCTTTTTCCCTAAGAATGGTGGTTTTCTATTAAAACTAGTTTTTTGATTTCTTGAGATCAACAATTATGATATTTCATTAAAAACATCAACATTATAATTAGCGTGATTTTGATGCCAATTTTGATACTCACACATTTTGATTCTTGTGTTTAACCCAAGAGTGCAAATGGTACATGGAAAGGAAGAATGATCATAAGTCCTTAATTTTATTATTTGTAAAATGATTTGAGATTTTTTGGGGGGTTTTTTTCCCCTTTTTTTAGGGATGAATGGCAATGACCTGTATTGCAAATATTTATATATGTTTATACAACTTAAACAAGATGTTGATATGTATTTAAATAAATAGGTGGTGTGTTTGCCTTGACAACCTTAATGATATGGTCAAGTAACAAAAGCAACATCCAATGGTAGGCCGTCAAATTGTCACACCACAATGATTTAACATGTTCAAATTAACACATTAAGGAGAATATTATTTTAAAGATAGAATGTTACTCATTGAATTCTCGTTAAACAACTTTGTTACATGTGAAAAAAGCTCATGTGAAAAAAAATTCACTTGATTCAAAGTTATTTTAAATTTGTAATCTTGATATTTATTGAAAGAATTGGCATTTGATTCAAAAGTCCAAACATTCCATGACAACACATGCCACACATGACCTATCAATCCAATTCAATGCTCTTGTAGCCTACAAAGAATCCAAGCTTATGAGGGTTAATTTTGAATTAAATTCTTATTATTGCATAAATAAGTTGCACAATTGAAGTCTCACATGATGACATTCACACACCATTCAAAATATTTGAAAAATACAAGCCATGAAATTTACATTTGGTCTAAGATCATCCATGCATTAGTCCTTATGTGAACTACATCCATTGGAAAGTTCATCACATGCACCTAAAAACTTTGTTTTATGAGGATCATTCACCCAAAACATGTATGTTTACTTTTTGTGCACACTTCAATAATCAAATGGACACATAAGTTTAGTGCAACATAAGTTTGTTACACAAAAAGTTTATCGCAAGGCTTAACACAAAATAACAACATGAATTATAAAAAAGAGAATATGAACACAAAGCTTCACACATAACCTTTATGTACTTACAAAAAAGAATGAATGGGTTTTCAACTCCATTCATCTACATCTATTAAACATTGTCATTCATCAACTACAACCCAATAGTATTATGCCACATCTTATCATTTATCATCCTCCTTATGAACAAGCCATTAAATTACTTAGAATCCTCTTCCTTAGGATCTAGACAATTTCATATATTACAATTATTCTAACTTAAAATAATTAATTAAATTATTCATGAGTTCAAACTTATGTCCTTAGTAAAATATTATGAAGGTAAGGCTTTTAAATTGAATTATTTAATTCCGTACTTAGCCATCATTCTACCCCTATGCCATAATATGAGCATTTACAATTCTTATTTACAATTCTAGCAACCCATTTTGGTGGTATAATGTAATCCACAAGGTGCATTTTTATGTCCTTTGGAAATACATAATTTTTTTGACATATTGAAACATGATTGTACATATGAGGTGAAGAGCACAAAACCTTTTACACCCAAAATCATCTTTTCAAAATCAAATTTGTTTTCCACCCTTCAATCTACCATTTTTGAAGGAAAAAATGTAGTTTCAACAACAAGGCCTTGTTTCTTCTCACAATTGCAAGATCTTTATTATTGTAAAAGTTGGAAATGATTAATATGAACGGTGGAACTTGGCAAAAGCTCGACTTTCTTGGAGCTTGTAGTAACATTGCAAAAAATAACTTGCAGTAAATCGACCTTTTGGATGGAGCAAGGTCAAAAATGATGGGAAGTCAACAATTTCAACTTGTACAAAATTTGGTCATTCTTGTGAAAATGTTACAACTATTTTGTGATTGTTTGCTTTTTCATTCTTCCATGCAACTGATTTTTCTTTTTTTTTTTAACATTAAAAAATAAGAATGTATGTTTTATTAGAACTTTGCAATAATAACCAAAATTAGTTGCACCACTATGACATGAACCTAACCTTTAAAAATATATTACAAATACATTAAAAATATATATTTTAAGGATCTCTAAAGTTGTATCTCAAATTATATTTGAAATTTGCTATGAATATATCAAATATATATATAATAGATTTTGAGAATCTACTTACTTATGTATCCATTAACTAGCTACCAATAAGTAAGAAAGAAAGCAACAATTAAATATTTTAAAAAGCCATGTTACGGGGGCATTACCTTTGGGAATGGGTGGAACATGTGGTCGAGGGCATAATGATACAACAATATGGTTTTCATAATGTAACAAGCAACAAGCTACATTAATTGTACAAATGGGATTGATTGAAATAAATGGTCAAAATTACCCACAAATGAAATTAAACCAAGGTTATTATGTAAAACCTCCCCATGAAAACCTACTTAATTCCACTTCCATAGGTGCTCCAAATATCCAAGGGAATTTCCACCAAGGTTGATATAGCACATAAAAGAGGTTTCAAGATAAACCAATAAGAAGTTGATACAAGGAATGACAACCAATAACCATCTAGAGGAAGATGCGGTTGTTCCTTTATCATCTTTCATCATTTTAAGGGATAAAAATATTCCTTCAATTCCCATATTGTATATAATATATATATATATATATAATATATGCTAGATATTCCCCTTTTTTTCTCTTTTCAGTCCTTGATTTGGTTGCAAATTTTTTTGTTTTGTCACACCACATAAATTGTTATGTATAAAACAAAAAATCAACAAGGTTGTGAGGACAATATTCTTTCTTGATTATTTTGGTTCAGAGTGCAAGCATTGTATTTTATTCCAACAAGCCAAGCCAGGGACAAGTGTGGGAGAGGGAAGGGTAGCTTTATAGGTAAGTATATACAAAGGAAGGTAAGTTTGTAAACAGGTAGGAGGGCTTCAGCCAGAGGTGGGAAAGACTTGGGTGGACCAGCACCTACACTCATACCATGGTAAAAACCCTAATCTTTCTTGGGTTACTTATAAACATTATTAATATCACATCCTTAGTTTCTTAGGAGATATTTGAGTTAAAAAAAAAAAAAAATTTAATCCCATCCTCAAATTAAATTAGGCTCTCTGAGTTCAAATCTAATAATTTTTCAACTTACCTACAAATTGTAAAGAAGAAAAACCCTATATATAATAAAGTAAGGATGGGAGCCCATCCACAAGAAGTTCAAGGCAAATAAAAGCACAAAAACACAAGCCACTAAAGAACATAACAATCTAAACACCAACAATACACAAATCAAATAGAAGACCATAACCTAAAAATGCCATCACTTGCCATAAATCAACTAGTGATGAATGTGCATTAGCTACAATATGTTTGAAAAGATGAGGAATGCTTTTTCCCAGTGTGACAGCACACTACAAAAATCGCTCGCAATGGCTTGTGCAAGCTAGAGGAGGGTTATGGACACATGCTGTCAATAATAATAAAAACAAAGCATTGTGAGAATTAAAGAGGAATCCTTGATGACGAGGTAGTGACATGAACACGAGTAATAAAAAAAAAAATCTAAATAAAATTGAAGATAATCATAAATTTCTATGACAAAGGAGATGAAATTGGCTCTTGATATGTGCTTCACATGTGGGTGCAAATAAAATATATCTCTCTTGAACGGCAACTGTCAGTTGCAAAGGAGCCTCACTCAAAGAAGGTAAAGTGACACAATAATTCAGAGATTGTATGGTGGTGATTGATTGTAGGCCCACATCAGATGGTTGTCTGTTTTCCAAAAGTGGAGCTCAAAATTCAAAGTTCAAGCCAGTTTGTTGTGGGCCTACAATCAAAGTTCAATAGAACTAAATCATGGAACTAGCCCACCCTCCCTGGTGTACAACACTTGAAACTCTCAGTCTTACCAACCGGGAAAAAGAAAAAACCCTAAATTTTGACACTACCAGCTAGTATCCAATGTGGGTGAGCAAGGCAAAGGGGTTTTTTTTATATGACCCCTTCCAACCAACCAACCAACCAACCATTGAGGAAGGCAACAACATCTAGCCTCAACACTCGAGAGAGTGTCATTTGCAAAGCTTCAAACAAGTTTGTATGCCGTGGACCTTGGGCCTGAACCTTGGTTCAGAGCATGATGCCCAGCCTTCCCTTACATGTAAAGCACTGAGGGAAATTTTAAAAAAAATTTAAGTGCCCCTTCCGTTTGTGAATAATGGTGCTTTGTCTGTACAAGAGGGCTCTTACACCTAAAACTTTTGAAGCTGGAAAATAGGGTTGGTATTGAATGAACTATATTTGTGCAAAGAAATGGCACATAGGTATACAAACACTGACTCGTACACTTGGAAATTGACTCTTTGTCAAGATGTGTAGTGGGAAAGGGCATGTTTTTCATCATAAGAGTGGTACTCAGAAAATCAAGTATTTCACTTACGAAGAGAGGAGGAGCATATGGATTATATGAATACTTCAACAAATATCCTTTTCAGTGTGGGTATTGTTGAAGTCTTGTAATTGAGCCACCCATTATGGTGTCCTATTGCTCCCACTACTTATTAGGGTTGGAGTTGCCAAATATCCAATGGATTTCACAACATGTGTGACTCCCTTTCCCTTTACTTTGTCAAAAAAGTTCAAGCAAGGTACTTCCATAGCTTTCAAAGAGGACTTTTGACATGGCCACCTGGAACAATTATGAACCTCAATGTGTCAGCTCCATTGACCAAGTAGGTGTACCATAACTAGTAACCTTATAAATGGTGTTAGGGTGTTATATCCAGTTATTTTGTTGGTTCCATATATTGTGACTTGAATATTTCACATCTTAAGATGAACATTCCAAAAATCAGGAAATAATAGCCTCAACTAACAATTATATGATATTTCATAACTGGATTCCAAGCAACAACCTAAGATTAATATATAGAAATACTTAGACATGCATTGAATCAGCACATACTCTAGTGGCATGGACTGCAGCTTTTTTGCCAACCCATCCCATAGGCCTAGTTGAAGCAAGAATCTTGCCTTTCCAACCCAATGCCATTGGTATCTAAGTCAATTTTTGAGGCTCAAATGGGCCTGCAAATCTTGACTTCACAATGCCAACATTGTATGTTCATGACTAGACAATAAAAGAGGCTTGTTCACTAATGATGTACTATGGAACACCGCCCTTTCCACTTAGGAATCTGTAATGTACTATGGGCCCATTCCACATCTTGGAATGTGCCAAGCCTATTTAGGATGAGTGCTGTTCCATAATGTGGTGATAGGTCTCTACCGGGGCATTTTCCAAATTGTTAAGTAACTATTGTTTGTGCCATTGATTCACACTATGCCACACGAGCACTCTTGCTGAACTCATGCAGACTACGAACACGGTCACCCTGGCCAAATTTGTGGCATGCTGCCAGTACCAGAGGACATTCTGTCTCCCATGATCTACCTTTCGTCTAATGGACTTTCTGGTCCCAAACGGACGTAAAATTGTAAACAGTAAACAGATTCACACTAAAAGTATAGTATACTTTTGAACTATTGGGAACATCCTCTCCTTCTTTCTCCCAACTGGAGATGAAACACGCCCCCCCCAAGAAGGGATGGGAACCCCGCCATGGCTTAGAGAGTCATCCCATCACTCTAGATGCTGTCACTCTCCCACATCCCGCTTCCATTACGAACACACAAGTAAAGGACTTCTTTCCACCAGGAACACAACAGACGCAATTCTACATCGCTTACAGAAAAACGAGTTGGGGAATTTGTTGAAGGAAATAAGCCGGAAATGCAGGCCCCCAAAAGCTCCACGGAAATCGCAAAACCACACAAAAGGAAAGAACCTTGCTCAAAGGAAATAAGCTGCAAATGCTGCCCCAAAATATCCCCACGGACATCGCGGAACCACAAAACACACTCACACACACAAAAAAACCTTGCTAGAAGGAAACAAGCTGGAACCTTACTGAAGGAAACGTGCTGGAACCTCGCCGAAGGAAACGCGCTGAAAAACCTTGCTGAAGGAAACAAGCTGACAGAAAAAATGCACTAACCCGAAAATGCAGACCCGAAAATCTCTTCAGAAATTGCAGTCCGAGAACCTGCACACACAACAAAAAATCCTTCCCCAGAAAACGAGACAAGAACGGAATGCAAGGAAGGAAACAAGCTCGAAATAGCCATAGCCTGGAAATCTCCGCGCAACTCCTGCCTCTGAAAACGTGCTCTCTCCCGCCAATGCAAAAAAAAAAAAAAAAAAAAAAAAAAAAAAAAAAAAACAAAACAATTCCCCCCCCCCACACCCTGTTTGACCCCCCACCCCACCCCGTATTTTTTTATTTTTCCCATTTACCCCTCCTCTCCTTTTTTCTTCTTCAAAACC
>Ga0116231_10004679_pt1 | contig 27560 bp, 29 predicted proteins | sample S1TSphgellanicum_2_FD_89695 | JGI IMG/M metagenome (GOLD analysis project Ga0116231, IMG submission 89695) | Host-associated microbial communities from peat moss isolated from Minnesota, USA - S1T2_Fd - Sphagnum magellanicum MG | ecosystem: Host-associated > Plants > Peat moss > Unclassified... | reverse complement strand
TTTTTTTTTTTTTGTATTGACCAAGACTACCTTTTTTTTCTTTTAGCTACTATCCGTCCCAATTAAGGGGATGGATGAAATGTCTGTCCGGCTTTATGATGAAACGAATTTTGGGGAAGCTTTTTTTTCTTTTAGCTACTGTCCGTCCTGATTAAGGGGATGGATGAATTGTCCGTCCGGTTGGATGATCACAAAATAATAATAAAAATAAAAAACACATAAAAATAAAAAAAATAAAAAAGTTACAAGTTTCTAAAACGCGAACCAAATTTAAAGAAACTGGGGGACTTCACAGTGGCCGAAGGTCACGGGCACCCACTAGTTGTAATAATGTCTCCATGGAGGATCTTGATTGTTTAATCATATTTGCAAAATAACCAAATTGCAATTGTTTTTTTAATGTGGTTATATAGTTGAAATCATTCTTGATCCAAAAAAGGATACATTGTTATATTTCATCATATGGTATGATCTTTTAAATTAATTTCAACCATAGTATGATATAATAATCCTCAATTATTTTTAACAAGTGCATTCATAATTGACCTACCACAACATGATCCATAACATAGTTTTGTCTTTTTTTTGTGTGTTTGAGGCAAAATGCATGTTTAAAGATGCTAAATAATGAATGATGGATATAGATGTTTAATTCTTGAATTACTAAGAGAAAAATCATTGATAAAAATTAATTAAAACATTTTGAGTATCCTATTGAGGTATAAATCAATAAGCAATGCGAGATTCATGAAAACATTCTTGTATTATGCAACCATTCAATTTGCAACTAAATGTCATTTGTAATTATATTTTGTCATTTTTACAACTAGTCATCATTCATTTCAATTTATTAGTTTTGTTATGACTATGGTGTAATTAATTCACAACTATTAGATTTTACATCTTTCCATGTTGACTTTTTTTTTGAATGTTACATTCCAAAAGAAACCTTAAAATCCAATTAGTTGCAAAAGTTGTCACAACCTGGTTATTTTTATATGATGTACATAGACCTTTAAAATATATTAAAGTGTTTTGGAATATATTAGCGGTATACTTATATTTTTATGAATTTAGTTATTTAATATGTAGGGCACATTATGATATGTAGGTTAAAGAATTCAGTAAGTAAATAATTAAATTGTTAAGTAAGTAAAACAACATATTATATTTAATATAAATACTAGCTAGCACTAGTTACAAGTTAATTAATTATTTCATAGTAATAATTATTTAATTACATAGTTCATAATTAATTATATACCTATTAGTTATTTAATAATTTATTTTTTAATTAATAGTAGCATAAATTATGTTATTATTAATAGCAGTTAACTAATAATTAATCATTTGAGTAATAATACATTAATTTTAATTATTAATAATTGTAATATAACTATTTATTAATTTATTAATTACTGAATTTTACTATTATCCAATATTTTACTATTTTATTTAATAACTTAAATATTTTATGTTACCACTAGTTAGTTATTTGGTTAATATTAATAACTATTTAATTAGATACTTAATAATTATTTAATAAAAATGATTAACTAAATTTGAACCAATTGATTCAAATTTTTATTGATAAAAATACTAATAAAAATATTATTAATGAGTATTAATGCATTGTCATTTTTACTTAAATTATTTATTAATTTATGTTACTATTAATTATTACATAATTAATGGGTTGTAATAAATAATAGGTAGGTTGGTAAGTGGGTAAATAATTAGTTAATACCCACTTAATTAGTTAGTTTGAATTATTTATTTTCTTATCATATATATAATTTATAAATTTGAAAAAAAAAGATATGGGATAAATGTTTTTGTTGTCACTTAGTCGCAAATTAAGTTGCAAGTAAAAAAATTATTTTATATGTTTTGTCCTCCATTTCCATTTTGTAAAAGTATATAATGAAGGTGTTTTGCCTTACATTTTTATATTAAAAACATGTGTAATTTCGAATGAACCAATCAAAGAAGTTTAATTTTAAAAGGAAAAACTTAAAATAAAATAAAATATTTATGTATCTATTTATTAAATTACCTACCCACCTACCTATCTAATCCTACCTACTTACTTAAATATTGATTTAAATTTATTTTGGCCAAAATTCAATGAACATGCCATGTGACAATTTTTTTATTATGTCACATGGCATGATGTAACACCATAGGATCCATTATATTTTTTTTAAAAACACAATTAAAAAATTATTATTATGTTGGCACATGGCACTTTGCAACGAGTTGTAAAATAATTGCAAATAATGGTGATTAGTTGCAAATTTTATACAAATGGTCAATGAATAAAGGTGTATATATTGACCATATACATCATACATGTGAAATGTGATGACATTATGTTAAATCATCATTTGTGATTAAATGTTGCATACAATTTCATTCATGTAACAAATGAAATTTTAATTGTACATGTTATAACTTATTTTATTATAAGGCAGTCTTCATTCCTCTTCATCCGCTCACAAAAATAAGCCAATTGCCTTATTTTAGGTTCTCAGGTAAATTTAGGGTTTGACATCTAAAATATTTATATATTCATAAGAATGATATTGAATAAACAAAAAATTTACATTTTCAAAGACCAACCTACTAGCTATTCAATAACCTTGGAATTATAACATCATGAGTATTGTCATGGCTACTCAAATTAAGTGTAATTGTAATCAACACATATTTCAATTTTTTATTTTTAGATTCTTGGCTTTGTTCTTCATTTCATGGGTTGCCAAGGAAAATATTTCTTGGGACCATGTTGTGATTGTTAAAAATGTCTATTGACAATGATCATAAAATCATTTATTCCACAAATGGATTCACTCCTCACCTTCCCAAGTTTGCTTTTAAAAAATAAAGCCTTGCATGCAATAGATCATAAGTGATTTCTCTTAAAGACTTTCCATCCTCTACATGTTTCAAAAAAAAAATTACCTCAAAAATCCCAAAATCACCTCCTATGCTACAAAGCAAAACATTTTCATGAATTACTTCCATTTATTGCACTTCCATGGGGTTCTTCCACAAGATGCACCTTAATTAAGACTAGTTTGAACCTTGTGCTTAATGCACAAGTGTGTGTGTATTTGATAGTACATATTACAAAATTACAATTACAAACTACATTTCCAAAACCTCTTTATATACGACATTCCACATGTATCCATCGAGACCCTGGCCATTGAAAATCTTGATGTTTACACTGCTTGTGACCCATGAAATAGTAACATACAGTTGACCATGGGAATAGACCGGAGACAACAAATATACCCCAACGTTGTTCAATGTTTGACCTTGACTCTTGTTGATTGTGATCGCAGATACCATTTGAACAGGAAATTGATGACAACGCAAAACAAATGGCCAATCATTCCTAGAGGGGGACATGATGATGCGGGGTATGAACACATGTTTGCTGACATTGTACCCTATGATGATTTCCGCTTCAATGACACATTGACCCAATCTCTTGACAATCAACCTCGTACCATTGCACAATCCTATTAATTGATTGAGATTGCGCAACAAAAGGATTGGCATGCCCACTTTGAGTTCCAGCTTATGATTTGCGATATCATTGAATTGCAAAGTGTTCAGAAATTCCATCGGATACAATGAATCCATTGAAACTCCTGCAGCAACACTTGCACCTTCTTATGTCGAAATCAAAGAATTTGCGCTTAGGTACATGTGCAATTCTTTAGATAGCGATTCTAGAATTGCATTGTTGACTTCATCAACGTTAGTATTTTTGGGGGCCAGAATGCTACATTGCATAAGATACATGGCCTCTCCAAAGTGGCATTGGTGATCCAGATAGATGGTTCGGATTAATCCTCTTAAACTACAATCTTCTACTGGCAGCCTCATATGGGACTGAATCTTTATCCAATCTGGATCGACACCTTCTTCTTCTGCAATGGCAAGAAGATTATCGTTTCCAACATTCAACACCCATTTGGTAAACTCTTGCTACTTTTCAAAATTGGCTGCCATGAGTCGCATGTTAATATGAAGACGAAAACTCGTAACATGCTGCCAAAGATGCGATCAAAGCAATGAAGCACTAACAATGTCTTCTCATCCTCCCTTGGGAACAACAAGCAAGATCTGTTGAAAATCCCCACTAAGGACCATAGTTTTCCCACCAAAGATCTTCTTGGTTGCCTATGCGTCATCCAATTGCATCAAATCACACAAGGTCCGATCAATAGTTTCGAAAGTTCGGCGATGCATCATCGGTGCCTCATCCCAAATGATCATATCAGCTTTACGCACCAACTTGGCCACTTTCATATATTGTGTGATGTTGCAAGTCGATTCATCGTGTAAATCAATCAGAATCTTGAATCTTGAATGGGCAGTTCTATTGCCCAAAAGCAGCAAAGATGCAATTCTTGATGAAGCAACTGTAAGCATGATTTTGCCTTGCCCTCATAAACGAGACAGAAGCATTGTCCAAACAAATGTTTTGTTGGTTCCCCTACTACCATACATAAAGAACAATTTGCCCTCTTTGTTTATCACAACATTCAAAATAGTTTCATATGTGTTGCGCTGATCATCATTGAGCCTATCTTCTGCATTGTTTGCATTTGTGGTCAATGAATGTTGATCATAAACCAACTCTTCTTAGACTAATCAGTTTCCTCCATGAACAGAAGGGACATAATTAGACTTGGGAAGCATTGGAAAATCTTCCAGGTGGTGTCCATTGTGGATGAAAACCTGATCAATCTCATACAATGCATGATCCTTTAGCGCATCTTCAAAAAGGGTAACAACTGGATCATCACGCTTGTGGCGTGTCATTGCTTCAATGTCATTACTCAAAGACTCCCAATGTGCATCCCATAGTTGTATAGGATTCCTCACCTCACAAAACATCAGCATGGAAGCAAACATGTCACGCAACTGTCATCCTAAGGCCCAAAGACTGGCTTCTTCCAAGGCTTGATGCCATTCATTATCGTTTGCAAACAAACCCATTACAATGCATGCATCTTTGAATGTGTCGTACTCTGTGCCATCCACTATCCACAAATGCTCATAGGATGTGGCACCTTTGATGTAGTTCAGCAGCATTCACAAATAATAACGTTCACCCAATGTTGGGTGTGCATAATACATGTGACCAATGGCAAAGCCTCTATTGCGCATTGTCCATCGCTTCAACTTCTGATTCCACACCCATTGTTGAGGGAATTGATCAAACATAAAGCTTCGTGTAGCTTTTGATTCTTGGTTTGTTTTGAACCATTTCGTTAGCATCGTTCTAAAAATGGTTGACCATACTACCACTTCTTGCACATCATCATCATTGTCGAATAACACCATTTGTTGATTGGGCAAATGGTATTCCAAATGCTCAACAACAGGAAACCGTTCATGCATATCAAACTTGAAGATGCACCACACTACTTTCAATGTAGATACATAGCAACAATCAAGATATTTTTAAATTTCATCGGCTTCGACCACATTCCCTTCGATGGCATTGTCACTCTGGCATGAGATCTCAACAGTTGCATGATCATGTCCTTTATAAACATATTTGAACAGATACTTGACTACAAGAAGTTTTTTTTTATTCAGGCGCAAATACTTCAAGTGGTTTTGTTTGATAGCCACATAAGCATCCACAATGTATTGATGCTTCAATCGGTCACCCTGAAGCAACGCAATGCCATCAATGTTTCGATGTTGAAGTCGATAACCGTAAAATTCGGCCATTGTCACATTATGATGACAGATTCTTCCACATGGTCTTCATCCAAATCTACATCAATAACAACACCATTGAGCGGAATATTCGGATGCCAACCATCCTCACCATAAGGAAATAACAACAGATAATGTAGAGCCATGTATCCCACATGTAGCTCGAAAATGTGCTGAAACGAGCTAGCTTGCTAAGCAACAACGACGTCACGCCTATTTATAGCCTCAAAACCATCTCCTACCATCAATGCAACGACTTCATCAGCCATCAACACATTGTATCGGCGGGCATCCTTTGTTCGAAAGGCAATGAGACGCAATTTCAGATCCGTGGGAACACCTTCTGCTGCCATCATGTCCCTTGCCATTTTGAACACTTCGACATAGGGATTGATATTGTACATCATGGTCAACAATCGATCCAACGTTGTTGGATCAAACGATAGCATATGGCAGTTTTGACGTTCGTTCTTCGTGTCATGAATGTATAGTTGTGCAAACTGTGGACGATGTCTTTCAGCAGGACACAAGGATCCGATTTTGTGATAAAGCTCACCCTGAATGTGAAAGGAGTACGTTCCAGTGCCTCTTATTACCGATTCATCAACTTTGGCATCGAACAAAGTGAATGCCAATACCAAATTATACATGTGAATCTAATTTCAAAATTTGATGGCATTTATCTCTTTGCTAGTTAAAAGAACTTCCAGCTCTTGCGGTGTTGCAGGAAGACTAGGTAACAAAACTTTGCCATTCTCGCAACACAAAGAAAATTGTGGGTTGATGTTGCTCGATTTTGCCAATCGTTCTTTGATCCACATTTTCGCATTGCAAAATCCACAAATTGTGTCCATTTCTCCACAATCTCATTGTCCCGGGGTTGATGTGTCTTCGTCTCCAAATAATTACAATGCGTCATTACCAAAAGAAGGTTGTGCATGTGTTGTTGCTTGTTGTACGGTTCACCGTTCTCGACATAGACGATTACTTCGCTCTTGTGGTGTTTCATATGGTCCGGCTGATTCAATATGTTGCCTAGCACGTTGTTCTCTCTGTAGGCGATTGCGACATTCACGTGCAAATTTTGATGTGTTTTGATTGAATTATGCTGGAACATTAATATATGGAACGAGATTTTCCAAAAAGTTAATTTGCTCATCATTTTACTGAGCTTCTAGATGTTGTTGAAAGGCTGCCAAAGCTGCCAAAACTGCCAAAGCACTACCATGTTGCGCAATGAGTGCACGCATACGTTCTTGTATGTTTTTGGGAACTATGGAGAATATATGTTAGGTTTGTTGCTAATATTGATATCAAAATCTGGGGGGGGGGGGTTTTCTCATGCACTCTTGTCTGCTACTAGTGCCATGTGTGTATGTATGTATCTTGGAGGTTGCTTGAATTAGCACATCCTAAACTTACCTTGCTGCTATTGTTGTCAGGGATATAGGGTATTCATTGCAACATTAGGATCAGTCTTCCATTGGAAATTTTTTGCTTGGCTGGAGCTTAAATCTAGCTAGAGAGAGGAAACCATTCATTCATTGCTTTTAATGATGTGCCCTCACAAAGATTTCTAAAAGTGATTTCAAGGTCTACTTGGACTTGATCTTTGAGCCATGTAGTTATTTTGCGGATGTAAGAGAACATGCAAACCGAGAACAAAGCAATGAAGGTAATGCAGTGGTAGTAGTAGATCTAGAAGATGTCTTTTATTATATTAAAAAAATTCAAGTAGCCTTCTTCTTCTTTAGGTCAAAATTTGTCCCTTGGTGATTTGGAAGATGACTACCATAACCTATGATGTGATGACTTTCAAATTTTTGGTCATGCTCTTTCTCTTTTGTCATGGGGGACTCCTTGTCCCCCTTCTGCTACTACTCTTGACCTTAGTATTGACCATACAAACTTGGAGTACCTTGTAACTAAAATCACCTGCAACAACTTAGTTTCTTCTTTCACACATCATTTCCACCATTAGCACTATTAACAACAGCCACAAGAGCAATATCTTACACTTGAAAAGCTCTATCAAGTGTAATGTGTAGGTCTAGGGGACATAGAGGTCAGTGAAAGCAGTAGAAGCACAAACATCCATTCTTTGGAACCATCCACTTAGCTGCAACATGCTGGTGGGACAACCTCAAGTAACTTTCTTTCGTCTCTCGGTGGGTTGGGGTTGGATGCTACAAACTCCATGTTGGCACTTTTTTAGTCAAGTAATGAATTGGAAGGAATTCCAAGTTGTGGAGTGTCCACGAATGTTCATCAGATCTCAAAAGGCCACCAGTGATTTGGTGCACACACCAAGCTTGTAGGTGCATCATCATTAGCACCATCTCCATGAGGTGCATGCTAGCATGCATCTACAAACACAAACAAACTCTTTGAATGGAGAGTTTGGAGAGTTTGTTTCATTGTAGCAACATTGTGAGGCAAATGCTCAAAATGCTACACATGACAGGCCCTCCAGGCAGAGTCAGCCATTTTCAAAACTTGAAGTCATTGTTGAGAAAGAGTATAAAAAATTGTTGGCATGCAAGGTCCTGATTGAGAGGAGAAAGCAAACACAGACAAACTCTTTAAATGGAGAGTTTGGAGAGTTTGGTTCACTGTAATAGCATTATAAGAGATCCTTGTTCAGTAGCACCCAACAGTAGATGTTCTAAAAATTAAGCAGGCAAAACTTCACAGCTCAAACTACAAGGATGGTAACAAAAAACACTTACAAAGTTTCTTAAATTTTTAGTTAAATCCCCGTGCTATCAGCATGATTCAACCACCTACACATGACAAGCCCTCTAGGCAAAGTCAGCCATTTTGTAAGCTTGAAGTCATTGTTGAGAAAGAACATAAAAAATTGTAGGCACACAAGGTCTTGATTGAAAGGAAAAACGAAGAACAAGAAAGGCAAATGCTCAAAATGGTGGATGGAAAGTCATTCCCTTGTCATCCTATGTGGTTCTAGTGCTTTTTGTTTAAGTGATGCAAGTTTCCAACGTATTTATGTCCTTGAACATGCCTTACAGGTGAGCTAATTGCATTTCGTGGATGTAGGAAAAAGAAAAGGAGTCAAAGAGATTGAAATAGCAACATCTGACAAAAGAGGCTTAGGCCAAGAGGCTTGCAAATGAATCAACAAGGCGAGAGGAAGCAAGGATTCGAAAGGAGATTGAAGAAAAGGAGCTTGAAGAAGCAAGAGCTCTCCTTGGAAAAGCTGAGAAGCAGAAAGGCAAAAAGGGTAAGAAGGCCACAAGAGATGGGGTGAGTTCTTTTTGTACTTGGCTCTTAGTTTTTTATGGATGCTTATGATTGCAGGGCTTTGGCATTTGTGCCATCTCTTCCTATTACTTTCTCCGCCATGTTGCCTTTGTATTCCACTCTTTCTCCACCCTGTTAGAGTAAATAGACCATGATGGGACGAATGGATGACCGGATGAATGGACGGATGGATGATGGGACAATTGGATGAAATGATGTTTCACAACATCCTTTACTATGTGTAATACTCCACAAACACCATTTTAATGAAAGTCGTCCAATTGTCCACACCCAATTTATTTTTCTCTCCACTTCTTTGAAAACCTTAACCCAAATATATTTCATATAAACCACCGCTTAAAGTTTGTTTTGATTCAAGATTACTAATCATTATTCATGAATAAAATGTCATATTATCTTTCTACACTACTAGCTTTTATCTAAATTGCTAACCTTAGTTTATTAACAACCCATATCTCTGGATAACCATTGTTTGGAATAATTAGTTATTGAGATTATATAACCTTTAATTGGTTGTTATTAAAACAATTGACAATACACAATTATTTATTTGTAAACTAAACCCCTATGCAAATAAGATTTTATTAAAATGCCCTATTAACATCCAAGCCATTAGCCATTAAAAGCTAGATAAAGTCCTCCCTCATTTAACAAAAATTTCCAATTATTGAGATTTTGTTGAAAACCCCATTTTCATCATGTCATGAAGGGATTAGGTAGGCTACAAATGATAATTATCCTACAAATTCCAAATATTCATGCAATTTGATAAATATTATAACATTTTAATATTCATTTTTTAATATAAGCATTAAAGCAAAGCATCCTTGACATAAGTGTTTTGCTCAAAATAAAGTTGAAATATGTTTATTTTGAGAACACCCCATTTTAAAGGCATTATTAAATTAAAAAATCAACAAAAAATAATTTTTTTGTTTCTATCCATGATACCTTATGGGTTTCCGCTGGGTATCATATGAAAAAAATTTTAGAAACAAAATGCATGCTTCACTTTTTAATATGTTTCACCTTTTGCTAAAAAGAAAATTTGTTAAATAAGGTGGATTCCATGTAAGATATCCTTAAAAAAATTCCTAACATTGATTTATGTCATCTTAACCAACCAAACACACCATTATACAACCTACATGTTAGAAAATTGAAACTTCACCCAAGGAAAAATAAGAGAATAATGTAAAGACATGATTAGAAGAACATTTTAAATTATTTTTTCTTAATTTATTAAAGGGTAAAAAATAAATATGTTGGTGTTTCAAAAGATGTATTGTGTATGGATCATAACATTACTTTTTCAAGTCACATCATTTTCATGTGTGATGCATGAGTGAAAAATGATAATGATAAATGGGAATCCATTTCACAAATGGCAAAAGGTTGGATTTTTAAACACATGTTCTTTTCTTATTTGTTGAAGTGTATAATAATCCTTTGGTATTGGGGCATTCCATTTTATGAATTCACAATTGTCTTTTTGAAAAGTTTTGTTTATAGCCCAAGTGGTGATCATCCATAAGATGTTTAAAATATGATAATTGCCCTTAGGAAGATTTAGCCAAATCTAGCTACAAACCACATAAGAAATAAAAATATTTAATCATGTTTATATGTATTTAAATACACTTTAAAATCCAAATGTCATACAAATATGTTGTTTTATATTATTTTCTTTTCCTTTCTAGGAATTGAAAACCATCAATTTCATTTTTTTTTAATGTTTAATTTCATTTTTGGGCAAAAGTTTGTTAGTTTGGATTCGAAATTTTGGGTCCAAGATGTAATGCCTTTTGCTATTAAAGCATGATTTCACATACCTAATGACTAAAGCAAACCAATATGAAAAAAAATAATGTTCCATAATTTCTTATCATATAAGTAAAAGGGTCAATGTCCTAGCTTGCTTCAGGGGGAGCTTGCAAAATTCAAAATCCATTGAAATCATATAGACTAAGTAATTGATGAGAGCTCATCAATTGCTAATGAATGAAAAGTCGTGTAACATTTCTATTGATGAATGATAAGTTGTGTAATTCTTTTTTTCATATGTAAACATCATTGCATTTTTTTCCTTTGTATATTTTGGTCTTTCATTGGGCTAAAAAAATTTTATTCAATGACATCATAATAATGTCATAGGAATGTAACTTACATAATTCAGAAAGTACTTTGCAACTTATCAAAGTAATTTTCACTGAGTGAAAATTATCCATTAGCATGTCCCTCTTCGTTATCCTTGTCATTACAATGCTATCCTTTTGTAATGTCATTGTCATAACAACATTTTTCATAAGAGGAAAATTTATTAAAAAAAAATTTCATATGCAAAATGTTGTTGTGACAATGACACAATAAAAAAATAACACTATAGTGATAAATGTAATGAAAAGAGACAAGTCGATGGATAACTTCCATCTAAAATATCTTTTAAATTGTGTGAGTTACTATTTTTATAACATCATTCAAATTGTGTAAGGTAAATTCTTGCAAAAAACATCACTATGACATTAATGAACATGATTTCTTTAACCCAATGAAGGACCAAAATATACAAAGGGAAAAATGTGACGATGATGTTTGCTTGGTGCATGCCGAGTGTAAATGTGAAGTTTTAGAACCTTTGGACAATAGATTATGAACACAATCAAAAACACAATGCAAATCAAAAAGAGTGATTGCATAAAAGACTTTATTTTTGTTAACACATGACAAATATGATGTTTCCTCATTACATGACACGAGCACAATTGATGGTGCACTTTAACAAAGTTTGCATGCTTTGATAATACCACACATCCAAGTGGAATCATAAAAAGATGCATTGGGATGCAACTTTGAAGATCAAAGTTCTACATTTTTTAACATATTGGTGGATTTTAAACTATTGCCAAAAACCATCAAAATTTGGAAAATGTATTTTCTCATCACTTCTCACACATAATCTCATGTGTAATCTTGTGCAAGATTTTACAACTTGCAAAAGATCTTGCTAACCAATCACCAAGACCTTACAAATTTGTGTTGCACACCCAAGTGGAATAGTAGAGAGACCCATTGGGATGCAACTTTGAGGACCAAAGTTCTACACTTACAATTCTTAACATCTTGGTGGATTTTGAACTATTGTGAGGAACAATTGAAATTTTGACAATGTATTTTCTCATCACATCTCACGCGCAATCTCATGTGTAATCTATCTCATGTGAGATCTTCACAACCCACATAAGATCTTGCTGACCAGTCAAGAAGACCTTACAAATTCGGACCACACACCCAAGTGGAATCGTAGAAAGACCCATTGGGAAGCAACTTTGAGGACCCAAGTTCTACACTTACATTTCTTAACATCTTGGTGGATTTCAAACTATCTATAAGCAATAGTCGAAATTTTGACAGTGTATTTTCTCATCACCTCTCACATGTAATCCCATGCATAATCTAACAGGAGATCTTTACAACCTGCATAAGATCTAGCTGACCAGTGAACAGGACCTTACAAATTCATAAGCATCTGTTTTTCACAAGAAAAAGAAAGAGCTGTGGTGTTTCTTTCAGTGGGTGAAGGGTGCACATTTAGACCCTTCCTGGATTTTTGACAGCAGTCACTAGACCAACAAAGGACCGAACAAATGAACCCCCCAGATAACATACCAGAGATAGGAGAAGAAACCTTGGAAAAAAGTGCATCAATCATTTGCATTTTGCATCATGTTTGAAGCCTGGGAACCCATCCTCTTTTTTGCCTGCGTTGAGCAACTCTTTCCCCATTTGGAGGACATCCCCCCTGTTGGAGCAGAAAGGACGCAGAACTGACGTTGTAACGGCGTTGAAATTCTCCCCTTCTTCAAGAGTCTCCCTACCTCAAATAAGGAGGAAAGAGAAGAGTAAATAAGGGGGCTCAAAAGGGCCAGAGAAGCCAAGGGAACAGAGTACAGAGGGGAGAACGAGTCAAGAAAGACAGCAAGAGAAGACGTTCAGCAGCTAAGAAAAGGAGGAAAAACCAAAAAACCAATAAAGGGAAGAGCAAATGCGAAGAGCGAGTCGAGATCTTGCGGGAGAAGGGAGCTACAGCTTGAGGGGAAAACTAGAGAAGACCAAAGCAGGATCCAAATAGAGGAGAAAAGAGTAAAACAGAATTGACAAGAATAGGAAGAATTAGGCGAAGAATCCGAACAACAAGAGAGCAAAAGGCGAAGGGAGAAGACAGCATTGCGAAGGCGGAAGAGCAGTGCCATCACCAGAGAGCTTACGAAGGCGGAAGCGGCGGGGAAGAAGATTGAGCGGGAAGTTGGATACGATTCTGAATTGGAGCAGTATGTAAGCTTTCTATGCCTCGTTTGTTTCGCGCCCGTCGTCTCTCTCTTGATTCGTGCGACGCCGTCACGCAATCCGTGTGCAGGGAGCGGGACGACTCGATTGACATGGTGGAGTACATTTCTTTCAATTCTCTCTTCATTTTGTCTTACTCCGGGGTAAAGGGGGCCGTGGGGTTTGGTTGTTAGTGTAAGCAGCTGCTGCTCGCTCATCCTTTTCTTTGTCTTGTTCATAAGTATCCGCTACATTTTGTTGCAGAAACGTAGTCGCTAAGGTTGCTGAAGTGCATGCCACGAACGATTTGCGCACAATTTGAAGTAAGAATTGAGGAGAACTTCTGCTGGAAAATGACTCTTGTTGAAGCTCGTCTTATTACTTGGCGAGACACAAGCTCAGTTCTAAATCGCAACATTCTTGTAATACTCAGATTTTGTCGAAGAGAGGTGGTGCGATATTGGTACAGAAACATTGCAACACGAGAGAGGCACAGAGAGAGGGAGAAGGGAGAGAGGGGGAGAGAGAGAGATCTGCGTGAGCCTTTTGAAGCCTCGCAGTTTGCTCTTCTTGTGTGAAGAGAGTTGCTTCAATGAGCGAAAGTCTTGGCGCGATTGTGGTGGAATAGGCGAGAGATTTGGTTGAAAGATCCTAACCAAAACTCCAGTGCAATTTTGGTGCAGAATCTCTCTCAGCAGACGCAGCAAGCATCGTGAAAGGACCTGTTCACGTGCGATCTCTGCTTGAGCGCAAGCATTGTGAAAGGACCTGTACAGGACTGATCTCTGCTTGAGCGGCGCATTGAGGTATGGCGATGTTCTTCCATGCATTGTGTAGAACACTGGTGATCATTCTGGAAGGAACTTCGGCTAGCAGACAAGACCGAATAGAGCACTGAGTTCGAAGCTGTGCCCTGAGGCTTTCCTGTAGCATCATCGCTAGACCTTTGTTTTTTTTTGGTTGCTAAGGACTGCAGCTGTCCGGGAAAGAGTGATCTGCACGCAATGAGGTGAATACCTGCAAATAGAAAAAGCAATGGTGATGTTCTTCAATGCATTGATTGTATGGAACTTCATTCTGGAAGGAACTTCAGCTAGCATACAAGACATACCATGAGGTTAATACTATATGCCGAGGCTTTTCTGTGGCATCGTTGCTACACTTTTGTTTTGTTACTAAGAAGAACTACTTTGCTGTCCAGGACAATCTGGCCTTCAGCTTGTGTAGTAGCAACAAAAACTGCTGCCAAGAACTGTTGCTAGTGCTTGTGAGAGGCTCTTGGTGAGATGACACATTGCACAGAGAGTTACCTCTTCTTCTTCCGAAGCTTTCTTCTGGCACAAAACTTTCTCAAATCAATGAAAGTTTAAAAGCACAATTCTGACACAGAGGCAAGGTTTGCTCATAATATCTGGGACGCAGCATTGTTGGAAATCTTGGTGAAATTGAACAGAGAAGATATTGCAATGACTTCATTGCTTGAAGGAAGTGCCTGCCACTGTAGTTTCTTAGAATCATTTGACCTCCATGATGATGATGATGTTTCTGGTTTGACTCTAAGAGAAACCTTGCATGGGAGAAAGGTAGACTGGCGAGAGAAGAGTTGAAGTTCTGTACAAATGTGCATGCTCGACAAAGGTTTGGGGATCCTTGTCTCATTCTTGTTTGTGGACGTGTTGTGACAGAATACTTAACTTTCCAGCAAGTCCATTACAGGAGAGGGATCAACACAGCAAGATGGCTATGAAGATGCCATTTGTGTCGACATTGAATCCAAATGCACCACTCTTTGTTCCAGCAGCATATTTGGCAGCTGAGGATTTCTCGCCAGAATGGTGGAGGCTCATTCAGACATCATCAGATTTTGAAGAGTATTGGATGAAGGAACATCTTGCCACTTACGATGAAGACGAATTCATGACTGAAGAGCTGGATGGGCTGGCTGACCTCGAAGATGATGACGAGTTTCTTGATTTTGAGGAGCATGTTCTGGAACTTGAGATCACCCCTGAGAGCCTGTACCCTGATCATGAGAATGGTAGGTCTCAAAGCACTTTCAGGAGTCCATACAACCATGTTTGTCTGCTGAGCTTTTAGGAAGCTTTTGCCAGTATGTCTGGACATTCTTCCTGCCTTTCCCAATAACAATATATTTGTTTGGTCTTGTATTCTGCCAAACTGATATATACATGAGTTATGATATGAGCTCAGCTGTTGAGGATATTCCTGTGTTGATGGGGTAGGTCAGAGCAACAATAACTAAAAATATCACTTATGTCCTGCAGGCGGCAGCAGTGTCCAGGACTTGCCAGTCGACTCAATTGACACATATGACTGTAAGGACACCAAGCAGCAAGTGCCAGGGTGACCAACCTCATGAGACAGAGAGCTACCCATCATCAAGTCAATACTAGCAGCACCACTCTACAACTGCAACATGTATAGCCTTCCGTCACCCACTTTTGAATGCTGCACTTCATCTTGTCATCTCTGGTACAAATCTCCTCCAAATCAGCCCACTGAGGTTCTCTTTTTATTAAAACTGTACTCTCATAAATTCTTGCTTGGCATCATCATCTTTGTGGCCTTAACTCCTTTTGTATGAGAGCTTAAGAGAAAGATCTAGCAATATCTGCCACCTAGAGTAAACCCGATCAACAGCTTTGTATCCCCTTCTCTGTGCATTTGGTAGAATATGAGCTGCTGTCGTTCTACTTCTAGGGTACCATATGAGTTAGTTCTTGACAAGCTTTCAAAGATGGAGGGTTGTTTTTCTTTTTGTCTTTTTTCGGCCGTGGTGTTTGTACATAGCATATGAGTATTTCAGAACAACATTTGACAAGGTGGACACGACTGACTGTCTGTCAAACTGAAGACCCCCATTTTGTAAGCACAGATTTCTCAGCCTGGCTCTTTTTCTACGGTTGTGTATTCTGGCTAGGTCTGTAATATGTATGTATGTATATATGTATATATGTATGCATGTACTATTCTGTAATGTCAGTTTGCACTTTGAAATCGTTGAGATAGGTGGGCTACAGAATCATTGGGGCAATGAGAGCTGGTGTGGGTACCTTGGACCGAGTAGTAGGCCACTAATGGAATGCAAGGCCATTATGTGATGCCGAGGTGTTGCAATGACAATCCTAGTTAATGGCAGGCTACAGTATGAATATTTTCCCATTAATACTCGGTGGGAAAATATTCTTACTATATAGCCTGCCATTAACTAGTCATGACTTGATCAACTTCAACCCATCATTGGTGGTTGACAAGAACTCTAAGAACAAAAAAATGGTGCTATTCAATCAATAGCTAGCACTTGCGTTTTATTCTTTTCTGGGAGGCATGTTTATGTGTAAGATTGCCCTTGAAATACACTCAAAACATTTACTCCCAATGCTTTATGTGTAGAGTTATGCCCCAATTGTGGGTCAATGGACAAATTAAAGGGCCTAGGTGAGGTAATAGCCAAGCCTAGTCTTGCATTTCAGAATGCCCACACCCATGGACATTAGACTGGTGTTAATTACAAAACAAATCATTAATTAATCATTCAATAACCACCCAGTGGCAAATGTTTTTTTAAAAATTGGAAAAAAAACACACAAAAAATGATGTTATCAAAGGTTTGTTTTCACTATTTTTTGAAAGAAATTTGAAAAAAATTGCACCAAATATGAGGATGCCAAGATTTACAGTTTGTGTTTTTTATTGAGAGGGCAAGCAGGGCTTGCATAACACATCAGCAAAAGTATGTAGCTTGTGATGCTATACAGCCACAAGTGGTTTTTGAATGGAAGAGAGGACCGTTAAAAATATTGTTGTTTTGGCCAAAGATTGAAAGCAGGGAACAAAGGAATGGGAAGTTCCCTCCAGGGAGTTTTATTACCGCATGTTATTGTGACCAGAAATTGTCAGATAGGTACTGCTGAAATCCATCTTCTGCTGATAAGAGTCGCAACTTTTCAAGAGCTCCCTTCTGCACAGCTTCACAAAACTTAACATCATGATAGAAGTTGAAGGATAAGGGACCAATCATCCACAACTGTTGAACATGAGGAGGTTACTGACAAATATGGCAATTTGTAGCTGTGCAAAATTCAGGATGTTATAATGCTTGCGTGTTTGGTGATGTTCCTTGCGGACTTGCACAAAGAAAATACAAATATAGAACTTATGTCTGTTTCTGGAAAGGTGTGAGCAGGTGTGCCAGAATTAACATGCACTTTAAACATTTCCTGTTGGATCGTGCAATTAAGAAGACACAGCCTCACTCCTCACTTCCAGCAGAATTTTACAATTCCTGAACATCAAAACATAAGACATAATGAAAGTTCCCAACAAACAGAATTGCATACCTCATCAGTTCGGATAGTCTGGGTGGTCACTCCTAGCAGATCTGATACCTGATTCATATGTAACAAGCACATCAGTTATGTATGTAAAGATGATTGAATCCTAGAAGTGTAAGCTCTGATGGCAGCATTCAATACCTCTCTGCACAGTTGTCATTGACTCTGATAATTACATGGCTTTGGGAGTTTTAACTCTTGGCAACTAGCTTGAGGTTAAGCTAGTCAATTGTCAGCTGTGACAATGTTTCAACTACAGCCATAAACTTCAGGCTTCTCCAGAACTTTGCAGAATCCAACACCACGTTCAGACAAATCGTATCAGGAGTTTTTTTTCATTTTTCATTAGTGACAGCAATGGTTCATGTTCAGCATTACAACCTAGTTGAGTAATAGGATAGTGAGCTCGTGTCAGCGCACAAATTGTATCGTGGCAAATAGAGCTTAAGCACAGAGAGTTGAATACCTCATGTCTTGAAAGAGGAGGTTTCCCATCCAGGCCATACCGCAATTGCATCACCTAGATAAAACAAGAGCACAGAGTTTTGCATCATTATTTATCACATCCAAAGACTTTCTGGTCACGTTATATATTCTGCCATTTTTACTTTGGCATCAGTAGGCTGGACTTTAAATACTTTGAGAGAGGTAGTATTGGAAGGGGCAAACTTTGCCCACTATAAAATTCCAACTCAAATTGAGATGTTTGTCTCTCTCGCCTTACTTGGATTTTGGACATGGTAGTTTGATAGTTAATCTACTCAAAAGGTCTGGCTCACCACATGCTTAGTATAAATTGGCCCGATGATCCAAAGTCTTTCATATGCAAAAGTCTTTTAACCAAGACATTGATTCTCAACCTTGAATCACTTTAGTTAAGAAGTCCACAACATTTTGAGATATCTCATATATAAAAGTAACTGACCATGAGCTTTTGTTCAAACACTTCTTACTGTCAATTCCCTACCTGTTGCTCTCGTGATTTGAGACTGTTTAGAGCAACAACCACCTCCTTCCTCAGCTCAGATTCTCTCATAAACTGCAACCAATAGAAGTTGAATCACTTGGTAAGCCTGTCTATGAAATGCACAATGGAGAGTGTCCTACATATCTGATTTGCAGTGCTTTCTGGGCACAAAGCTCTTACACAGTCCTTCAAATTTGTGGTCAGGTTGGCAAGTTTAATCTCCAATTGGCAACATCAGTTGCTACTACTCTGCAGGACCTCAAGGTGGATTTGAGGCATAGAAACCTGCCCCAATCCACTGCATATAGAAGAAAAAAAGCTGGTGTCTTACTTCCTTACAACCCATCAGAAACAACAAAATCAACTTAGGCACACACACAACACTGGGGCCAAGAACATGTACAACAGGGAGAGAATAAGTACAAGCCATGGATGAACTGCTGGAGATGCATCAGACAACTGCCTGCAGTCATGATTTTTTCCATCACCAGTCGCTTCTGAAGCAATCACTACATCCAGTGACTTCACTGGTGTTGTGATCCGTAGCACATCTTGTATCTGTAGGTGTCCAGTGTAATTTTAGAGAAAGAATAGCATTTTACAAATGGTGAAGAAGCCAAACAAAACAATACAAAATAATTAGAGAAGTTTTCACCAACATAGGCTTCTCAAGAAGATGGGAAGTGCAGAAAAATGCTACCAACTACACTGCAACCAGCAGACCTTCTCAGGATCCACATTGGTGACTGCAGCAAGCTCCTGGCATGTGGGTGGTCGATTGTGCTGCTCTTGAAATAACTGACAGGTCCAGCAAAAAATTCAAAACCTTTTGGTGGTATCAAACAGAAGAAAGGAAGATCTGCTAAGGACTATATCACCTGGTCAGATTTGTAAGCTTGTTGTTTAAGTGTAATTATGATTGCCTGACCAGACCTAAACAGCAAGCTTACACACTTCTAAACAGTGTGCAAGAAATCCAGGAACTTACATCTTTCTGTTGCAATATCAATGATGCAGTCTGATACACAGGTCGACCAATTCTTAGTACGTGTCGAAATTTCTTTGCTGCTGCAGCCATCCGCTGCAAAGTTACAAATTGTGGTGTAAGATCTTGGATGCAATGAGTGAAAACCTCAGTTGTGGAGTGAAAATGGATGACTCAAGTCATGATTCTGGCTAGCACTCAAGAGACATTATAGCAACAAAAAAAATTGAGCACCCTCATTCAAGCTGCAATAAGCTTGTGAGGATAAGCTTCGTTCCATTTTGCTTTGTCCCTGAACAAGCAAACACCTAAGCTCAAAGGCATAGAGACAAAAGACTCCCACAATTTGGGGAAACACTGAGCAATGAATACCCCAAAAGGAAAAGCACCCACCTCTTGGATCCAGAAGAAAGCATAGGAGGAAAACTTGGTTCTGCGATTGCCATCAAACTTTTCGGTGCTCTTCAGGAGACCAAAAGCACCCTCCTGCATGACCCCCATAGCTTGGTAGTATCAGTCCCAAGAAGATATATCATATGATTTCTGAGAAGAAACACATTCTCACATCATCATCTCAGATTGAGTGAGCTGCAATGCACCTGGCAAAGCTCCCAATGAGAGAGTCCTCGGCCATGAAACTTTCGGGCCACTGATTCAACTAACCGAAGGTTTGCAGCCACCATCTTTCTCTTGGCTGCTCTTCCCTTTCCAACCCTGCACACAGGAAACAGAGTTGCAATTCAAGCCTAAGGATCATAAGTCTTCATGTAAGTGTAATTCCTCACACCATTGCCAGATGGTACAGAAGAGAAGAAGAAGAAGATTCTTGAGTACAACTGACAACACATTTAAATGCATGATGTTATTTTTCATAAGCAGATTGCATTACAGAACCTGGATTCACAATTGTCCTGTTTTCTCAATCCTCTCTCAATTGTCCTCTCTCAACTCAAGGATCTGTTGTGTTCAGAATTGATTACAAGGGATGTGTGTTCAACCTGGCATAGAGCTTAACAAGAGAAATTCCAACAGAATCAGCCCATTCTTGGTCAGTTGGAATGCGTTCAATATGCTTCTCAAGCTCATTGCGCTTCTCCTGGAGACTCAGCAGGTCCTGTGGGATGGGGCAAGAACACTATCACAGTTATCATGCCACAAAGCGTGCACATTCTGAAACCTTGTGGCGGCTGCAAAGCAGAAGCTGTACAAGAATCATTGCAGGTATGGTGCCAGACAGACCTGGATATCTAAAGCATGTGCAATCTCTTCCTCAGGAGTAAGAGGAGGACGAGAACCAGCAATGCTTGACCACGACGAAGCCGATGCTCCTGTGTCGTCGCCTTCATCATCATTCTTCTCGTCATTCTCACGATCCGTCTTCTTACTTTTTTTCTGCTTTCCAAAAAGGCAAGAAGAAAACAAAGTTGTTGATGTTCTTCTCTTGCAGACATAATACAACTGCATTGTTGTTGCAAGAAGGCAAACAGAACGAAGGAAGAAACACACTTGCATGTCGTTCAAGCTTTTCATCGCTTCATTTCAGAACAAAACCAAAACAACGAGGAAGAAATCGATCAACATACTGCTCTCAGCACTCTACTGCAAAACACAGAGCACAGCAAAGAGTCCACATTGTGATTGCAAACCTGCGATGATGATTTCTCAGCAAGGCGACGAGATTGCGGTCTGATGTATCGCCTATGTTCGCTCCTTCTTTCATGCCACGAGCTCTCTCCTGTCTCGACAAAGCGACTCCTCTCCTCACAAACTGACACCTCTCCGGACTCATGAAGAGCACAGCTGCAGCTTCTTGTTGACGAGCCGTTCTCCCTCGGTGCTGACACCGTCGAACTTGAGAAGCTCACCCGACTCTGCGGCCGTTTACTCCTCGAGCAAACAATTTCGTTGCTCCTTCTGCCCCCGACCCGATCATTGAAGAAGGTTGGGGAAAAACCACGCGTGTCAACAAAGAGCATGGATGCGGCGACCTGTGTGTTCGCAGTTGGTGTCGAGGCGAAAATGTGCACGTAAGAAGGGAGTTGCATCGCGTGGAAAAGCAGGTGCTGGCGATGCAAAGGATCCGACCAAAGACGGGATGCGGATGATATGAATCCAACAGAAGACAGTATGCGAATACTATGGATCCGGCCAGAAGAACCACACGACGAGCGGGATGCGGATCATGAGGCGGAAGAACTCTTTGGTCATCACGTCACTGGATCAATGAACTAAGGAATCATCTGCACAAAGAAGGAACTCGGCTCTTGTACCTCAAGCCCTACATGTCTTTGCAGCAGCAGCAGCAACCTAAGGGGAACTCCTTGTCTCCTCCAATATAGACTCTCAGACGCCTGCAGTTCGGCCTCTGAGTGGAGCGGAAGCCCGGCTGTCACGGCGCCTTTGCGTTGCCGCTGAGCGGACGTTTCCCTGTGCATGTGCGCAGGCCTTCCGCCTTCTCCACAGGGAGATGGTGGCGGATCCAAGTGCGCCTTCTTTAGGACTCCCGGCACCCACCAGTAGAGACGGCTTCTTAGAGTTGACTTCAAAAGCAAGCCGCCAACTCTCGACGCAAGCTTCTTCTTCACACCCAAGCCGCCATCTCTCGGCAGGTAGGTGCCTAACCAGTGGCTTCCTGAGGAGATTGCTGTCTTAGGCTGCTTCATTTGTTAGGATTTATGTTGGCAGATTGGCTTTCTTCAAGTTGCAAACGTCCTCCTGCTAGCTGCCTTCTGTTGCAAATCCGAGATGGCTAGCTCCTTCCTTCCTTCCTCCATGTTTTCTTTTCTTTTGAGGTTGGAGAAGCTGTTGGAAACTACGACTCTATAGCTCCTCTGGTATTGTTTCTGGCTTCAAACCTTTTTTCCAATCTGATCTGATCAAATCTTTCACTCACAGAACTTTGTGATTACTGACACAGCTTTTCGTTTTTTCTTCTTCTGTTTTTCAGCATCTGCAGGGTCTTTTCTACATCCAAAAGAAATTTCTGAAGGAAGATCTCTTCTTCTGCTTCAACATGTTCCTACTAGGTACACAAGTCTTCTGCACTCTCAAGGATTGCAGAATCTCCTCCATATTATTGCTAGTAATTCCAATACTTGTTAAGCAGGTTTTGACTGGAGATAACAGTGAATAGAGCAAGAGATTCTGATCTGTGATTGGATTGCAACAAGTTTCTTTATGCTTTGTATCCAGCAAGAATTTCACATCTTCTTGGTCTTCATGGCTCATCAAATTTCAAGTTGCAGGAAACACTGTACTTGCACCATCAAAACCTGGATCATTCTTGTTTTTGGGTTCTGTCAACAGCAACTGATTTGTTGTCCACAGATGGATCGTGCAACATGAAGATTGCTAAGAGGGTTGCTGCTCAATCAACCACATCAACAGTTAGGCACAGAAAGCTGCATTAGCATCTCATCAAGGTCAGGTGCTGCTCAATCAACCACATCGACAATCAGGCACAGAAAGCTGCATTATCATCTCTTCATGGTCAGGTGAGCCTGTTGCAGTACACCTCCCTGTTTCAAAGTTCCCAATTGTGATCATTTGACTAAGTGGAATTGTACACAATAGTCCTTATGAAAAGTTACCAGTAGGTGTGCACTCCCTTACCATGAATGACTTGGAATCAGATATATCACCTCAAACCATATCTCCTTCCTCCAATAATCAGTATGTCCAGGCACAAAACCAGAACTTCCACCCATCACCCACAGGCTGCAACTTGAACCTGAGTGCCATTTATCACTAAATTCACCACAAAAACTACCCTACCTTCCCTTGGAATTGAGCCAATAGGTATGTCTTCCACACAAACCTTTCAAGAACAAAGTGGCTGATTGCATCATGGCTCTACCACTTATGCCAAGTTCAAACAAGCAACAGTTAAAAGAAGGAAATGTTCAATGAACTTCCCAAAAAATGAACTCCTGTTTTGCAGTAAAACCCAGTGAGTGAGCTTTCTTCAAAATCTGGGACCAAATGAGAATTACATCGTTCCATACTCTCCCTTACAGGCAAAGCCAATAAAGTAAATACCTAGCACATCCTCAAAGAACTCAGAAATTGGCTTACTTAAAACATCATCAAACAAGCTGCCACATCCAACAAAAACTCACACAAAGCAGATACAAATTGACTGGCAATCAAGGAATTCTAGGTTGCACCGGGCATGCAAAGGTAGTAGACAAATAAAGTGCTGACAGATTCAAAATAACTCAGTGTCTGATAATGGTCTAGATGAGTACACAAACACCACACAACAGGAGGCTGACAAAGAATGAAGTGCAGTGTTCAAAATGTCTCATAGAGCCTTCCTATTCAAACAACAACACTTCTGTTGGACCTGGTGTACCTGGAAAATAGACCAAAAGGTGTCCAACCCATCCCTCCACTACTCCATCTTGCTCCAAGGAACAAGCTTGATTATCTTCAGTAACCTCACATATCACAACCAGTTTTTACATGTAAACACCAATGAAACACATGCTCTGATGCTGCAGCTCTGAGTGAATAGTCAGCTACCACTTCCACTCATCTTTTTTGGACTTAGTATAAGCTCACTGTATGGAAATATCTCTTTTGGACATCATACAAATCTCTCCTAGTTTGTCTGCATAGCCTCTGCATGATAATTTTCCAAATCAGCATCCAGATCTTCCACACTCTTTTCTGGAGCTAGTGATCCTCGACCACGTCCAGTGCCTTGACCTCTCCCACGTCCCCGATAGGTGCTGGCACCACCACCACCACCACGTCTGCCTCCCACACTCCCACGCCCTTGAGCTGCAGGTCTGCGTACCCAACTCAAATTTGTTTACCAGGAACCTCACTGGCCATAATGTCTGTGTATTCAGTATTCTGTTGGAAGTTATCAGGTTACAGGAGACAAGTCTAGACTTACACCTGACTGGCTATGCCAAGAGCCTTGTAGTCACATTGACTGCAGCTGACAACAATTTCATTGGTATATATTCACCTCAAGCAACTTGTCCTCTTCTTTCAGGTATCCAAAACCAGGTGCAATTCCAGAGTGACCGCTTCATTCTATACTCTACAAGCTGCGCTCTGACAGGAATTTAAAAACCTATAAATGCTTTGTAGTTTCCACAACCAACTGGGACTTTGTTATAGGTATCTGCACCAGGGATGTTAACTGAGGCCACATTCCCTCAAAAATGACATAATCTTTCAATACACATCTGCCCCAAAATCCAGAAAACCATGCACAAATTCATAAGTCAGGTAGAGACCCATACACTGCCATGACAAGAGGCCGCACTTGGCCAGGGTTGACAGCAACTGCCCCATTTGAAACTCGAGCCACAGTTGCTGGGACAGGAGTAGTCAGATTGGTACCAATTAGCTCAATCTTCATTGGCTTCCCATCCAGCTGGACATTGTTATATCGCTTCAATGCAGCAATAGCATCAGCTTTCCTTGAGAGCACCACCTCTGCTGTACCCTGAGGTGACAATACAGGTGATAGACCAAAGGTCAAGATGTGCCAGATTTACCCTAACATAAAACAACTAATCTACCAGTTTCAAGCTGAAAAAAATATCATCAGGAAAGCAAGTTCATAGCAGGGTGGGATGTTTGATTAGAAAGTCCTTTCACTGAATTGGCACTGCAGGGCACAGTTGCTGTCTTATGATAAGTATAACTGCAATTCACAACTTCAAACTTAGGCAATCTATGTGACCCCTGCAAGGCATCCAGGGACTGGGAAAACCAAATGGCAAAACACTCATTTGCTGACTAATTTGATCAAGATGCCTTAGCACAAGGAATGCACTCCATCAAAGAACAGCACCAAGTACCTACTGTAGAGAAAGTTGAGTTAAACTGCAAACACTAACCAACCTTGGATCGACCACTGCGGTCATAGTTTATGGAGCAACGCTTCAGATCACCTACTTCTGAGAACAGCTCCTGATAGCACACACCAAACATGTTCAATGGATGTTTTCAATTTGCAGCCAAATCCTTCATAGAAGAATTAGCAACAAGAAATCTAACAGATCACCCCTGACCGGTATGGCTATCTAGATGGTCAGGTATAAGTTGTCATCGTATGAGACAAATGATGAAGAATCTAGTGAGGGTGATGCCATGCAACCTTCTGAGAGACATTTAAGAGTGTGCATATGGAACTGGAAACAAGTATAGAAAATGGCCTTCTCAGCACATTTTCAGCTTAATTGTGAGGAATATTTCTGTTGCCATAACATAGAACTCTCCAACTGTCACTTAGTACAACTGCTGAACACAGAATTCAAATGTGCTACACAGGCTGCACTCAAATTTGAAACTGATTAATGCAAGGGGCCCATAAGGAAATAGCTAATGTGCCTCTTGCAATCTAAATACCAATTCAATCAGTGAAAATGCCTGAAGAGTGATGAGGCTGACCTTTATGTCATCATTGGAGACTCCATAATCAAGATTGGAGATGTAAAGCTTGGTCCCTGTTTCAATTCCCAAAGACCTGGATGATGGGACAACAGCTGCAGCCTCATCATACAAATCGTGCTGCCATGCACCATCTATTGGTGCACGGTGCACAGCCTGCTCTCACCACCCAAACACATAGGCACCAGGCACATGACCATCAGTCACAATCCAACATTCATTTTGACAACGAATATATCATAGAGACAACACAGAATCGGAGCTGAGGATGCAGCCACATTATCCAAAACTTCAGCTCCACATCCTCTTTCCAGTATATGTGAACATGGCAGAGACTCAGTACTGCGTTCACATGTGCAAGAATCAACTAATCTAACTCTATTCACAGTTAACCAGTTGTCTAAATTGTAATACTTCAGGGCTTCTTAATCTCTTTGTGGAAAAACTAAACAACCATGTTGCCACCTCTGGAAGGGGCCAGTAGCCATAAGGATTGATACAAAAGCCATAAATAGAGGCATAGTAAAACACCGCATCCTTCCCAAGGTAGCTGCATAGCATGTCCAGATACCTTCCATGCATTGTTGGCTTCACTTCACAAGTCAGGAGAAAAACTATGTTCCCTTGGAGCATGGTACATTTCATTAGTGTGGGCTGGCCCACACCATTCCACAGAATCTGTACCTTAGAGCAGGCTTTTCTTCCAGTTTCCATTATGTCTCTGTGACTATTTTTCCTTTCTAGCAGTGTAGACCTCTGCTAAACAAAATAGTAGCTCAAGTTATTAGCTCAAAGGCTGGAGATACAACACACAGTATATGCATCCACAGAGACATTCTTCTTGCTCTCCTTTCCCACACACAAGAATGGTCACATTTAAGATGCTGCATCCTTTTCCTTTTCCTGTTGTTTTCACTACAACAAAGTATGGCTCAGGTTAGACTCATTCTTCTCCTACTATGCAAAACCATGAACAGCGTGTCTTTAAACTATTCCATCAAGCCATTCTTCTTCTTTCAGTAGATAGCAAATGGCAAAGAATGATCTAGAGTTAGAAGCCACATAATTCTTCTGTTCCACATCACCAAGAAGCATTCAAGTTGAGCCACTGCATTATTCTGTCTCTCATGACCCTGACCATAATTGGCCAGGGTTGGCTTCACATCCTCCTTCTCCACCTGTGGCCCTTAGGTTCTTTTCAACTGCACAGGAATGAGGAAGATAGGTGAAATGGAAAGAAGGATGGCAGAGGCTTACCTTGGCTGTGACGTATGGCCTGGACTAGGGCTACGCCACAGCACCTTTCTTGTTGGTCTGATTTCCTCTTTGCCAACAGCGAAAGATTTGATTAGGATTCATGGAACAAATGGAAAGATAATCCACATGTGTTACCCAAAAAAAAAAAAAAAAAAAAAAAAAAAAAAACCATAATTATCTCATTTTGTTTTTTTTTTTTTTTTTTTTTCTTAAATCAAAATAAGAC
>Ga0116231_10004678_pt1 | contig 27563 bp, 20 predicted proteins | sample S1TSphgellanicum_2_FD_89695 | JGI IMG/M metagenome (GOLD analysis project Ga0116231, IMG submission 89695) | Host-associated microbial communities from peat moss isolated from Minnesota, USA - S1T2_Fd - Sphagnum magellanicum MG | ecosystem: Host-associated > Plants > Peat moss > Unclassified... | reverse complement strand
TGGGGGGTTAATTGGTTCAAAGAGTTAAAACCGCAGGTTTTATTTTTTATTAAAAAAAATTGAAAAAAAATTGGGTTTAATTTTTGGAAAAAAATATAAAAATAGAAATTTTTTTATTTTTAGCCCCCAAAAAAAAAAAAAAAAAAAGACCTAGCACCAGTTTGGTGCACGCTAGTCATCAAGGGTGTAACGGACTGTCAGCCGTCAATCTGAAGACATCTGAACCGTCGATTCTCCTTGCGTGCTTGTAGATGGCGAGCCACTCCAGAGGCAGAGCTCAGTGTGTGCCGCCTACGCTTCTCTTCTCTCTCTCTCTCTCTCTCTCTCTCTCTGGCTGGCTCTCTCTCCCCTTCCCCATCATCGCCGCGCTTTCACAGCTCTCTCTTTTTCTCGCTGGTTGCTTTCAGAACAAGACGGTGCTGCACCCCAACTGTCTGAGGAGACTTGGTCTGGGGATTCGGGAAGATCTTGGAAAAATGGCGACAGAAGATAAGAAGCTCTACACTTTGGCGGATGTTGCCGTTCACAATACTGCCAACGATTGTTGGCTTATCATCGAAGGCAAGGTGAAGTGAATCATCTCCTTCTTTTTCTTTCTTTGGCACCGTCTTCATAACCTTCTTGTGCATGCTTCCTCGGAAAGGATGTTTTATCTGTGTGAATGATATGCCTTATGTGTCTTGTTCTGGCAATCTAGGTCTTCTGGTTTTGTTTCTGGAACTTTCTGTTTTGTGATTCTTTCGCCTTGTAAACACCTGTCCTGCCTGCCTGCCTGCCTGCCTGCCTGCCTGTGGTCCCCATATACCTAACCTTTGTAAGTGGAGATATATATGTTGAAGGAGCAATAGCATGTCACTCCCTTGAATAAGCTGTTACCTTTGTCTATGAAATGTCCTTTTCCTGAAGTGTAGAAATATAGGCATGTTGAAGGTCCTATTTTATTCTGTTTTGGCTGCTCTCCTGAATTTTTCTTTTTGCTTTCAGCATAGTTCAGCATTGGCTGTACATATGCCTCACATGCTGTTTTTAGCCTTCATTGAAACACTACCAGCACCCCAAGAGAAGGCCTCAGTCTTTTTTTAGGTTAGAAAGGAGAGTTGAGTTTGTGGTCACCATTGACTCCTCAACTTCAGAACAGCATCAAATGTGTTTACAGTTCAATTATGTGGGGCAAGTCTACAATAGATGTGTCCTTCTTAGACTTTGAAGCTGAAAATCTTTAAGCTTGCAGCTTGATTTTGAAGGATTGGGATCCATGCTTTGTTGTCATTTGATTGCAATCTGAAGTCAGAGTGGAAGTTTATAATAGCTGGTTACATGGAGGTGAAGCAACTTCTTAGCTGAACTTCTCTGCACATCTTTGAATGTCTAGACCTAAATTGTGCTGCAGCTTTGATAGATAAATTCAGCATGGGATTAGAAAGGTATTTACTTCTTACTTAAGGAGCAGAGGGTTTTTTCTGGGATTCCAGGCCTATGATGTTACCAGATTTCTGGAGGAACATCCAGGAGGAGATGAAGTACTCCTGTCAGCAACGGGTATGTGTGGCTTTATTAGTCTCAGGAGTTTAATAGGATGCTAGTGCCAGAGCTCTTTTGTCTTGACATCCTTGTATTCTTCTCCCCGAATTCAGGATCATGATCCTGTTTGGTTGTGGATTTTTCCCTGGCATGGTTCTCCTACTGAAGTATGTGTTGTCTGAGAACAGGGAAGGATGCAACCGATGACTTTGAGGATGTTGGTCACAGCACCAGTGCCAGATCTATGATGCAGGACTATTATGTTGGTGATGTCGATCCTGCCTCATTTCCATCAAAGCCAACATATGCTCCAGCCAAACAAGCTACATACAACCCTGACAAGAGCTCTGAATTTCTCATCAAGATTTTGCAATTCCTTGTGCCCCTTGCAATTTTAGGGTTGGCTGTGGCAGTGCGCTTTTTGACAAAGAATACAGATGTGTCTAACTGACAATCTGTAGGTTTTGCTTTCAATGTGTCTAACTGTTGATCTGTAGGTTTCGTTTTCAGTTTTTCTTCTTCAGTGAATGTCCCCTGGCATATTGAGCACAGATGCGGAACACACTAATATTTGAAGCATTTGTTACAGCTATTGAGCCATCTCTTTCCATGTATACAGCTATCAGTATGAGGTATGCAGACTCTAGCATCCTTGCAGGTGCCTTGTTTGGTCTTGGGTGCTGAGGCAAGGAGGTTTCTGAAAAGTTTGTTCCCAGGGGCACTCTTCAGTGTTGCCAATGGTTTCTTGTTGGAATAGGTAGACTGCAAGCACAGTGTGACAGTGCTAAGGGATTTAATGGTGATGGGGATAGATGTGTACATGTATTCGGAGAAGCTTTGATTATACTTGGGAATTGTTTCAAAATTCATTCTGTGATTGTCTTGGTGGTAATGGTCCTTGCAGCCACATCACTTGTATCCAACTCTTTCAACTTGAAGGTACATTGTCATTGCCTGCCACCTATTTTAGCCACCTACCTATAATATAGTTGATGTTGAAGTTTACATCATGTCTAGGTTAGGATTTGAAGTAAGTGTTCAATTCATCAATGGCAAGATGAACTCTTCAAGCAACCTTCCTGTTATAACGACCAACATTTGTGAAGGTTGAAATCTTTTGTTGCCTGGCGTTTGAAGTCAAGCTCCATGTTCACAACTTGAAAAGCACAAACCCAAGGGTCCCTTTGTAGTTTGCTTACATTGCTGTGTGAAAATGCTTCAAGGTTGAATTGCTCACCACATTTAGGGAAATTTCTAGTTATTTCACATTATTCTTTAGGCTTGTTATTGTTCAAAACATATTATCACAATATGATAGCAATGATGATGATATTGGTCCTACATGTAATAATGTGAAACATAATTGGTGAGAAAGGTTGGTTCCCATTCACATTGTGGTTTATTTTTGTGTGTCACATACTCATGTTTCAAAAGAGTTAGATATTATCTATTATGATGCACTTGTTGGTTGATTCTTTCTTTTTAAGAGAACCTCCAATCTTTGTTTTGGCACTTAATAAAAGTTGGAAGATTCTTTAGGTGGAGGTGTAGTTCATTATTTTAAATTCAAGAACCTTTAGGTCCAGTTAGAAAACCAAGTGCAATTTTACATATACATGTTTCATGCCCTCTAAGGTTGAGCATTGTATAGGAATGGAGTTTTATAACTAATTTACATTAATTGATTACTTATAAAGTTTGCTCTCCTTGGCAAGTCTTTAAATGAAATGTTCAAGAATTCTTTTTCATGGTTTCAATTTTGGTTTTAGTTGTAGTTAAATGCTAGTTCCATGATGCATTTTTTTGTGTTAATTTCACTAAAAGGGTGTTAGTTTAAGTTTGGGTCACAAGAACTTAAAACCCTTAGCAAATGAGGAACCTATTAACGCTAGTTTGCATATGGACAAAGGTTTGATGTTGTTATGCATTTACTATTTGAAAGTTCACATGACACAACTATGTTGTAGTTTGTCATAAGATTATGACATGGTTGTTATCCTTTTAAACTTTAGAAGAAGTGTCAATTTGAGGACCAAGTGATGCCATCAAAATGAATTTCACGCAATCATCCTTTTATTGCCTAGTAATTATTCATGTGTGAGTTTAAGAAATAGGTTGATCTAACACACAAATTATGTAACCTCTTTGTCATGTTTGTAATAATCAAAATTGGATAAATCTTCTTGTGGATGATTGCCACTTCGACGGCAACACAAAATTATGAAAAAAAAAATCGATTTTTTATTATCGTTGTTGTAGTCATCAAAGAACATAATTATGGTGATCAAATAAAAACAAATTGGAAAAATAATTGAGGATTTCACCATGATATCATTGTAGGTGTTAGTTCACCTAAATAGAAGAATTAGTTTTTCCTACTTAATGTCCTTTTAACATGAATTTCATACCGTATTGAACAACTTCAACACATGTCAACTTTAACACATGTGTGGCACATATATAATAAAATTTGAAGATCCAAGTCAAAAATGTAAGTATTTTTTAACATTCCTACGGATTTTTTTATTTTCCTTCGTAAACTTTTGTTCTTTGAAAAACAAAAAAATTGAAAAATTCAACATTGTTGCAAACAATTGGGGGAAGATGACAAAAACATGTTTTTATTTTGGGGAGGGAAGGTTATTTAATCTTTTATGTTGGGGAGTGCCCCATGTTCCAAAATGAAATAAGGTACATGCACCTAGAGGGCTTAATTTGTTTTCTTTTGGGGTAAGTTAGGGATGTTGAATTTTTGTTCCTATGAAGTTCCCACTTTGTTTGGGGCCCCCAATCAATTTTTTTATAAATTCTCAACATGTTCCCCAAATTCCAATGTGTTCCCAATAGCTCTTCATTTTATCCCATATCATGTGCCCTAAGTTGTATTCTTGTAACTTATATAAACAATCCAAAGGAACATATTACAACATATGTATTTTGGACTTGCTCAAAGCTTGATGATTATTTTTCTTTCATGGGCCAACCAAAGATGCCCATTACAAAAGAAAAAAAATTAACTTTGAAGGTCCCCACTCCCCCCACCCCCCCCAACTAATTAATATGAGTCATAATATATTGGTACCATCAATTATTATTTTTTGTAATGGGCCGTAATGAACCAATACCCACCAATGTTGGTTGGAAACGTAAGATTATAAATGTGGATTCTTTTAAAGATCTAACCATCCATTATTCAAATGTAAATTGAAACAAATCCCTTGAATGCCATAATGTTGCAATAAATTCTTTTTCAAAAAACACTTCATGTCAACATCATTGGGAATGTTGTGACAAGATAAATGAAGCCACACACTTGTGTGGTTACAAGTTCCATGTCCTTAATATTCAGAACATTCTTGGTTACAAATACATAAAAACAACTTGTGCCTCATCATCGATAGAGGTGTTAAACATCAATACTAAGGGATCATAATTTCTTATTGTTGCAATTGGAGGCGAATACAACTGAAAATATGAAATCAACTTAAATGGAAAGAGACAATATGGTTGTATACCATATAACCTACGGCTCATGTTTGGCACAAAATGATTTGGAAAATGTTGAATTGAAAAAATATATAGTGATATTTGTGAAAATTGTTGAAAATTGAAATCTCAAATTGTGAAAAACTATTTATTGGTCTACGATTGGGTTATTATTACAAATTCACAATGCAAGGTGTACTTTGCATATTTAATTATCAACTGTTGAAAGTTTATCATTTGAAATTCTCAAACCTCTTTTTTTAAATAAATAAATATTCAGCAAATCAGTGTCAATTATCAATCATAGTTACAAGTACTTGTGCAAAATCAATGAAATGATTTATATTTACACAAATGGGACATGAACATGACACATGAAATAAATAGATAAAGAAATTTAAAATATGAATTTGTCAAATATCACTACTTGATTGTCATGTGCATTGCAATCTTATAAAACCTATTCTACTCAATGGCATCATAGCACAAACATTTAAGTACATTGGCAAGTTACTTTAACCTAGTAAAGGCAAATTGTGTATCACCATAAGGGTGTGAATGTCAAACTTGTTAGTGTGCCAATTCACTATGGTGGCCACCATGGATAAACCTATGTCACGAAAGTTAATCATCACACACCCAAAGGCTGAAAGAAAAGTCCATGTTGTTGAAGTAATAATCTTATAAGCTTTGATAGTTGAAAATGCTTGCATGATAAGAGCCAACAAAAAGAAAAGGGCTCCAGTAGCATTAGACAAACTTATTTTCAACACATGCCATTCAACAAGTATTGTGAATGCCACCACCACACTTCCCAAAACCATCCCCACATGTGCCACATATTGACGTGTGTTGTGATTATTATATAGTCATTGAATACTATATTTTTTTTCTTCTTTGGGGTCAAGTATATGACAAATGAATTTTGACACAACACTTCCATGTTGTGAACAACACAATGAACAATGACTATAATGTTATAAGTAAACCCTATGGTTTCTATAGGACTCATCAATAAATCTTTTGTTGCTTGATGAATGACATCTATTATATAACTTATTGCTTGGACATTAATTAAAAATGTTACTACCCCAATCTTGCCATCAACAAATTGAAATAATTTGTAATTGGGAAGGATATTACTTTTTAATAAAACTATCATACATGTTGAAGATAGCACCACCAAACATGAATTTTCATCCACCTTATGGCCTAGGGTCAAAATATTGGTCATATCATCCTCATCAATTATATAGTCTTCAATGATATGTGCATTTGGTAGTTTAGTTGAACCATTTATTCCTAGTGCATCGCAAATATTTTTATTATTCTTATACATTTCAAAAAAGTAGGTGAGTGGTTGAATCCAAACAACACAAGAAAGTAGTCATCTATGACCTTCCATATCTTAAATATGGGAAGTCTTGGTTCAATTAAAATGGTTAACCTTTTAAAGGTTTGGTGAAATTTAAAGGTGACAAACATGTTTTCTTAAAATCACAAAAATTCCAAATAATGAAACCATTGATGATATTGCAAGCAAATGCGTCAACCTCAAGCACAAAAAACATGTTATCAAATGAAGTGGTTACATTAACAGTTAACCATGCATTGGTAGTTAAGTAACACAAAACTAACACCCCATAATTGTGGACACCGATGTTCACGAAAAAAATGATAATGAGGACAATGGGGATAATGATGATGATGGGGACAATGATGGTGGCTTTAGTGTTTGATGATCAGGAGTCACAAAAGTTGAGAAGCACAAAAGTTGAAAAACAAATAGTTACAATGTCATCTTGGATCAAGAGGGGCGCTTTCAAGTAGTCCATATTAGAGGTGATCACACAAGGACAAGTTGTATTAATATTTCATTAATCATTCCTTCTCGGGCATAACAACATGTTCTTTTCAATAGCTTGAAACAAACAAATAATAGTGAACAAAGGAGCTAGCTAGTCCTCTTCGTTGCAATGAGCAAGAAAAAACATACAACCAAACATTGAAAAAAGGAAAATACAATTCCACTTAAAGCAAATTGATGTTTCAAATTCAACTAGTTTAGATCAACCTCCACAATTTGCTTCTTTTGCTCCAAAGGTTTAAGGTGATGCAATTCACCCAAGTTTAAACTCTTATGCTATCTTTTGATGCATTTTCTTTAAACGTAGTTTCATGTAGGAAAATCCCAAACATGGGCCACTTTGCAATTTTAGAAGTTGAATTTGGTTTGGTTAATGCCAAAGTTTGTCCGTTCTATACTTATTGTTTCCACCAAGACCTTCAACTTTTGGATCATTGAGTTTTAAGCTTTACCTTAATATATTATCTCATATCCATCAACAAACCCACCAACAAAAATTCTCCAACATGTACCATAGGTTGAAAACTTGGCAATTCTACTGATAGAAGTTGTGTCTAGTTCAACATGGTGATTTATTATCACTTGCAAAAGTTGCATTAAACCTTAAACACTACATGAAAATGGAGCTATGATCATAACCTCAAGTGTACTTGATTTCTTTGAAAGAACACCATATATGAATTGCCTACTCATTTCATGGTCTGGTATTGTGATGTTGTGTTGTTGTAATTTGGACAAGCATGAAAGTAACAACTATATTCATTTTGTTTAGGATGTGGTCTTTGTGATGTTGGTCTTTGTTTTTCAAGAAAGGTTTTTAATCAACTACACTTAGGAAAACCTTCTACAATAAATCCATGATTGGGAATATTACACTAAGCCTAATATTTGTTGTAGATTTGTAACTGCACCATTCATCACATGGACATAATAAGATTTGCATTTTTAGTTGATAACGTATAGGTGGATCATGCCTTTGTTATGGTTTGATTTTCTTTGGTTAATTTTAGTTAGGTGTATTATCCCCACACTTTAATTTTGTAGTTTTATAATTGTAATTGTAATCCAACTTTTTGTCAAGTAAATTTCAACTACAGCTCAATTTCTTGTCAATTAAATTTCAATTAACTATGCATTATGCAATCAACATATCCTTAAACACCATGTGGCAACAAATAATTAGTCATGGTTTTGAATCTATTGTACATGTGGCATTTTAATCATATTAACAAAAGTAATGATATTTTGATAAGTATAAGATCAATAATGGTTGCATATTTAAATTGAACATTGAGATTATGCCATGTGTCAGTGACATTATTAATGCATCCAAATTTTGCAATATATATAATTTTAAACATACCCTATACATTGACTATCTTATTTTTATTGAAACCCACCAATGCCCATGCAACATGTGTCAATGCTTAGATACCATGCCTAGTCATCTAGTGTTACCTACCTACCTTGTATAGCCTAATCTAATCATGTTTAATCTATAGACACATAGCCCATGTTCATTATTTTGAAACAATCATAAACATAAATCGAGTTTTCAACTTCACCAAGATGGATGAAATGAAAAATCAATGAATGAGTTCCATACTCATAATTGGGTATAGTCAAAATTTATTTTTGATTAAATTAATAAAAGATGACCATGAACTAACACATGTTTATTATGTTCAACATTTTGTCACACTTTACTTGTTGTTGGCTTAAAGCTTTTGTAATTGGGAATTTTTTTAGAAAATTAGTTTCAATTTAAAATCACAGTCTTCAACTAATAATACAATCAGAACATGTACCTAGTTGCAAATGGTGGGGGGGGGGTGGTTTCTAGCAATTGGAAACTCATGATTGCAATAATATAAGAAATATTTGAAAACCTTTCCAAATAGACCTAAAACCTTTGGGGGTGCTACACGGGAGAGAATATGAAGACTTTTGTTTTTGACATGTCAATAATGTTCACACACCATATTTTAGTTATTCAAATTTTACACTTCGCAATATACAATTATCAAACAAGAAAAAACAACACAATATTATCTTATGCATTCTCCAATACACATTTTCACAAAACACTAAAAGGTTGATATAAAGACCATCCACATTATTCTTTAGACCATATTAAAATAGAATACATTCCACAAGTAAACAACAAATAATGGAGGCCTCATTAATCCAAACATGGCATGAAAAAAATAGGACCAAGAAAAAACCCTACAACACAATTTAAATGAAGAACACATGACAAAATTCCACAACTTGAAACAATGTATCCATTAACCTAAGAAATCCCTAACTAACCCCTTGAGTAGGCATTGTGTAATATGTTGAGTAGCTTTTAAATATCCTATAACCTAGATAAACCCTTACATAAACATAGGCAAAACATAGGCAAAATATGTGAGAAAATTCAAATCATATTGTTTTGAAAAAAGTTTGAATTTCATCATAAATTATTTTCCTTTGGCATAATTCTCCCCTTTGGGGTAGTCGTATTCTACATTTGATTATTGTCCTTAATTTTAATGAAACTTAAGGTTTTGCTTTTGGGTTTTTTTTTGTTAACAACAAATATGGTTCATAATATAAAGAGAAAAGTAACAACAAAGTTAGCTTAGGAAACAAGATATCGGCCTTCAAGGATGATGGCAAGTAAGTTGAAAAAAATTGAAAGGAGTTTCCCTTTACAAGGACTAGCATGTGCCCAAATAACAATGTGATCTTTGTTGCTACAAAAAAAAAATCTAACACACTAAGATTAGCCAAATTTTTTGAGGAAAGATTTTTTGTCATGAGGCCATTTGTTTCAAGAGGTAAATAGTTCTATACTAAGCAATCTGGCCATACTAAGTGAACTCATTGTATATTTGTAACTTTTTTTTTTGCTCTAACCATTTAATCATATTAAAAACAAACTTGTTCCATTCAATCCATTTGAATTAATTGTTAATTTTTGCAAGGATAGTCTAGATGTTTGAGAACTTTCCAAGGTTTTTTGGTAGCCTACTATTGAATGGACATTATTCTTTATTAAACACTTTCCACCTATGCCTATGTGGTTGTACATGCAATTTGTAGACAATTGAAATTACAAACTCCCATGGAACTTGTGCATTGGGGCATTTGCAAAATCTATGGTAGAAAGTTTTGGAAAAATTTGTGGCACATATTTGCACTTGGTTTCTAGTCACACGGTTAATCTTGGTTTGCAACTCATTGACAACAACAACCTTATGCCACATAGACCATATGAACGTGGCATTTTTCCTAGTGCTTCTTGGGTTCTATATTTTAATCCATTGGAATTTTTGCATCCCTTGGATTCCTTTCCATTTATCTTCAAGATTTATTGATTAATAAAAAAATGTTTGCACTTAGTTAAATAGCATAAAAGGCTTGCCCCATTTGTCCACTTCCATTGTTTCAAGCCATAAAACAAAAGGAAATCTTTTCTAATGCAATTTTTAATAATTTCATTCATGACAAGCTTTTAGTAAATGGAACGTTTAAGGAGATTATGATCATTATTAAACCACATAGTGGGGCTAATAGTCATGGATTGGGGTCCCATTAGATAACATTTTTGTTTGATTAACAATGCAAAGTTAGTAAATTAACCTTGTGAATTAATTATGAACAACAATTACATCTTCAACATGGAGGACTCTAGTAGGTAGGGTTGCCATTTTGGATAGTGATATGTCCCTATCCACTCACTTTGAAGCAAACCCAACTCCTAAGTTTAAAGGAGGCCAATTTCTTCATGAATTAAAAACTATGTGACAATGAGTCATACCTTACTTTCTTCTTGAGTAAGGTTGGATCTTTCTCTAGCCTTGTCCACTAGGATTAACTAGTTGAAAGTGTTGTTCCAAAGGTCACCAAAAGCTTTCACATCTTTTTTTTGCATAAGATGGAATTTTTATTAGTAAAATGTTTCATAGGCTATTTCTAAAGTCTTTTTTCCATCACAGAAATTGGTGGAGGAATTGAGATTTGTTAGTGGTTGGAGTCGAATGAACATCGAAAAGCAACTTCTTCCAAGTTTTCATGGCACAATTCTATATTTTGGACCCTTGCTTATAACAAAGTTGTTAACAAAAGCTCATTTAATGTTTTTTCCCATCTAAAAAAATTGTTTGGCCTAACAACTATTAATTAATATTTTAGCAAGGACTTCAAATTGGAATCACTTGCCTCTAAAGCACAAACTACCCATTTGGTCATGAATGCATCAACAATTTTTTTTGGGTCAACAAGTTGTAGCCCAACTATTCATCTTTTGGCACAACAATCAACCCAATTATCTTGACATTAAAACTTGTAACTATTTCTTGACCAAAGAAAATTGCACAACAAATCTTTGATCTTTTAATATTTGCCTTGTTCTCCTCTCCAAATGACAATAAAATACCATAAAGATGAGAGAACTCCATTGACGATCACCATGTGACCTAGAAATGACACCTAGGTTGATAGTCTTTAAGCATTGAAAGCTCAATTCCATTATCCACCCCCCCTTTTTTTGGGGGGGCTAAATTTAGTGAATTTGTTTTTAAAAAATTCAAAATAACTTTTAAATGTTTTTATAAATAATAATTTAGTGGTCAAATTTTTATAGTTTTTGTATTTGAAATATAGCCATATTTCTCTCTTGGGTTTTAAGCTTGTAGCCAAAAATGTGAAGGAATCTTGAACTTTTTTCACTTTCATATCCTGTTCAATAATATTTTTTTCCAATTTTCTGATGTTGCATAATTGGGTTTAATCCCAAGAGGGATTTAGCATTAAATGGCAATGACTTTTTGGAACCTATTTAAATAGTTTAAAAAATAGTTTTAAAAAAAAAACTACCAGACTAAAATCAAAGTCCAAAATTGGCGAAAACTTTTCCCAAGAAACAAATTCGAAATTTGGCGATTTAAAAAATGAAAAAACTGGGAATTTTGCGACAGAAATTTCCCTATTTATTTATTTATATTTTGGCGAAACTTCGCACCGAAAAACGCTGATCCTGCTTATAGCCAAATTTGGCTGAACTATATTATGGATGATCGCCAGTTCAGATAAATCACTCCCAATAAAAAATTTTAAAAAAGCCCTGAAATTTCTATCCAGTGTGGAAACGTCTTGACTCTTCATTGTCTGCTGGGTCTTTTGTCAACCTGTAAAACCCAAGCCATAATTTTCCAGAGTATTTTCCATATTTCCTTCAGTCTGCACCGCATCCTCCTCCAAGTGTCTGCCGAGCCGCTGCAAAGTCCGTTGGTTAAAACGTTCAAGGTCTTCTTCTCACGCATGATCTTCTGCTTCTTCTTCTTCTTCTTCCTCTTCTTCAGAGAGGTTGCCTTGCAGAAGAGCTTTGGAGGTGCGCTTCTGTCTAGGAGATTTATTATAGGGTTTTTCTTTTCACGTCTGCCCACTCGCAGCATCTACGGAGATGGATAATGCTGAATCGACCAGAGAGAATGCCGCTAGCATGTCTTTTGCTCCTGCGGAGCCATGGAAGCTGCGAGGTTTGTAGTTTGTACCTTTTTGTTTACGATTCTCACACTTGTCAGCTTTGAGCTGCGATGTTCCAGCTCCAACTTGAACCTACCTCTTAACTTTCTTGTTTGCAGCCGCCCTCAATGTGAAACCCTAAGCCCCCCTCCCCCCCCCCCGCCCGTCTGTTTTTTCTCTATGTGGATGATGATGTCCTACCCATTACAGGAGCTTTTGCGACTTTTGTGAAACCCTAAGCCCTGTCGGTTTTTACTCTATGTGGATGATGCCCTACCATTACATGAGCTTTTGTCACTTTTGCTGCAGGTCGTCATACTGCTGAATTGTCTGCAGTGGTAACTTATTACATGAAGTTCCACTGCAGACATACTTATTCTTTGAAATAATCCGGTATCCTTTGCAGGAACTAGCTGCAGATAAGGGAATGTAAATCTAGGTATTTCAAAGCTATTTCATGGTCCTTTGGAACCTCCCCTTAATGGCAGGTTGTGTTACTTTCTTTCTTGTCAATTGTTCCAGTTCAAGAATTGGGAGTGAAAGGGTACTGCACAGATGTGAAATCACTGTATTACAAAATGTATACAGGTCTCTTCTCCATTTCCTAGGGTTAAGAGTATCTGCTCCACTTCCTAGGGTTTAAAATATATGAAGTGTCGAGATCTCTCTCAAGTATCTCTGGTTCCAGGGCACTTCATGTAAGCACTGAGCCCCCTGTGTCCACTACCTTGCAGAACTAACATATATGGTGGTGTTGCTGGGATGTTCTTTTAGGTCTGGCAAATCCAGACAATTCTGTACCCCTCTCGCCACAGTGGCTTTTTACAAAGCCTGCAGAAAGCAAACCATCAGTGGTATCCAGGGTACGTGTGACCAAAGCATGTAGTATCTTCCATTCTTTCAATCAACAGCAGGAGTTTATTTTCTGCTCATTTATCTTCTGAGCATATATTTTGTAAGTAACTGTTTGGCCTAGGGTTCTTGGATTGCAGGATCCCCAGCAGACAATGCCTGCTGCTGGTGATGGTCTAAGCAAGCAGCAGCGGTGGCGCAGTGTTGCAGATGGTGGGGCACAAGATGTGAAACGGAATAAGGATTGGTGGCGCACCACCAAGCCTACAGAGGGAGATGCTAACCGTTATCGGCACAAGCGTTGGCAAGAGGAGGAAAGAGAAAATATGGTCCTTTTGCCTCCCCGAAATGACCACTGGACAGGAGGGGGAAGACAAACCACCAGCAATCAAGCTACTTCCCAACTGCAGGAAGATCAGCAGGGTGGAAATGAGCAGTGGTCTGACATCAACAAGAATGTTCTGGCACCAGGGAGAGACCCTGGAGAGCTCCTTCTTCGACCCCTTGCATCAGACCAGGGGACTAATTCCAGCAATCGAGAAGCCACTTTTGACAATCGGCGTGACAGCAAATGGAGCAGCAGCTGGGGCCCAGATGAGAGGGATAAAGAGTTTAGGTGGTCCAGGGAAAGCAAGTTGGTAAGTGATGCACCTGATAAAGAAGTGGTTAACAGTGGGGGTTACCAGCCACGGCGTCCAACATCCCCAAGGATCACCAAAGAATTTGACAGAGAACGGGAGCGAGACAGACTGCAGAACTCTGGAGGAAGGGGAGATCATGCTTGGCGTCCACAATCCATTGCATCCAGAGGTAGAGGGGATGCTCCAGTTGTAGGCAGTACTCCTCCCAGATCTGCCCCAGGTTTCAACAATCTAAGAAGCAGGGGTGATGACTCTGGGCTTGGTTTTGCAGTTAATCGTGGTCGTGCAAACTCTACAGGAAGTGGCATGGTGTTACATGGGTCAGCAGTGGCCTGTTCCATAGGTGCTCCACCTCTTATTGACAATTTGGATCCAGATGAAGGGCAAGTTGGAAGAAATTCAAGTGTTTTTCGCTATTCACGCATGAAGATCCTTGAAGTGTACCGGAAATTGGGGTCTCTACCATCTGTTGGAAGTTGTCCCAATGGATTGTCTATGGTGCAGCAGTTGATGCAAGACGATGCCTTAGAGCCTCTTGCTTTTTCAAGACCTGATATGGAGGAAGAGGTGAGAAAGTTGAACAGATCTGGAACTTATCTGTCATTACCTGTGAAACAAAATGTTGCCAATATGTGATGTGACAATTTCATTTTGCATGGAGGCAGGCACTTCTGGAGGGAATCCAGAATGGAGATATAGTCAACAGTGGACCAATGCACAGTGTTGGGCCCAAGGAGGCAAATCCAAACAGAGACTTTTGTAAGAATCTAAACCAAAGGAATCATCAAGGCTGTTTATCTTGAGTTGTTTGTTGTATATTTCTGTTTCTTCTAGAACGACTGGTGCCATTCTCAAAAACCTAATGTTTTATTCTGTTCCCCCTGGTTGATTGCTCTCGAGAAATGATGCATGCCTATGTTTCAGTACTCTTGCCTAGGCTTCTCCTTTTGGCCAGGTGGGAAGGAGGATATGCTTTTTGATTGCCATAGAGAGGATGATTTCTTCAACCGGCCTGGTTTCAGTAATGGTATTGTACACATTGGTGATGGGGTTGCTTCTTACAAGCTATGTGCAGCTCGCTATGCTGGTGTTGAGGCAGAAACTTGGGAGTCTGGCACTTCTTTAGAAGTGACATTGGATGCTGATGGTACGTCTCTTCAATTGTAGATTTCTTTTCCTCCATAAAGTCACATTATCAAGCAGCATTTTCTGGAGTAAGGCTGTTCAGTTGATCAATACCCACAGGCTTTTCTGCCCTCTCCACTCTATGGATCATTTTCATCCAGAGATCATGATTTCCATGTTGTTTCTCTCCTCTTTCTCTTTCCTTATTTGGTTCTTTTGGGTTTTCCCTTGTCTTTGTTTTCCCCTTTCTTTTGTCTCCTTTGTCATCTCCTTTTTCTTGAGCTAGCCAACACCACAGCTGGCATTTCCTTTTACTGCCAGTCTTGTGACAGAACTCAGTATATGGTTTAATGTATGACATTGATATTCACCCAATGCTGGGAACAGATGACATCAGTGAGTATGCTATGGTAGCTCATCACTTCCATGCATGTTGCTGTTGAAGGTCACTGAAGATATGTGTGACTATTGCTATTGTTCTAATGATCCTCAGTTTTTCCTGTGGTTATAAGGGTGGTGATCTTTTCCCTGTTTGCTGATTTTTTGTTATTTCTCAATTCTGTCAGGTTCTCTGAAACTGAAGGAGGATTTCTTTACTTATGAAGGCATTATTCTTCATTTTGATGGTTCTGTGTTTATTAGGTGGCAGCCATGGGCAGTTGGGGGAGGAGTGGAGTGGAGATTCAGGAAGGGAGGACAGCACCTGGAGACGTGAAGGTTCGGGCCAAAGTGATGGCATTTGGTGCAAGCCTAAGGGTGACAATGAAGCAGTTACCAACCCCAAAGAGGCAAAGAGGTGGAGAAATGAACAGAGCATAGAGAGAGATGATCGAAGCAGCTGGCGCCGCAAAGAGGTTGTTTGTCTGAAGTCAGATTTTCCACAGTATTTGAAGTATGAAGTATTGTTCTGCCCAGTTGTGGGCACTCTTCTTTTTCTGGTGAACAGGGGAACTCACTAGTTGCAAAATGGTGAACAGGTCTTACTGCCTGAAAGAGGCGGATGGATGCAAAATGATAAAGTAAACTCAAGACAGCTCGAGGAAAGAAATGTTACAGAGCGACATAACCTATCACATTCTCTCACAGGTGTAGAGACTGGAAACCTGAATAAAAGTCTCTCTCTGTCAACGCAGAGTAAATCAGATATCACAACCTCTGTAGCAGCAGTTGGATCAGAGGCAAGGAAGCCGAGTTGTCAGTTGCCTGAGTCGAATGGGGCTACAAAGGTTGCAGCACCTCCACAAAGAGCTCCAGAGGATCTCAGTATATTCTACAAAGATCCTCAAGGTGACATCCAAGGCCCATTCATGGGAGTGGACATCATTGACTGGTTTGATGCTGGATTCTTTGGTACGGATTTACTGGTGAGATTGGCAGATTCTTTGGAAGGCACACCATTTGTTTCTTTGGGCCATCTGATGCCACATCTGAGGCCCAAGCCACGCCCTCCCCCAGGTTTTGTTTCTTCGAAGAAATCAGAAGAAATTTACAAGGCTGCTCTTGCAAATGGGGATGGAGTGGGCTCATCTCATTATGGACAGCAGACAGCATTTGAGCAAAAACAGAGGAGTGGAGGGGTTAAGGAGAAGGACTTGGAGGTCAATCCACTTCCAAGATTGGAAACTCTCAGGTTGGTGGATGCCACAGAGTCTACTTTTGGTGGGGATTCAAAAGTTTTCTCAAACCAAACTCCATGCACTGGAAGGGAAGGTAAGGGTTCAAAGTCACAACCCACTTTTCATTTGTTATATGCTTCGCAGCAGCATTTGTTTCTACGCTTCTCCTTCTCCCCACTCTCTCAGCTTTGATTTGCATTTCTTTAATGTGTGTGGGTTTGATTTTTTCTGATACAGAGATGCCAGCAGAAAACTTGTTTGGGTTAAGCGTGGGTGCAAGTACAACAAAGATTAATGATCTCATGGATCAAGATTTTCGAATGCAGTGTCAAATGTCAAGTGAAATGGATGTCTCTGATCCAGCAAATCTGAGTCTCTCAAAGCTCAGTTCTCAGAGTTTGCAATACCAGGAATGTGAGGAACAAAAAGCTTCACTTGTAGGTACAACTGAAGCTCTAGGTCCTACAATGGTCCATGGTATACACTCAGCAGCACAATCATCATCATGGCCAAGTCGGTCTGGTCTGTTACCAGCAATGCAAACTGGCCTTCCTGTTCAGGGAGTATTCTCCAAAATTGACCAGCCCTTGCCAGGTGACCTGGCACGTAAGGTATCTCTAAATGCAACCCACTCTCATCTAGAGCCTCCCACCCATGGAGGTGTTGTTCATCCTAACCATCTTCAACAACAGCTGGAGCTGCTGGAGCTGCAGCGCCTTCTTCAATTCAGGGATCTGCATCCTAGTCTGCCAGGATTGCCTCTGCAGCACCAGTCAGAATATCTGAAGCTGCCATTTGCTTCACCATTGCAGCAGCAACATGGAAGCTCAATTGCACGTCCAGACCATGAACAGCTTTTGCATCCAGGACTCTTTAATGTTCATCATTACCCTGTTCTACAACCTCCTCCGTCTACATCAGGGACTGTTTTTGGCGAGCTTCTTCAGATGCAGCAGCACCAGCAACAACAGCTCCTGCCACAAGTTCTGACAGGAGAGCCAGTGAGGTACCGACCAATTCTTACTCCTTCACAGTCTCTTCACGTCCACCATCACCCATCTGGTAGTGGCCCAAGAGGTGATGGCCTTTTTGATCAGCCCCTGGTTGTCCAGCAACAAGCAGAAGCACTTCGGATGGGATCTCCTGGCCAACCACAAAGTCCACAAGATGTCCATTCCTTGGAACAGCTCTTCCAAGCCCAAGGAAGCCACCCAGGCTTAGCTGCCTTTAATCACATTCTCAGACAGGAGCAGCAGCAGGTCTCTTTCTTTCTCTGCACATCATAGGGAAAACAGCTATGGATTGGGAAGTTTCTGATTTTGTTTGGTCCTAGGTTTGCAGTTGTTGCTGTGGAAGTTTCTGATTGGTTTGAGTCTTAGAAGGCTGGGACTTTTGTGTGTAGACTAAGAATACCTTTCATGACAGGAGCCTTTGGGCTTGCCGTGGCAATCCACAAGCACAGATGAAATGCGGATCCCTGGTGTGTGGGAAGTGAATGAGTCTGACCAATTTGTACCAAGAAAGGCACCTAGTGCAGATCCAGCTTCTAACAATACACAACAGCAACAGCTACGACTGCCAGAGCAAGGCTTGCATCATCAGTTGAATTTTCATCAGTCTCCTGAACAGCTGCAATCAATTCCTTCAGGTGTTTTCCAGTTAGATGTTCAAAATGAGCTGCAAGGTGGGGAAGTGGATAACCTTGTAAATATGGTTAATCCCAGCATCTTGCAACTGGAACAAAACATATCAGTGATTTCACTATCTAGTACAGAATCAGGGACTATGGTCCCTGCTAAATTGGCGATAGGAGTCCAAGAACACCATGCCCAAGCTGAGAGGCATAACAATATTCCAGCTTTTGCAGAAGAGCAAGTCCACAAGGAGGCTGTACAGATGTACCAAGAACAAAATGCACTGGAACAGGAAGCTTCTCTGTCCAGCATCTTGAAATCACCTGTCAGCCTTCCACCTGAGGTCTTAGGATCTTCTCTAGTTAAAGACAATGAAAAGCAGTCTTCACAGCACCTAACTGGAGGTAACAAGCCCTTGTTGCCACTAACTGACCGTCAAGGTTCACAGGACCATCATCCTTTTGAGAAGATGAAAGAGTATGTGCACGATTTGAGCCATAATTCCTGGGGTAGAGAGGCCCACAATCAGGTGCACCCAGATGAGCAACCACAGGAAAGAGCTGATGGAAGATCTAAAGGGTGTTTGCACCTTGAGGAGACACCAGTCAAGTGCACATCCATTAGTCTTGAAAACGGTGCTGCTGCAGTTACTCCTCCACAGCCACTAAAATCCCAGTCTCCAAGTCAACAATCATCTGACTTTATGTTATATAAGCAACCAGGGTCAATTGCTTCCTCACCTGTATGGACACCAGCCCTTCCACCAGAATGTAAGTCACTGATGGAAATTCAGCAGGAACAGGCTCAGCGCCAAAGAGTGGAAGAACAAGGTGTTGCAGAAGTTGTTGCCAGCATAATGCCATTGGAAGACTCTGTTGTGAGCTCTGGGACATTGGGTCCATGGGTAGCATCAGTTTGCCCCCCTCAAGTGAAGTCTTTAAAAGAAATACAGGAAGAGGAGGCTTACAGAGCATCAAGTGTGGGTACGCCTCTAGGGCATATGATGTCTTCTCCTGCAACTATGTTTGCTAGTGAAGCAGAGAACAAATCCCAGATTCACACTATCCCGGATTTACATATGGGTGAAGAAGGGAGGCTTTTGCATAATCCAACTGAGGATTTGTGTGGGAATGATGCAAGCCAGAATCTCTTGGATTCCACATCAAACTTGAGCAGCCAGGCACTTGAGGCAGTAGCAATTCAAACTTCAGTGCAAAAAACCACTGATTTGGACAACAAGGACTTTATTGAACCAAAAGAGTCTAGAAGAAAGAAGAAACGAGCTTCTAAGTCAAAGGGTACAACTGCAGCAAGCAAGTCCTCCACTCCAGAGCCAGCTCCATCTCCTGACCATGCCTCTTCCAAAAAGAGTTCAGTGCTCCACATTGGACCCCAAGCAAGTGCTTCACTCGATGCCCCAAATGAATCTGAGCGAGCACCTCCACCAGGACCTTTGTTAGCAGACTTCCTGAACCTGAGAGATGAACCAGTGAGTTCTGTGCCAGTGCTGGCGTGGTCTATGGACCCCAGCTGCCAAGGTAAGGCTGCAAAGTCATTGAAAGAGATTCAGGAAGCTGAGAGCCGTAACTCTGAGGAGCAGGAGAGACAGGCCCAAACGATGCACTCACTGGCAGGTCAACAGCAGCAGCTTCCCACCCCACCAAAGTCATCAACCATTGTAACCAGAACCTCAAGCAGTGTGGGTGCATGGAGTTGGCCATCAGGACCTCCTTCCCTCTCTCCATCTCCTCTGGTCTCTCTGCAATCCTTGGGATCCAAAATTCCTGCAAATGCTGCAAATAAATCCTCCTCAAATGTTGGTGCTTCTGAAGATGATGCTGAGCTCTTCTGGAATTATGGGGAATCTCTGAAGACAAAATCTGGATCTATTAAGCATTCTCCCATGATGTCTGAGGTCCCATCTGTGAATCTGATTAAAGGCTCAATTATCAAAGGTGCACAGCCAAAGGTTCTATCATCTCCAGTTCCCATAGCTCAGCAGGCAGCAGCCCACAATCGGGTGAGCCCTTCAGAATTTCCATCTTTACATGCTTCAACAACTGCAATTACAGTGAAAGCAAATACAACCAAATCCATCCAACACCAGGATACCAGACGTGTTGAAGGTGATATCTCTGTCACCACACATATCATCCCTCTATTTCACCAATGATGAGAAATTTTTTATGAAAGTTATGTGCCTTCTCTGTATGTTGCTCATAATGTCATGTTCCGAAGCTTCGCACGCCAGTGATCAGAGCATTTCCCACTGGTATTCTCTAGTTAATCAGTGAATTGGTTGGGGTGTTGGCTACTGTAGATTCCTCAGCATCTCCAGGAGTCCAGTGGAGTACAGTGACAAGTCTGGAGGCCAAAGCCCTTCAGCAGTGGTGTCAGAGCCAAATTAAAAAGTTAAGTGGAGTTAATGGTATGACATCCAATTCAGAGCCACCAATCATTTTGTGCTGTAGTGTTGTGGCTTGTGTGCTAATAAGCAGGAGAGAATTTTAATGATCAAATGGTACTCCTGATCTACTCTTCTCTCCCTTTTGGTGAAAGCATTTTTTGTACTTTGCTTGCAGATACTGCAATCATCGACTATTGCATTTCACTTCCTTCCAGTGGAGAAGCAGGCATGTACCTCTCACAGTACCTGTTAAGCCTGCCAGGAATAAGCAAAGTACAGGTAGAGCTTTTCAAGACTGAGTTTATTCGTCAGAAGGAGAATCTAGTTATGGTGGCATCTGGAAATCCCTGCTCTTCAAGTGATGATAGGGATGCTATCTTCAGTAGCAATGGGAAGATGGGGAGAAGCAAGGGCAGTTCTGATTTCAATCCAGAAAAAGTGGACGAATCTTTGGGTGGATCAGACAGCAACAACTTTTTGAAGGGAGGGAAGAAGAAAGGAAAGAAGGGGAAAAAAGTTGTTGACCCTTCCTTGCTTGGATTCAGCATCACCAGCAACCGGATCATGATGGGTGAAATTCAACACATTGATGATTAAGTGCTGAACAAAGTCAATGGGCACTGTGGGAAACAGTATTTTGGTGTGAGCTTGTCATCATTTTGGGTCATAGTGTTTTATTTGTACTGATTCAAGGTTCTTGATCCTTTGGAGTTTCATCATTTTCACAAGGCCTTCTTAAGGCACATAGAGCTACAAGCAAAAGCTTTGGAGCTTTCTGGACACTTGAAAGAGAGTCCAAGAATGTTACATCAAATCAACATTCTCTTCATGTCTGGAAGCTAAGGATTTTTTGAGAGTTCATTCATTGAGCCAGATGGTCATCTCTGGCATTGTGTTATTGTTACTTTCGTGTGACAATATGCCCTGGCTTTTCACACTTTTACAAATTACAGATTGTCACGAGCCTTCTTTTGTAGAAGTTTCCAACTGGCTATACTCTTATTAAGCTATTCTGCTCATGGTCAATGGTCAGAAGTTGCAGAAAGTTGATGTCCGCTCTCAGAATAGTAGGATTCTTAGAGGATTCTTTTATGTTCATCGAGTTCTTGAGTTCTCAAGTTCAAATTTCTCCACTAATTTTTGTAGTCTTTTGATTCTTGAACTCTTTTTACAAAGATCCAATCCATCAGATCTGAAAGCAAGATTGATCAGTTCTAATGACTAAACTTTTTTGGATGTTCTTCTGTTAGCTTCAGACATGCCTGATTCTGCCTTCTTGTGTGTGTACGTATTAGAAAGACTTTTGCAGCGGTATTACCCTAATCATTCTGTGAGAGGTGAATTTGTACTTCTAATGGCTTCTCTTGAAATTTCTCGGATTTTGCAATATCCCAAAATTGATATAGAATTGGTACAAGAAGGTTGGCATTACCTTAGGTCGCTTCTAGGTTGATATAAAGTTAAGATTGGTATTTTGCTTCAATTCATAACAATTTGGTAAGTTCCTTGCTACTAGGGGCATGACTAGTGATTAGACCAATGTTGGTTCAAACTTCAAACCAAGAAAAAAAAACAGACAACAATTCAAATAGGAAATGTTCCATGAAGTTCTCACCAAAAAAGAAAATTCACACAATTCATTCATTCATTCATTCATTCATGGTAACACCTAGTGAACATTCCTTGAAATGTGAGACCAAGTGAAAACTAGGTACGTGGTTCTATAGTCTCTCCTTTGCTTGCAAGGTAAATCTAATGAATAAACAAGTGACTCCTCTCATAATGGCTTTGCCCCCTTTAAATGACATCCATAAATATGATAAATCTTTAATATATTAAATTAGAAATACATGGTGAAAGCCCAATTGAATCTTTTTTGCGATTAGGGTTTTTTTTTGGGGGGCGAAATTTTGTCACTTGGCAACAAATAAAAAGCTTGTGAACTAGCTATAGCAATTTAAAGCATCAAATCTAGAAATTTTGCTAGGATTTGACAAGGAAAAACAATTTATTAGCCAACCTTATGATTGGCAATTTTCATTTGTAGTTGAATGGGTTGAATTCCCTTGGTTGTCAAATGGCAAATTGCAACTTCCCATCTCTCTCAATTGCAAGCTCAATCCACTACAAGCCATTGCCATTGTTGATAATGATGCAAGTTCCACTTTCTAACTCACCAACTTCATGGCACTTGGATTTTTTGTACTTGCATGGTTAATAGGATGAAATTTTGCACATTATTAAGTGGCTTGGAAGTTGGAACTTGTGCACAAGCATGAAGCTTGAAATGGACCAACATTTTGTATTAGGAACTTGAAGCACACTTGACTTTCATACAACTTGAACAACAAAATATGCATGATTGTAAAATGTTTATAGATCTAGGTTTCAATGTGCTTTTGTAATTTATTATTCATTTGTTATTACAACTCAAAACTACAATTGTTGTTTTGTAAAGGTGTTTGTTTAATTGCTAGAATCAGAATTTGCAAGTTAAAACTTATAACAAATCATAATGGTGTGCCTTGTGACATTGAAATTTAAAATACAAAATGGAGGTTGCATTTGTGAAGTTTTCCTTGAAAGTGAAATTTGTAAACAACTTGCAATTGAAATAATAAAAAAGGAACAAATTGTTGTGAAGGCTCAAAATACATTTTTGCATAAGGTTCATTTTCAAGTTTGGTTACTTTTACAAGTTGAAGTGTTTTTAACCTTTCTATTCAAAAGTTTGCCACATGTATGCATTTTGGTTTTCTTGGAAGTTATCATGTTTGGTCATTGTAATTTGTGTTGTGTTTTCACATTTGTGTTTGGTCTTTGATCCTTTTAATGAATGCACATGTAATTTTTTTTATCATTGATCTTGGTAATGAAATTGCTCAAACTTGTTACCTAATTTGTCGATTTGTGTATTTTTTTCATTGGTCAAATTGCTTGTAGGAAACTTTAATCCCTTTTCAAACTTGATTAATAAATTTTGATGTTTTTTCAAAGGTTGATTTGCTTACTTGAGCCTTTGGTCCTTTCTCAAACCCAATTCACCCATTTGTGTGTTTCTTTAAAAGGCCACTTTGTTTGTAGGAAAGTCCAATCCTTGTAATGAGCTAACATTTTAGTTTTGTGAAACTAAATTTGTTGATTTGTGTACGGGTGTTGTGTTTGAACTTTATGCCACCCAATTTGTTTTTGTGTGAAATATATTGTTCGTGATGGCACCCTTGAAGCCATCAACTAACTTCAAATTATGATTTTCCTTCAACTTTGGCAATGCCTAAAACAACTAATGCAAGCACATAAACATCTACACATTCATCATCTACCTTTGCTTGAGAACCCACATATATTGAAGTCCCACTATTTGCAATTGAAAAGGGGAAGGATCGTCTTTTATCTAAGTCCCATCCCTAGTTATGTTGGGTGCAAATTTTGATGAAGTTATTCCAAATGAACCATAGAGGAAGAAAGCTTTAAAAAAATTGCTTAGAGGTGAATAGGGCATATTAGAATCAACGGGTAGCAAGATTATGTTAATCTAACCCATTTTGTGGCGAGGACGCAAATATTTATGTGGTGAAGTTTATGATTTGTTTGAAAATGGAAGGGAAGGATTAGTTGTTAATACTAAAACTTGATTCTTTAATCAAACATTCATGCATGAAAAAATGCATTATGACAAGACTTGGGGTTGTTGTTGGTGAATATTTTTTCTATCCTACCAATTTACATGTGAAGAATGATAATTTATTTACATCCATGGTATGATAATTTGTTGATGCCCAACTTGTGAATGGGGCAAGGCAAAATGAAAAAAAAATGCATGCAATTTGTCACATAAATCTTCTTAAACAAGGTTGTTCCATGATGGACTTTGAAGGTTTCAAGGAGTTTTTTCAATTTTTGAAGGTTTAAAATTTCCCTTGAAAAAATTAGTCAAACTCCAATAGGTGGTACATGGCAAAGGCTATGCATGGCATTGTTTTAAAAGCTATGAAAATTACTATTTAGAAATTTGAATTCATTTCAATAACTTGTGATGAAATGACTAGTGTTGTTATCTAAAGCTAGTTGTCCATCCATGATTATGTGACTGACAAATGAAAGAGGATCCTTATATATTGATGAACTTGCAACAAAAGGTTGAGAATGGAACCATGTCTAAAAAATTGATGGGAATCATTACGAAGAACAATGTTGATTATGGAGGTTTGACCAAAGCAAAATGACTAACAAGTTGGCTTGTTTTGGAATTGATGGCATTACATTTTTTTAGTTCAAGCAAAAACTCGTGTCACCATCCAAATTTTGTAAAAAAATGCCCCATTTGTAATTAGGGTGCATTGCATGGCACACCAAACCAATCTTGTTACAGTCCAAACATTGAGTGAATTGAGTTTGGTGTTAAAAATTGAATGTCACTTAACATTTATGTATAACTATAATCCTAAGTGTCCCCTTGAAACTAATAAGTTAGTTGAAATCTTGTAAACCAAAGGTAACAAGACCTTACAACACTTTAAAACTTGCTAGATCTCTATGTTATCATCTACCAAAAATGTTTTGCAATATTATAAAACCTTTGTGTGAAAATTGTTGTTGAAATTTCAATTGTTAAGATCATCAAGCAAAATTATGAACTTTTATGTGATGTAGAGACATTATTGGGTCTTGTTGTGTCTTACCCTTGCTAGAATTGGTGCATGGGCTCTTTAAATCTACACAAGGGTGATAAGATTTTATTTGTGATTTTGTGAATGCAATTAAGCTCTGTGGAATAGATTGACATTCCATGTATTGTGCCCTTGAAACTAAATTTTCACCCCAACATTTTTGCATTTTCCTTGAACTCATTGACCATGTGCATGATGCCTTATGCTTGGCAAGGACAGAATTGGGATATGTAATTTTGTGCGTTGCTTTTTTTTGAGGTAAATTGTCTATGTTGCATTGCATAAACCTTAAGATTTGGGTTATGAACATGGTCACCAAAGAAGTTTGGATTGAAATTACAAATTTAATGTAAGAGCAATGTTTTGATGTTACAACATGATTTGTTTATAAGTTGGAACATTTTTTGACACAAGAGTTGTTTAATGTAACTTGGGTAATTTACCCCCAATATTGGCTCGTTCCAAAGGCTGAACTTACTTTTCCAAGGCACATGGCCATACTTCAAACCCATTTTGGCCACTTGAAGGGCTTGGAAACTTCAAGTATGTTTGTTGGGCCATTGTTGGATCCTACATTAATTTTGGATCAATAATCTTCTTTTTTGAAGTTGACCATACAAAATCAACGAGTGGTTGCCATGGAACCTCCTTTTGATTGCAACCCAACAAGTAAACTATGGGAAAAGCTTGGGTCCAACATGATTTAGCCATCGTGTTTTTGAATGGTTTAAATTGGTGAAGTTTGCATGGTTATGGTCTTCGTTAATGTCGTCTTGAACTTGACCTTCATCAAGTCCAAGATTTGGAACATAACTTCCCTTTCTTTAAACAATTTTTGCTTGGAATGAAAACTAATAATGTTATGGGTTGACAACATAGGTTTATAGGGGTTTGCCATCCTATTTTGGTCATACCATTGGGTTTACTCTAGGTTATACAAAATGCAAATGGAGATGGTAGATGAGGATGGCTTTCCTACTATTAAACCAATTTTGTATGAGTTGTCAAAAAAACTTTATGAACCTTTGGTGGCTTGGTTTTATTTATGAATTCCCATTGGGATTAAATCGTGGTCACATTGTTATTATTTTGTAATCTTTTGTGAAGTTTATGTACACATGTTCTATTAAAAGAAAATTTGTCATTTGCAACCAATTTTTTAGTTGCAAACAATATTTGTTAGTTGGAAAATTGGTTGCAAATGACAATTTTTCTTCTAGTGTTTTATGACTTGGCTTGGATGCAAGTAGAACATGGGATGTAGTAGGTAGGATCCTTGTTGGATCTAGGTTTGAATCCCCTTCAAGTTAATGGGATATTTGGATTTATTTTGTTCCAAACAAAGGAATCTTACACATTTTAATGTGTTGTTCACGGTCTACCATAAGTTCTATATACACATACCTTGATTTTTTTTTGTTGGATTTCTTGCTTCTATATTTGCCCAAAATGTTGAGTTATAAAATGGGTTATATGGGGTTTTGTTGTTCATATTTGATCATTGAAGTCATTGTGGAAATTGAACTTTTAACATGTTATAAAATAATCTTCAATTTATGTTTCATATTTGCCCATTTTAGCATCTTCTAAATTTTGTCCATGCATATTTATGTTGATTCATATTTGCCTACTATTGTCATTCATGCATTTGTTTTTTGATTCAAATATGTTATTTTGGCATCTTTTGTTCATGCATAGGTTTTCTTGATTCAAATCTACTTTATGAGGTAATAAAATCAAAGTGCATCCAATTGAACTTCTTTGAATAAATATGTGATTTACAACATCTCTTTGAAAAACTAACTATTTAAAGGCCAATGCATGAAGTTGAAGTTCTATTTTCTATGGGTTCATGGTTTAACACAAACAAAAAACTTGAATTGAGTGTGATGATTTTTATTTAACCATTTTTTTGGGAGCTTCTTTCAACATTTTGTTATTGTAAATTAGTTGTTGAACATCTTTTTTGTGTATATGTTGTGACGATAGTTGTTGTACAAAAGGTTTAATACTGACTTCATGTAAAACCTTTCAATGAAAGTGGTAAAAATTAGAGTGTTCAAAAATTAACAAAGTGGGTAGTTCATTCTTATTTGTTGAACATCTTTTTTGTATATATGTTGTGACGATAGTTGTTGTACAAAAGGTTTAATACTGACTTCATGTAAAACCTTTCAATGAAAGTGGTAAAAATTAGAGTGTTCAAAAATTAACAAAGTGGGTAGTTCAT
>Ga0116231_10004676_pt1 | contig 27570 bp, 12 predicted proteins | sample S1TSphgellanicum_2_FD_89695 | JGI IMG/M metagenome (GOLD analysis project Ga0116231, IMG submission 89695) | Host-associated microbial communities from peat moss isolated from Minnesota, USA - S1T2_Fd - Sphagnum magellanicum MG | ecosystem: Host-associated > Plants > Peat moss > Unclassified... | reverse complement strand
CATGACAAGGGATGGATGGTGGGTGGATAAAAAACATTTTTCCATATGTTGAATTCCAATTCCCTAGCTAACCATAGTGATTGGTTCAATTTACATGTATTAATTACCTTCTAAAAACACATTGGCTCTTACCTTTGTACTAACTATTAACCATGTGCATGCATTTATTTACTTAATATTAGTCACCTATATTATCTTACCAACCTACCTTTGTACTTACAAGAGCTATCCTTTAAATAATAAGTTACCAATGTGAAATTCAAAACTAATGTTACTACAAAATGTGGGTGCAATTCGTCAGTTCCCATTCATTAGACCAGTGAATTCACTTCTTCCCGACTAGGTCGTGTTCATTATAACTAGTGAATTCACTCATAATTTAGGGAAATCACTTGATGTACAATGACAATTTTTGTTGTGGTGCAAGTCAATGGACAAATTATTATATCACCTATGGTTATGGGAGCCCATGAAGCTGGTATGGAACCATGGTAGCTAGTCAATTGGTTTAATACTTTGTGAATGATACTCATAAGGTTATGATTGCATTTATTCTTTTCATGCTAATTGTAATTTTTCTAGAATTGAGACAATGGTTATTTTCAAATTGTTAATGCGGTGTTTTTTTACAATCCTAAATATATGATTAGTCTTTTGCATATTTTAGATTGAATTATTGTTGATTTTGGATTTGATAAAATCATATTTAAATATTGAAATGTGCAATATCAATGTACAAATTTAAAGTTGGTCATGATAGTTTTTTCTTGAGCAACCACATATGCATTAATTCTTTATTTTGTGTTTCTAATTATGTTATATTTTGAATTGAAACTTGTAATAAGGATTTGGATATGCTTATGGTTGCTAAATTTTGCTTGTTGTTTTCCAATTGATGTTGGGGCTATGTTTTTTAATTGAAGCAAACATCAGAATATCCACATGTTGCATCATTGAAAGTTTTATTCACAATAGTATTTTTTTTTCTTTTATAATTTCATGCCTTCACTTATCTCATTAATAATACACATGCATTAAATGTAACAATAGTAAAACCTATTCATCAACTTAGAAAGTTGCCTCATGAGGGTGTATTGTCTAGTTTAATATTCCCATGCCATGATTCCTACATGATGGACTTGTCATCTTTTTTTTAATTCATACATTTGTGAAGAAACCATGATTTGTTTTCTTGGGAAGTTTCCTTAATAATATTGATTATCTTAAAATTTGCATGTCTTTGTGATGAATGTTTAAGTTTTTTTAATGAATAGAACATAACAATTTCCTATAAGTACAATGTTTGATACATCCCAAAAAAACTCTACTAAAAATGGTCTTCAAACTAGAAATCAAGGTTTGATGTCTATGGTAATGTTCCCACATGGTAAATCCACCTTATGAAAATATTGAACACATAGAATTTTTTGCTACAAAGTGTTCCAATATGATTATAAAATTAGCTCAATTTCACCCAAAAAAATCTACAAAGAACCTATAATCATTCGAAGATTAAAACTAGGGTATCATTGTTATAGATTATTTTTGTAAAATATAAAGTTCATAACCCCCAAAATGACTCACTAAAGTAGGCTTTGATAGTTATGCAAATGTCTCATAATTGCCAATATATTTTAATTTGATTTCATTGGTCCTATTGAAAAGTTTTAAGAAAGAACATAAAATATCTAAAAATAACAAGCTTTAAACAGTAAAAACCAAATGCTAACAAGAATAAAATAACAAATGGAAAGACAATTTATAAATTACATGTTTCATTTTAAAGAAAAACATTAATATTTAAAAAAAACAACGTATCCTTCACAAAGGCCCCCATCTTGTTGCAAAAATCATTTAAAAATATATTTTAAAGGTTAATACCAATCAAATGCCCAAAATAAACTGTTAATTATTAAAATTAACACTAATTGTTTTTGTTGGTACCTTTGTCAAATCAATAATAACCTTTCAAAATTAACGCCATCCAAAAAATTGACATTTTTGATACTATAAAAATGTTTGATAATAACCAATCATTATTAAATTCAAACAAAGTTCAAAATTACAAAAATTATACCTTTAATAGGTGCCTTGTTGTTAATTTGATTTAAACTCAAGATTGAATGATTTAACATCCACTATAAGAAATCATAGTTTTTTTTATCAAGAATTTTGGTGAAAAAAACCCCATATGGTTTTTCTACCCCCATGTCCAATTTGACCAAAATGCCATTTTGGACAAATAGATTTGGATCTAACCATTTTGACTAGCTCTTTTTGGTTTTTTTTTTACTAGGTTTTTTTTTATTGAACCACCGTGATAAAAATATAATTTGGGCAATGACCAAATATCTATATAATTTAAATTATTTTATTTAAAATTAATATGAAAATATTCATTAACCACCTTATCTACCCTACCTACCTACCTACCTACATCTTAATAAACTTAATAATTAATGCCAAAAAATATTATTTATTTACTTAATAACCTTATGTCTTAAGCCTAAACTAGGCCACCTAACTTAGCCACTTGGGCTAGACTAAGCCACTTAGGCTAGGCCAAGTAACCTAGGTTAAGTGGTTTAATATGTTTTGCAACCTAAGCTACCTAATAAGGTCACCTAAATAACCAAGGTAGCCTAGGTTGCAAGCCTCGCCTCCACATTTAGGAGTCAAATCCTTAACCATTGCACCACCACTCATAACGTGATATTCATGGAAAACATATTTGTAATGAACATGATTTTGGACCAATATATTGTAATGAACTTCCATGAAATTTTTTTCAACATGCATATTTTACTAATTGAACATAATAGATAGGTTACCCTAAATAGGTAGGAGGTATCCATTAATAAATGCATGTACCTAGGTAACATGTAAGTTATAGTCTATTTGGCCTTATAGGTACTTATTAGGTTTATGTTTATACCTATCTAGTAAGCTATTTATGTTTATGTTATTTTGTAGGTTATGTAGGTACCTACTAGCCTGTTAATAGACCTAGCTTAGGTGGCTTAGCCTAGGTTAGCTACATATATAGTAGGTTTAGGTAACCTAGGTTAAGTTATATATATACCTACCCAGTAGGCCTAGGTGGCCTAAGCTAAGCTACATGCTTAGTAGGCCTAAGTGACATAGGTTAAGTTACCTACCTAACTTGTAAACCTAGGTGGTCTACGTTACGTAGTTACTGAGTAGACCTCGATGCCTAGGTTAGGCTACCTACCTAGTATAGTTAGGCCTAGGTGGTGTAGGCTACTAACCTAGTTAGTAGGATAGGCTACTTAACTACTAGGCCTAGGTGGCCTATGTTATTTAGTGAATGGGCCTAGGCTACATACCTACAGTAAGCCTAGGTTAGTAGAATATCTACATGGTTAATAAGTCTACCTAGTAAGCTTAGGATACCTACCTAGAATTAGGCTTACATTACCTAGTGGATTAATTATATAGCAATCCAAGGTTACATCCTACTAGGTAGCCTATTAGGTAGGTCTAGCCTAGGCTACCTATCTAGGCTATTAGCTAGGATATTACCTAACAAGTAACCTATTAACTTATTAGTTATGTTAAGCTAGATAGGTAGCACTTCTAAAGTTCCAAGTTTTTCAAACCGGGTCTTCAAACCAAAAAGTACCCCAAAGTGACAATGGTAAAAAAAAACCCCTTAGTTTTCTAAAACAAGTTGATTTTAACAAATCCAATATGATTGAAATGGTTTTTTTACCAACCTAGTTGGTGCTTTTGATCAAGTATTTTTAACAATAGCCTTTTTGACCCATGGTCAAACGTGACACATTGTAAGGTTATTTAACATCCTATGTGTCATTTGATACAAGCATTATTGGTCAAATCATGGTTTACCATGTGGCCATAACATTTGCCATGTGGCATATGGCCATGGGGTTTGCCACGTGGCCTAACACATGTATTTACCTACTTATGCATGTACCTACCTATTTACCTTCTTACAATCTACATACCTACATATAGGTTGAATAGGTCGACCTACTTACCTATATAGGTACCCATCTAGTTCAACCTACCAAAATAGATAGGTAGGACCTAGCTACCAACCTAGGTCAGTAGGATCTAGTTACACACCTAGGAGGCTAGGTCTTAAACCCTAAACCATATTTAAACAAAGTGATAAATATTTGTATTTGTATTGTGGGTCAAGCTTTTGATTCATTCATCCCAAATGAAAGTTGTTCTTTATTGTGATAGTGAAAGGCCACAACCCTTCTTTATATAACTTTCAAAGTGAGAATGAAGTGCAAAGAATATGAGATAACTTTTCAAGTTGCATCTTACTTGCACACTAGAATACAATTACAAATGAAATTTTCCCCTAATGTTTTTGGCATTTAAAAAGTTCTAAATAAATTGATCATGTAACTAATAATTTTTCACCTAAATTTTATTTATATTAAAATAATAATTAATATAAACAAATAATAATTCAGGCAAAACTTTTAATCACTTCAACAAAGACTTATACATACTTCTGAAATGCTCCATTGCTTTTGACATAGAAAAGTATTTTCCAATAATCTAATTTCATGTCAATTAATTACTCAAATTCCTAATAGTTAATATAAAATTTAGTAGTTTATTTCGTGTTCTTTTCAGTAATTTAAGTTAAACTAATTTAATCATGTGATTGGTAGTAATTTTCTTCCTATAATTTGCAATAATAAAATTACTACAAATCTGAATAATTAGAATACTGTAAAATATCAGCAATTTAATGACTAATTTTCAGTAATTTAATTACTATAAATTTCAGTAATTCATGCTAATTACATTACTGTAATTTTTTGTATTTTAATTACTATAAAATACAGTAATTCAATTATTTTAATTTTCAATAATTTCATTATTGTTACTTTTAATTTAGTTACTATAAACTCAATTACTGTAATTTTCAGTAATTTACTTACTGTATATTTGAGTAGTTTAATTAATCTACATTTTAGTAATTTAATTACTGAAATCTCATTAATTTACAGTGATTTAATAAATTTTAGTTCAGTAGCTTAATTACAGTAGTTTAACTATTTTCATTTTCAGTAATTTAATTACAATATAGTTCAGTAATTTATGATTTACTACTTTAACTATGTTAATTTCCAATATTCTAATTATTGTTAATTTTAGTAATTTAATGATTGTCATTTCCAGTAGTTTAGTTACCATAAATTTGATTGAATTAAATATTTTATTTTTCAGTAATCTCATTACTAGAATTTTGAAGAAATTAAATATTGTCATGTTTAATAATTCAACTATTACAAATTTGAGTTATTCAATTTCTCCAAAATTTAGAAACTTAATTATTATTATTTATAAATATTTTATTCCAGAATTTTGTAGTTAGTTAATTTCTATAGTTGAAAGGAAAATGATTTATGTAAATTACAAGAATTTGTTTTTTGGTAAATTTAAAGTAAATTCATTTACTTTCCTTAAATTAAAGTATTTTATTTTCCTTAAGTTACTACACAATATTTTCAATGAAAATAACTGAATTATTAGTACATTTAGGTTTCATGGATTTCCTTGGTGAATAGTTAGTTTATTTACATTTTTCCTTTTTTTAAAACAATTAGAATAATTTCTTGAAATGAGAGTAAAATGGCCAAAGAATACTATATCATGAATATTCTCCACTAAAAGACGTATGATACTTACCTATTATATGAAAGTATAAGTGGTTTTTTTATTATGGATTTTTTTTTTTTTTGACCAAGGGTACTTGTATGGTCTTTTTATTACTAGCTTTATTGATTGAAACAATCATCTTTTGAACTAGGGGCTCTTTTTTTGGTTTGAGTTGATTGAATGATTTATTTGACAAATCAAATTAGTCATCATAGTCAAATTGAATGGTTAAAAGATACCCATGTTTTTCAAGACCTTGGCCTTTAATCAAAATGTACATGTGGTATGGCTAAACATGACCACCCAATCAACTTGCACAATTTGAAAAACTTGGAATTCTAGTAATGTAATTTAAGTTTAGCCTAATCTACTAGCTATGTTAAGTTAGGTAGGTAGCCTAAGTTCAACAAGTAGGCTAAGTCATCAAATGAGTATGGTTCATTTGACTAAGGGTCAAATCATGATGGTCAATTTGACTAAACCTTATCCATTCAATATGGCAATTTTGATGGACATTTGTCCATTTTCACCAAATCTTTGACTTGAAACTCTAGCCAAATGTATTGGCCAAATGTGACATGTGTTATTCATGCCCCAATTTTTTTGTCAAAATGGACATACCCTTTGTTCAATTTGGATATTTGATCAAATTAACCTTTTGAAAAGTTGTGATTTCTTGTAGTGATCCACTATTTATACATCATTTTGATTAATTAACTTTTAAAATGGTATCAAACACAATTACATTTTTATAATTCATGGTAGCGTTGATCAATGGACTTCATCATGCAAATCACCCAAAAAACACATTGTTTAACACCAATTATAAAAATATATTGACATGAAATTCAAATTTTAAAAATGTTTCATTTGTACAATTTGTAATGCCTTCTATAAAGGGATAAAGGGGCAAACGAACAAATTATGTTTCAAAGCCCCCACCTGCCATAATAAGCATATCAAAGAAAGAAAGGGAATGGAAACTTGAAAGTGTAATAAACCTAAAAGAACCTTCACCTAAAATGATGGTGTACCTCAAAATAAAGGTAGTTTATGTTCTCTGTAAAACTATTGACACTCTCTGCTTAAAAAGAACATGTAGAACCACCAAAGGAGGGCCATTGGTGCCTTTAGTTAACCATACCATGCTAGCACATTGGTGAAGTGTAGGCACCCAAAAACCTTTATGGCAGGGGGAATAAATGCGTCATGGTAAAGTCCTTCCTTTGCATGAGCCACCATCGTTGCAACCACCCTATGGGATGAAATAGCTTGAGAGACCAAACCTATTCATGTGGGGTTGGTGATCACTACATCCACAAGGTGTGAATGTCGTCGGTTGATAACATGATGTCAACCCACCAACAAGAATACTAAAAGGAAAGGGGTGGAAAGACATGGGTTTGCCTACATGAAACATGAAACCTTACATCTTTCACAATGGAGGTGAAAGTATCTTGAACTACATCATGGGATGCAATCCATTCCCCACCATGGGAACAATGAAGAAGGTGGGTCCCTACAAGATTTAATGGTTAGCCACAAATGCAATGGGTCACTCCAAGAGCTAATGAATGGGGGAGGCCCAACCTTGTGCACAAAACAAAGGAAAAAAATCATAAGGTAGGTGGAATGATTAAGCAAGCAAAATGACAAGCACTTGCCCTTGGGCCCATGCAAGTCCTCAAGTGTGAACAGTGCAAATTAAAAGCCATGTCAGAAAGATGTTGGAGAAAGAATGATTTTATAATTTGTTTGAAATGTTTTCATAAAGGAATTTAATCCCCTTTCAACAAATTGCATGAAAGGAGGAATGCATGCCATTACATATGGGGGAAGGAATTCCCACACTAACTTCAAATGGGCTTAGAAAGGGAGTGGACCAAAATTATTGGTGCTTATCACTTTTAATAAGAATGAATGATGATTTAATAGGAACTTAACAGTGATTATAGATGTAATACATGCCCAACTCCCTAAATAAGCCATTGATACAATGAGTTATATGGAAATAAAACCAATCCCCCCATGAAAAATGGGATAAAAACTTGCTAATGCACTAAAGGTGCTTGTGAGTAATCCAAAAAGCCTAGGCCCAAGAGTCTCCCAAAGACCTACAAAAGGGTCGAATAAAAAAAAGACCTAATGTCAAAAATTTGATGAAAGAGGGAAACAACGAAACAAGTAGAAGGCTTTTTAAGCAAAACACCAAAAGAGGATCCCAAAAGTAACTTGGCCATCCCCTAATTTCAGAAGCACTTCTCCATAACAAACATCATCATCTAATCCATCATGTAAGAAAGAAGAAGAGAAATAAATAAACCTAAACAAGATGCCCACAACCCTGATGTTATTTGACAAACAACAAAAGTCGGTAGGAAGAGAAAAACCATGACATAAACTAAAAGGCAACCAAGCTGAATATTTGTGGAGCTAGACCATGAGCCCCACAAAAGCCAATTGATAAACAAAATGGTCAAAGGCAAAATGAACTATAAAGGCTAAGCCAATGATGTGAATGTTATTTACAAGGGAAGGGAAAATACAAGAGGGAAAAAACCCTCGCCAAACATTATAATGCACAAAAATGGGCTAGCATAAAAACCTGCCCACACCAATAGAAATTGGCCAAAATGTAACTATTATATTTGTGACTACATGCAACTATTAATCGTTTGCGACTACCTTTGGACATTTTTGCAATTATATTTTGTGTTGGTCATATTTACAAATAAACTACAACTAGTTTGTGACTATTTTGATTTTCATCCTTCCATGTGAACAACATTTAATTTGGTTCTCATTTATGAAAAATGATTTGTCCCATTAATTGCAAATGTGACCTTATGAATATACAAAGTTGTATTTTGTGTATTCCAAAGAATATAATTAAGTATATTATGATTTACAAATGTATACTTTGAATGTATATTAGCAACCATATTACATGTGTATTCAAGTATTATTATTAACATAAACTGCTTCAATATTATGGTTACATTAGGTGTATATTTTGAACATATTAAAATTATATGTAAAATATTTATTAAATATATTGTATCCATATTACAAGTTTATCCAAGTTATCTTATTATATTTCTTAAATTTATTACAAAAGACATTTATTATTATATTATATGATATATATATATTTAAATATAATAATAATATAATAAATTTAAATATTCTTTTTTATTAAAATTTAAAATAATATTATTTTATTACACTATGATGCTAACAATGATATTAGGAAAAATAACAATTATGATAGGAAAAATAATAATATAATTACTGAAATTAAAACCATTATGCCCAAAATTATTATTATTATTTTATAATTTACAAAGCTATAAAAATCGACATAATAATAATAATAACAAATTAATTAACTAAAGTTAGTTAATACATCCAATAATAACTTTAATACATTTTGATATTTTAATATTTATTTAAAACATTCCTGAAATTTTTACTAAATAAATATTAGAAATTATTATTATATTATTAAATTATTTCAAAGGTCTAACGTACTTATTAAGAATTAATTAATTATCTAATTTAAAAAGTAAAAAAATGAATTGTAATAAATCATAATAGCTTGAACAAGTGACATAATAATAAAACAACTAACCTAGGCTAGCTACAAATTATATTATTATTGACTTATAAGTAATCATTTATGAAATAATATAATAATATAATAATATAATGAAATTTTGATATATAATTTTAAGTTTTTAAATTTATAATTTATAATTATTAAGTATTAATTAGACAATGATTATAATCAATTATTGAAAATTGAAAATTTTGAATTATTTTATTTTATAATAATTAATAAAATAGTTAATTTAGACTAGGTTTTAATTATATTATTATATTTTGAAAATTATTACTTAATATTTATAATGAACTTTTAATAATTATAAATTCCTGAATATTTTGGTTGTAATATTAATTAATTAATAATATTGACTATTTATTTCAATATTAACTAATTACTAGTTAATTAAAATGGTTGATAGATCATTGTAATAAATATATACACAAAAGGAAATTTTATTATTAATGATTTAGATAATAAATTTTGTAATATTTACTAATGAACTTCTAATATAATTAAATTAATTAAATAATTATTATGTAATTTTAGAATTATTGATGATTATTTTCATAAATAATTAGTTAGTTTTGATGGTTTATTTATGAATTAATTAGATTTCAATGTAGTTGTGAATTTATTTATTTATTTCTTTCTTTCTTGATTAATTAATTAGGAATCTTATTAGTTATTTAGTCGATTAACTAATTAATTAGTTAATTAGTTAGATGGTTAGTTAGTTAGTTATTTACTTAATTAAATACTTTTCAAAATGAAAATGAAATCCCAAACAATAAGGGATAATCTTTTTAATTGCACAAGTAGTTTGTTACTAAAAATGTATAGTCATAAACTACTTGCAACTAAAAATTTTATTCTACATGTTTTTATTTTCATTGTCATCTTGAAAAGTATATATATAAGGTGTTTTGTGTTACATTTTCATATTTAAAATCATGGGCATGTGGGATTAGCCAACGAAAAAGGCTTAACCCCAAATAAAATATAAATATTCATGTACTTACACCTAATTACCTACCTCCATAACTTACTTACCTACCTACTTAAGTAGGTATTTGGCCTAGGTAGGTAAATAGGTCCTATCTAAATAGGTGTTTCGCCTAGATGGGTAAGTCGATAAATAGGTACCTAGTTTGATCTCCACATTTAAATGTTGATTTAACTTTATTTTGGACAAATTCAATTAATATGCCACATGGAAAATTCCTATTACAGCACGTGTACAATCTAAAACCATCCAAACATAAAAATTAAATGTTTTAGATTATTTCAAAATTATAGTAAAATTTTTTAATTGTTAAAAGTTGGGACACATGGCAACAGATAACTTATTGCCATTGTTCACGAAAAAGTCACATCCTAGTTGCAAACAATAATAAATATATGACTAATCAAAGGATGAAGGTGTATTTTGTTGATTTTCTCTCTCATCTAAAATTCATTGTCATTTGCAACTAGTGTTAATGCGACTATTAAGATTTTATTTCCAAATGTTGCTTGTAATTGAATAATCACAAGAACCAATTGCAAAATGGTCATTTTCTACTAGTGCCAACAAGTGGATCGCCTTGGTGTGTGCCCTACAAATAGTGGATGATTAACAAATCTCCCAAGTGGGAATGGTGGCTGAAGAAAAGGGGGACCTTTTTGGCATAAAAGGATCAAACAAAAGGGGAAAGTTGCAACAATCAACTTTTGTTGCACGAAGTTTTTGAAAGATAACTCTCATAGAAATGGAGTTGAAAGCATGTGTGACATCCATTTGTAATACCACCCAATTGAGATGGATGTTTTAAAAAATTCAAATGCCATGAACCACCGCCTTACACCCCCCTTTGACTACTACACCAAATTGATGAACTTGTAATACCACCCAATCGAAATGAATGTTTAAAAAAATTCAAGTGCCATGAACCACTGCCTTACACCCCCCCTTGACTACTATGCAAAATTGATGAGGCAACAAATGAACGAAAAACACATCATGAAATTGCAATCATAAGGTTATCCTCACCAATATATATAGGACTTCACCCACCGCAATTGGTCGAATGTTTTTGAAAGGTTTAGCCAAAGCCAAAATCCTAATAACACCAAAAACATGAACAATGGACCTTAGGATATGACTTGTAGTGACATGAGAAACACATCTAGAAAAGTTGTAGGAAATTGCTAGTTAAATCCTCAAGGTCAAAGAGGTTTCAAAAGTGTTCAAAAACCATACTAAAAAAACCACTAGCAGAAAGATGTGATGACCGATTGAAGGCTAACCTAAGAGAATTTACAAAAAACTCTAAGTCCAAGTTGGGTTGAAAATCTAATAAATATCATGGCAACAAGAGAGTAAATATGGGGGTGAAGTTGTAGCACCCACTGTCTTGTAACACCCACCATCCTATAACAATTGTTATCATGTTGTAACTACTGTCTTTATGCATATTCACAATCAAGGTACCTAAAAGGATGACCTAATGAAAAAAAAACTACAAAGGATTATTTTTTTATTTTTATAACATTTATGATTTCATAGTTATAATGAATTGATATATGACTATAACTTGAATGATGTCACGTTAATTTAATAAAAAAATCCAAGAATAAATTGGATATAATATAGATGTCCTTTTGAGTCCTTATTTTAACTATAATTTTCATTTTAAAAGAATAAAAAGGAATGTATTAAACTATACAATGGATTTCAATCTTTTCTTTTGAACGAGTAATGCATATATCTATGTTTGGCAATGTTCGTATAATGCATTTAATTAAATGATATATGATATAAAAATTTGAAAGGTTAGAGAATCCATTATGAAAAGGTAACAAGGAAAATGAATTTTTTTTGGCCATTTAGTTGCAAACTACTTGTAATTAAAAAGTTTATCCCATATGTTTTGGTTTTCATTCTCATCTTGAAAGTATAGAAATAAGGTGTTTTGTTTTACATTTTCATATTTAAAAACATGGGCATATGGAATGAGCCAATACAAACGACTTGACCTAAAATAAAATAAAAATATTCATGTACTTACTCCTAACTACCTACTTCCCTTACCTATCTACCTACCTAAGTAGGTATTTTGCCTCGGTAGGTAATTAGGTCCTATTTAAATAGGTGTTTAGCCTAGGTGGGTAAGTAGGCATATAGGTAGGTAAGTACCTTGTTTAACTTACATACTTAAATATTGATTTAAATTTAACTTGGACATATTCAATTAATATGCCACATGACAAATTTCTATTGCACCATGTGTTATAGTCTAAACCATTTAAACATAAAAATTAAACATCTTAGATTATTTCAAAATAATAATAAAATATTTAATTATTAAGAATTGAAACAGGTGGCAACACATAACTTGTTTCCATTGTTCACCAAAAAAGTCACATCCTAGTTGCAAGTGGCAATACGTATACGACCAATCAAAAAATGAAGGTGTATTTCATAATTTTTTCTTTCATCTAAAATTTGTTGTCATTTGCAACTAGTGTCAATGTGATTTGTCCAATGTGACTATTAGGATTTTAGTTGCAAATGTCACTTGCAATTAAAAATTAGTTGTAGGGTCCAATTACAAAATGGCCATTTTTTACTACTGTTTGAAGTGGAGTATGTCAAAGGTGGGGGTGACATAATGAAAAGGGTATTGATTGGCTTTGGAAAGGTTCATTAAAACAATCAATGTTGATTTGAATGATGAAGATGTCTTAAGGTTGGGTTTTTCATGCAAATTATAAGAAAAAAAACCCTTCATGCTCTAGGTAAGTAGGTAGGATAATAAGTGATCACAAGGTTAGTAGATGTATGTATATGTTTAATAAATAGGTAGTAAAAATAACAAATGAGTTTATGTTTATGTTTCACATTGGTAATTTTTAAAAAATGGTCCTTTAAGTAGGTAGGTCATACAATAGATCATACCATTAATAAAATAGATGCATGTACATGGTTATTATGTAGGGAAGGGCTTAATGGGTTGTGCATAATTAGATAATAAAAATAACAATTAAGTTGATGTGAGTTTCATTTTGGTAACAAAAATCAAAATCAAAACCATGAAAAAGGATTTTTGAACACATGTTCAAGTCCATTAGAACAATGTCAGCCATAAGCCCTTTGTTTGAACGTTCAAATTTAACATATGGTATTAATTGTTTCCCAATATTCACTAATAAACATGAAAAATGAAACAACATAAGTTAAAAGACGATTTCATATGATCATATGAATTTGAATAAATGTGCCAAAATTCAAACCACATGATTGAAAATTTTGAAAAATTAAGCTCACACCTACATTTTGAAAAACCACCAAAAAGGATTCAAGTGTCTAAACCAAGATCCAAATGTCTTTTCAAAAGGAAAAAACCACTTAACACTAATCAAAACAAACATTCAATTAATGTAAATAACCACACAATTGTTTGTGGTGTATTTTTCATACCTTCTTGGGGCAAAAAATTTCAATGACCTTCTAAAATCCAAAAGGTTTAATATAACCCATCAATTAGGCCTTCCACATTTGAAAGGTATATTTTATTTTCTTTTATTTTCACATTGTTTCAATAAAAATTAAAATTTTACTTTCAAACTCAAATTTCAAATCAAATTAAAAAATTCAAACAAGGGTTCAATGTCATGTCAAAACAATGATGACATCAAAAAAACCAAAATGAATCATGAAATATTTCAATGTAAGATGATCAAACTTTGAATTATGAATGTATCATGTAAACTTCAAAATATATTTCAGATCAAAATGTAAAGCTTTAAATGGATCATGACAATATGAAAAAATGGGTGTTTTGTAATTGGCCTTGTAATTCAATTTTTGAGTTGTAGAAGACATTCACAATTCATTGTATTTATATGACGTGAGTGTTAATGGATAATTTACATGAGTTGTAATTCATCGTATATATGGTGCAACTCATTATAATTCAATCAAAATAATTCATTTTCAACTATTATGCAATTCATTATAATTGCACTTGTGATGCCATGCTAAAATCATTGATGGTCATCCATCTATTAATTTTGACATGTGGTAGTATGAAAATTTTTGGACATAAAAATGATTTTTTTCAAAATATTGATTTCCATCGTTCACTATGATTGTTAAAGATGGTTCAAAATTATGACACGTGGCACATTAAAAAATAGCCACATGGCATATTAATTATGTTTTGGAATAAGTAAATAATATAAATATATATTTTAGTAGCTTGGTAGGTCGTACGTAAGCATAGGTAGGTAGGTAGGTTGGTAGGTCTTAAGATCTACATATCTACATATTTACATAAGTAGGTACATAGGTAGGGAAACACAAAACTAAATGAACTAAAAAATAGACATGAATTTTTTTTAAAAAAAATTATGTTTTGCCTTTAGGTTAAGCTTTTTTGATCCCAAAATGGCACTTGTATTTTAAGGTGAGAATATGAAAAAATAAATCTTTTTTATATAGTTGATAACATGGGATTCAAAGACAAATCATATGGGTTAAATATTCTAGTTGTTGCTTAATTACAATTAAGTTGCAATTATGACACTTAAACGTTTAAGGCAAGTCAAATTCAAGGGGAAGGCTCCATTGTTTTCCATGTCCAAACCAAATTTGAACCCTCCTATTGGCGCCTATGGGGCTTTAAAAATCATGAAAAACGAAATAGAATCGAGAAAATTATGGCCCCCCAAAGTAGAGGGGGTCAAAATTTGAATGTTATAACAATCCTACAACATTTTAAATTGTTTAAACTGAATAAGAAATAAAAAAGTTATGAGGTTTAAATGTAGGAGGGGCCCAAAGGAAAAAAAAAGGAAAAAAATGTGTTTTGTAAGTTCAAAAGTTTTTTTTTAATATTATTTTTTCATTATTCCTTTTCCTTTACATTTCAAAGATGGTTTTAAAAGTTTGAAGTAACACTCCCATAACATATTAAATCACTCAAAATGAAACAAATATGATGAAGATATAAATAATCAATGAATATGTATTTATATTAAGTTATAAGTAGTTGTATTATAATCATAACATAGTTGAATAATAATATTTTAGTAATGGCGCACTAATGGTTGTGTAACCAAAAAGAGAGGGACCACACAACACCCAGACCCCTCTAACTCTGCGTGCTCTTCTGACAGAACGAGCACCAAGTACACACACATCAAAGGAATAGCATTAGCAACACCACTAATCCAGATCCAAACAAGAGATTCATTACTGGACCACATAGACTCTCTCGAACCTCTGCATACACACTTCCCACTTAGAACTTCCAGGAAAAAATTTCATAGTTCAAAATGCACAAAAATTCCTCGCCAACACAAGCATCCACATTCCTAGAACGTTGATCCGTGGTCTGACGACTCTTATGTCTACAACCTCCCTCCTCACTCACGATCTGATTCTCGCCAAACTCTGGAGCTAGGCATACTCTAGTCACCAACGCAGCGGAAGAAAATCGGTCACCAACCTTCTCCTTAGCTCCTCCTTACTCCTCTCTACTCCTCTCCCTCTGCCATCCTCCTCGAACTCGCCACCATTAGCCGTTCCCTCCATCCTCATCAATGAGGCGCCGCAGCTTCTCATAAAACCCGCCGTCATCTTCCTGCCCTTCCACTACCATGCATCCCATGCACTTCTCATTTCCCTCTCGCTCCCCTCAAGAGAAAATCTGCCGCCACTAATCAAGATTCTCGGCCACATTATCCAGATCAGTCCTTTCATGTTCACACCAACCGTTCATACATGAAGTCCTTGTCCGTCGACACGTTGTTCGGTCACAGTTGTACTAATTATATCAATGAAAATCATAATTCAAAATTAGTTACAAATGTATTCCATAATGAGTGGTAGAAATGTGAACACATGGCATGATCACATGTATGTACATTATACCTAGTTGCAACATAATTGTTGTTTTAGTGCTACATTTACAATAGTTCTAAAGTAATGGCCACATGTAATTATAATGCAACTCTTGAAAAATTTAAACATGGTTGATTACATATGTATGTATGATGTATATAAATTATTGTATAAAATATTCATTTTCAACTCACTTGCAACTATATTACAATTAATTATTTTTTAACATGATAATTTATTTATTAATACATCATATTTTCTAGGGGTTAATTATACACTAATTGTAATACCCAAAAGATAATTAAACATAATTGTATATGAGTTGTTTTTTGAATTTAAGTTGCAGGGTAGTATGGTGACGCATTCCCAACCTCCTCAAGAATCTCAAATGTGAGTATAAGATCAAAATAACAGAAAAATAAGAAGTTGAGGCACACTCCCTAGCTCGTAGCACTTTGGGGGTAGAGGGGCATGTTGGAGCTACGGGATGGGACTAGGAAGATTGACAAGCACTTCAATCACTCATATGGACCTGCATAAATCAAACAACAAGTTGGTTAGTGCATAGTTGGAACACTTTTGGTGATGGGACAAAACCACGAGCAAACTCGGACTCACAAGACTCACCACAGCCCAGATTTGGGGGAAGCCATCACCTTCCCCCTTATAGTATATTGTATGCTTCTCCACGAGGCTCACATCCAAATGGCATTTTGTCTTGGGACTCCCAAATGGGAGTCCCGAAATTCCCAAAATTAGGACTCCTGCGACTTTGGGACCCCATAATTTTGTGCGTACACCTTTGATGGAGATGAGGTTTGAAACAAAGTTGTAGCCCTCATCGAGAGCTTTCTAACGATATGTCGCATGCTAATTGCATGCAAGGAAATTGGGTTGATTCCTGACTTTTAGTGGTCATGAGTCAAACTGTTAATTTGACTCCCAGCCTTTCTTTTGGCCATAACTTGTGTTTCAAATGTCCAAATGGGTCATGTGAGCTCATTTTAGACATTTAAGTTTTAATAGCTTTCCAATGATATAAAGAACTTTTCAATTCAATAGGTTTTGACCCCTGTAATTGCTTTCTAAAGATTCAGGAGTCTATCGGAACTCTAACTCCCAAAATGGGAGTTCACCTGGGAATGTGAAGGTCCATTCCCTCACACTCTTTTGTGTTCCCGGGAGCATGAGATGTGACCCCCAGGCTTCCCTCTTGGCCCGCAACCTTGCAAGCCCTTGCTTTGGTCATGAGCCCAAGGTTAGGGTTGCGATAGTTTCGATGGATGCAATTTTTCATAATGTGGTCATCAAAATGTAATATTTTAGTGTATCTTGTAAATTTATTTTGAATAAAAAATGTAAACCTTTCAATGTATCATGATCTCTAAATGGGTCAAATTATAAAGCACAAGCCCCAAATCAAGTCATTAAACTATGAATTTGTGAATGTAACAAAACCACAAACTTGTAAATCTTTGAATCTCATAATGATTAATTCCTTGAATTTGTGATTCATAATTTTGTGATTATTATTGGTTTGGAAGAAAATGAAGATGAAAAATGCATTCATATCATCCATGACTAATGGTGTCGAACATTAGATGAAATTCAAATTTTTGTTATTAATAATGTAGTTCACAAGTGACCAAATAACATGTAATTTGAATTACAACTATATGTCATAATTGCAAATATACATGTGTTAATGGTTAATAATTAATGCATGCAACATGCCATGTTAAATTAGGTAATTTAAGTTAGGCAACCTTTAATTACCGTAGGTAGTTTAAACATATTATTAAAAAAAATGGTGTTAGGTTTAAACATTTTTGTTATGGCTAAATATTTTAAGGTAGAATAACTAATAATAATTTAAAATAAGCTAGGGTAAAATAATTTAAAATAACATAGGGTAGATTATCTTAAGGTAAAATAAAGTAAATAGCTTAAGGGTATAATAACTTGGATTAAGTTAAGATAAATTAAATTAAATTAGCTCAAAATAATTTAGGGTAAAAAAAACCTAAGGTGAATTTTTTTATAAAGGTAGAATAACCTATAATAGCAAAAAAAACTAGGTTATACTAGTCAATAATAGCCAAAGATAAAATAATAGAAAATAACCGAGTGTAAAATAATATAAAATAACCCAATGTGAAATAATCTGAAATAATTTAAATTAATTTGGGGTGGAATAATTAAAAAATAAAAATACACCTATAATAACCTATAATAACCTAGGGTTAAATTAACTTAGATTAGTTTTTTTTAAATATGGAATAATAAAATGTGGTTTAAAATAGCCCAAGGTTAGATAACTTGGAATAACTTAAGGTAAAAAAAGAAAGAATAACATAAGATATTTTAGTCTAAAGTACTTAAGTATAACTTGGGATGGCTTAAAAATAACCTAAAATAACTTAAAATAATATAAAATAAATAGATAGTTAAAATAAACAAGTTTAGTCACATAGGTAAAATAAGAAAAAAAAGTTCATAATGATGCAATGACAAAAAATATCATTGTTGAAATAATTGTGCAATGGTTAAAAACTTAGAGTTTTAGTGTGCATGCGAAGGGTTCAAATTTTCACAATTACAACCTATTGAAATGTGCATAGTTAACCTACTTAACCTAGGCTATGTTAGTCCTAGTCTAGACTAAGTTATCCCTTTAGGCCTCTAGGTTAAATGGCCTAGCCTAAATTAGCCTAGGTAGGCAACGTGGTGCCATTTATTCAATTTGGAGTTTGCCACATGTTTGCATTTTAGTGGTTTAAAAATTTGAGATGTCCTTACATTTTAGTCATAAAACTAATCATAAATGACCATGCCACATAGGCACATGCAATTACAAATTTTAGTTGTAAAGTCATAAATGTCCATGCCATGTTGGCTAGATGAAAAGTTGGTGCTTGTTGCACCTTTATGTGATTGTTGTTTCAATTGGGTGCCACGTCATTTTTTTGGTAATTAAAATTTATGCAGATTGTCAAAATGATTAAACATTGTAACAATTGCATGTGGCATATATGACTAAAAAAAGTCACTTCTAACTAAAAAACTAGTCGTTAATATGCAAATTCTTTGGAGTGTTTGATGTGCTTGACCCAACAATACCTGACGATAGTTAAAATATTGAAGGGAATTATTATAGCCACACCTTATTTAATGTGTAGATTCTACTTTTATTGCATTAATTTGTGAATGTTTTTGATCAATGACTAAATATTACATTACAACAAAACATACTTAAAATTAAACTTAACCAACAATATGTAACAACTAAACCACATAATAATAAAATAGGAATAAAAAACAATTCAATAAAAAAATAATCACAAAGTTGGATTAATATACTTACTGAGTTGAAGGGTATTGACTTAAAAAACTTTTCTATGTCATGACTCTAGAATTTGTGCCATTCATCAAAAGAATTTTTAATCCAAACCTCGACATGTTGATTGGTTTTACAACTACCTTTGTTAACATTGTTCAATTTTGTTTATTGCATCAAGAAATTGAAATTTGTAAAATACCTCATAAAAAACACTTCATCATTAGTTGCAATAATCACATCATAATTAATTATGTTAGGGTTGGGACAAAAAGCCTAGTTATTAAAGCCCTTAACTAGAGGATGGACTTAAAAATCATCAACATTTAAAGGAATTGTAGAGTTGTAAAAATTTGCAAATATCGTAAGACATTGCAAAGATTAAAAAAATTATGTAGTCATTAAAAAATTACGTCCATCATTAGACCATAAAATTTTAACACTTATAAATTTTTTAAAATATGTAAATGTTGTAATAACATGAGGTGTGGATGGTGTAAACTTTGATTCAAAAACTTCAACATTAAATAGGTTGTTAATTGCATAGATGTTTATTCACATAAACCTTGAAAAAATAAATTCATCAACATATATTTTTTAATATATGTATTTAGAAGTTGGCTCATTATTATGAAACACTGAGAACAAAAGCAATAACAACAAAACAAAAAGAATGAAATAAAAAAAATGAAAGCTACATTCAAAAGAAAAATATGATGAACTTTGGAAAGCCACGTTGTTCGTCTCCACACAAAATGAAGGAGAAAGCAAGATTATAGATGAACAAAATTGTTTAAAAAAAAAACCACTAACTACTATTGCAAAAAAAAACCATAAGAATTAACAGCAAACAAAAGTACACAAAACACATCTAAAAGAAACAAAAATAAATAAATAAATGATTAGGAACCAAAAAAAAGGAAAAAAGAAGAAGTTGATGTGCTGTAAAAAGTTGCACTTTGATGACCTATAACACAAAGTAAAAAGACAATGATGCATCCCATGCTTCAATGAAATTCAATATATAGAGAATTGGTTGATGCTAGCACATGTGAAAAAAATAAAAATCATTGTGATCCTTCATAACAAACATAACAGAATGAGAATGCATGTGTTGACAACAAATTCAACTATGTAAACACTTGCACAACAACAAAAACACAAAACAATAATATAAATTTTTTTGATGCAATACAACAAAAAAATTGCACTTTAACAAACTGGAACCCAATTTTATAATAAAGATGATGCGTCACATGGTTCAACAAAATGCAACAAAGAGAAAAATGTTGTAAGAAACACACGTTTCAACAAAATGCAACAAAAAGAAAAAACTAGCCAAAGAAAAACAAACCTGCACAAGTTGGCTAATTGTCAACATCCTAGTGAAGCTCCTCCCCCCCTCTCTCTCTTTTCACAAGTTTCATCCAAAAAGCGGATTTTACATCCATAAAAATATTGTGAATCATCGTAGTCAACTACTCTCTTGCTGCCTCTCCGTAAAATTTTCATCCAAGATACGGAATTCTGCATTTACGAAAGTTTGTTAATCATTCAATTTCTGTGCAATCAGTCAGCTCCTTTTCTCTCATTGCAATTCTTTCATCCACGAAACAGATTTCTCGTCCCTATCAGCATCTTTGCGAATCACGATAGTCAGATTCTGGCATTTCCCCAATTTTCATCCATGGAAACAGATTTTTCATTGGCATTCATGCAATCAATCGTCATAACCAGCCCCTTATTAAAGTATTTTCGCAAATCTCTCATCCACGAAAGGAGATATTTTTCAATTACGAACGTTTGTTAATCATCAACGTCCGTGCAATCATCATCATAGTGGGCAACTCCTTTCTCGCTGAGGCTCACAAATCTTTCATCCACAAAATGGATTTTTCATTTCCGAAAATTTTATTCATCATCAACATCCGTGGAATCAACGTACACCTATATGGTAGTCATCTTTTCCTCTTTCTCTCTCTCGTTTATCGAAAATGTTTCATCCATCAAACCGATTTATCATCCATGAGTGCTTGTCTTTCTATTACGTTGAGCTGTGGAAAAATGTTTTATCCACGAAATCCGAATTATCATCCACGAGAGCTCTTCTCTTTTATTTGGGGTTGTGGCAATGTTATCATCCACGAGACCGATTTATCATCCAAAAGAGCTTTTTTTCTCTTACTTGGGGACTGTGGAAATTTTTTCATCCACAAAACCGATTTATCATCTACGAGAGCTTGTTTTTCTCTTCCTTTGGGCTATGGAAATTTAGAGTAAAATCGGTCTGATATTTCCGCGCGGTAATAGGCATCACTGTTGTCTTCCTCCTTTTGCCATCACACCGTCGTCCCTCCTTTGCTCCCCTTCCCTCGCACTGTGTGCGCGTCTCTTCTCTCCCTCCGCCTCTCCTTCCGGCAGCCTTTCCCGTCACCTTCTTGCGACATTTCCTCGCAATCTCTATAATTGCCGGCCAGGTACTCATCTCCAGTAGCTGCTAATGTGTTCTGGAAGTTGTTCTTATTTTGGTCTCTTTCGGGAATTCCTTTTGCTTCCCGAGTGTTTCTAGAATTCTTCGCTTCTGGCTCTGCGTTTGCCTCTCTCTACACGGTCGGTGTGTCTGTCTGTCGTATTGGGAATCTTCGAGTTTTGGAGCGCTTTTATTTTATTTTCTTCCTTCTTCTGTTGTTTGGAGTTCTGTAGAAGTGCATCGTAGTGGTTTTTTTGGGGGTTTTCCTCTGCTTCTTGTGTGCAGAAGAACGGTTTAGGGTTTGGTGCTTTGGGGATCCTTTTTTTCCAGAACTTTGCGTTGGAATCGCTATACGGAGTTTGCGACGAGGGTGCAATCTTTTATTCAGATTCTTCGACACTTTCTGACAATAATTGTGTTGGTGTCTTTTCGGTTTGTCGCTCATAGCGAGCTTCTTTCTTTCGTATTTATGTGTCTGGGTCCTGTTTGCTAGTCGTTCTTCAGTGCATCTTCTCTTTTCGGTGGGTTTGGTACCAAAGCCTTTTGCTCTGCCCCCGTGTTTATTTTCTCTAGAAGGAGTTTTCTAGTATTGCACATGCATGAATCAGTTCTTGCGAGGGCAAGTTATATAGGGTTTGGTTGTGGGTTGCTGTTCTGGGGTTGGACTGCAGGTGCAATAAGCGGTCACAGAGGAGGGCGAGTTGCATGAGTGATGGAGGATGAGTCTACCAAGTGAATACTCCTCTGTGTCTTCTTCTTCTTCGTTAGGTCCGACTCAACACCGCTACAATCATGTAAGTTCCTTTTTTATCTTTCCATGTCCTGAAGAATCCTTCTCCTTGTCATGCAGTTTAAGCTGAGGGTAAACTCTTGCAAAAATGCCAGTCACAAGGCAGTTTGTTGGGAAGGAGTTCTTTTTATCTCCTGTTTTCTGTCACTGATGTTATGGTTGCCCCCCTTTTGCAGGCTTTAGAGTTAGAGAAGCAGCTCCGTGCAGTGCTGCAAGCCAAGGGACCCTTTGATTCACATACCTGTGCACTGCGGAACAACATCCGGGAGTGCTATGAAGCAGTTGTTCTTGAGGATCATGAGTTTGCAGAGATCCATGAAGTTGAGCAAGCAATCTGGCGTCTCCACTACAAGCAAATTGATGAGTTCCGGGCAAAAATTAAGAAGAACAATGCTGCAGCAGGGCCTGCTGTCCCAATACCTGGTGGCAAATCTGCCTCTCGGCAAGAAGTCATGCACAAGATCCTGGCAGCGTTCAAGAGTTTTTTGGTTGAGGCAACTGGGTTTTACCACAACCTGATACTGAAGCTTCAAGCCAAGCATGATCTTCCCCAAGACTATTTGGCTTTTGAGGTATCAATTGATGATGATGAGAAGCGTGCTGCTGAAGTGAAGCGCTGTGCACTTTCTTGCCATCGCTGCTTAATCTTCCTCGGGGATCTAGCACGGTACAAGGAAGTCCATGGAGATGGTCAGGATTGGTCTGTATCAGCTGGATATTATCTTCAAGCATATGCATTGTGGCCAGCCAGTGGCAATCCACATAATCAGGTTTGTGATTCTTCTCCATTCAATTTGTTTTCTGCATGGGTGAAAGGTAGGTTGTTGGTTTCTGTGATGACTGGAACTCTCTTTGTGTTGAATGCAGCTGGCAGTTTTGGCAACATATGTAGGTGATGAGCTTCTTGCAGTGTACCGGTACTGTCGCAGTCTTGCTGTGGAATCTCCATTCCTCACTTCAAGAGACAATCTTGTTCTTCTCTTTGAAAAGGTGGGTTTTCTCTGAGGATGTTGTAGATGATATTCCAGAAGCCCCATTCTTGTTTTCCATGATCTGTTTCTGGTTCATTAGTCCAATTGCCACGTTTGAATGCAAATACTGAATTCCTGGACTGTAATTATTTTAATGCAGAATCGGCAGCTCAGTGCAGTGAAGAGTGAGACAGGAAAGTCTGGCCAGATTTCAGAACTACCAAAAGCTGTGGAGGACAAGAAATCTGACGAAGGAGATCAGAAGTCTTTTCTTGGGGAAGTGAAGCATGCAATCAAGGAATGGAAACTTGAGGACACAGGCATGGGTGCAAATTCTGTATCTAATTTGGAGTTACGGAAACAATTTCGCATGCACTTTGTTCGCTTATATGGGATCCTGTTCACAAGGACAAGGTGAGCTCTTCATCTGTTCTAAGATTAGCCATGGTTTCATATTAATGGTGTGCTCAAAAGATTTCCAGGATACAGCCAGCAAGTTGCTTTTGGAGGCACAAAATATCTCACTCATTTCTGTGGCCATTGTGGAAATTGCCAGTCTGGAAACATTTTCAGATATTCAGACAACAACAATGTGGGAGCTTGATCAGCTACTGGCAGGAGATGACACAAGCTTGGAGGCAGGCTTAGGGGCAGACCATAGTAGAATAGGCATGACCAGTTCAGGGGCATCAGACATTCTTCAGTTGGTGGTGGTCCTCATATTTGCTGTTTCCAATGTCAACTCTGGTCCTGAGATACAAAACCAGACATATGCAGAGGTTTTGCAACGCTCCTCTCTCTTGCAGTATGCTTTCTCTGCAGCTTTTGAATGTGCCGGTCGACTAATGCGTCGGTGCAGCAAATTTAGAGAACCTGCATCAAGCCCATTTCTTCCTGCTCTGCTAGTTTTTCTGGAGTGGTTAGCATGCCAACCAGAGATGGCTGCAAGGAGTGAAGTCAATGAGAAACAGGCTAGTGCAAGGACCTTCTTTTGGAGGCAGTGTGTGAACCTTTTGAACCTCCTTACAGAAATTGGTTTTTCTAAAGTGGATCAGGGACCTGACCCTCTTCAACATCAGAAGGATGATAGTGTAAAGAGACTTGCACTTTGGGAGGATTATGAGCTTCGAGGGTTCCTCCCTCTGCTCCCAACTCAGAGTGCATTAGACTTCTCAAACCGCCGTCCTCGTGTTGGAACAGGGGACAAGAAGGAATTCAAGATACGTGTGCAGAGATTCTTATCTGCTGGTAGAGCAGTTGCAAAAACTTTGGAAAGCACTCAAAAGGACATCATCTATGATTTCAAGGAGCAAAAGTTTTACATGGCTGGAGATGTGCGTGAGGAGAAAAAGAATGAGCCTTTGAAGGTGAAAGAAACAAAAAGTGTAAAAGAAGAAAGCAAGGTATCAGACAGTGGTATTCACCCCTCACTGAACACAATGTCAACAAGCAGTGGCTGGACCACACAGACTTCTGCTCCAGAGCAACCAAGTGCACCATCTTTGAAGATCCCATCTGTACCAGTCAGCAAGAAAGAAGATGAAGATGAAGAAGTCATAGTATTTAAGCCTTTGAGTAAGGATCAAGAAGCTGCCTCTGTTGCTGCTGAGATCTTTCTGCAACCAACACTTCTGCCTACAAGTGGCTATAGCAATCCAAGGGTCCCAGAAGTGCCTCAAAAACAAGCATCAGTTTCTTTGCATGACTTCCAGGGCCTGAGTGCTGTAAGACAGAGACCGCTTGGCTCACCCTTTGACAGTGCCAACTATAGCATGAGTTCTGCTTCTTTAGGGGGACCATTTAGATCTGGTTCACTTGTTGACCTAGCAGTTCCCACTCCATGGATGTCAAGTTCTATGAGCGGATCAGCTACAACAGCTCCTGCAGCAGCCCTACTACCAGCTTCAGCATGGACTAATTTGAGTCGAATGGTGGATGCATCTGCACCTGCCTACAGCCATACAGATCTAGGTGATTGGGTTTTTGCTAACAGGAGTGGAGGCACAAACAGCTTAGAGAAATTGACTTCAACTGCTGGAGTACTTGGACAGCAAAAACAACCTGCTGTAAGCTCATCCTTTTGGAGCTCACAGTTGGAGGCATTGGCAACAAATAACCTTCCTCCAAATCTACAGCTTGGCTCTCTCTCTCTCAATGGGAGGTGGGGAGCAGAGGCAAAACCAGAGCTACCTGCTACATCGCAACTACGAGCACCTGAGACAGGTGCCTTCCCTGGAATTATATCACCTCCAAACCCTACCAGAGTTGGGCCTCCAGCAATGCGCCCACCTCCTGGTTTTGGACCTCTTCCAGCAAAACGAGTTGGGAGTCCAGCTCCCATATCCCCTCAAGTGAGTGTTCGACCACCACCAACCAACACTGGCTCTTCCCTGTACAGCACCAGCTGTGGGATGTGGGCAATGGATAGTGGCCTTTCAAACTTGGGATCTCCAAACACACCATTCACTTTGCCTCATACAAGTGGCTCTCATTCCCATGACACTAGTAGCCCTGTCCCTTTGCAGCCACAGCAATCATTTGTTGATGCTCATCTGAAGTATGAGGTGCAACAGCAGAGGCAAAGGTATGAGGCTGAGGCAAAGGCTCAGGCTGAGGCCCACTATCAGCAGCAGCGCAACTTGCTCATGCTTCAACTTCAGCAGCAACAACTCCAACAACAACAACGGTAATAACAGCAACAACAAGAATAATTACTGCAATGTTGGTTTCAGTGGTGCCAAACTCAGGACCTGTTTGTTCAATGAGAAGGGGGTATCTCATAATTGGTAAGTTTGTTTGTAACACCAATGCCTGGAAATTTTCTCTTTTCTCAAAATCTGAATACACACTTGGTTGTGAGTTGGTGGAATCTGGTGAAAATGATACCATTCTGTTGTGACATGCTCTGGGAAGTTTTTTGCATCAGCACAGTGACCTAGCTGGTGTTTTGAATGTGTAGTACTCAAGTTTTACCCTCAAGATTTCAAGGTCTAGTTGTTTAAGCAGTAACTAACTTTTGGAGCTCTCTGCCAGTGTTGCAGGCAGGTGTCTCAAGGGGACATTGTCTGCAGGCTGCGGGTGTTTGCTCAACCTCCTGGCATGCAAAAGAATCAACTCACGCACGCTCTGGAATATCTTTTGTGATTCATGAAACAATAAGCAGTTAATTGTAATGGACAGTGTGCAGGTCAGACAGCTTAAGCACAATGCAGGGTCTGTCCATTTGCAACTTTTCCTAGCACCTGGGATGAAGTTCTGTACATCATAAGAGGTGGTGATTATGCAAGTATGGACATATCAATCAGTATTGGGGTGCATATGGTCTTGTGCTGGTGTCAACTGAGATATCAACTGGGATACTGGAAACCCACTGGTGACTCTCAACAAGTTTGCCTTGTATGTTGTTGAGACCCTGAACCGGCGTAGGTATTGAAAGTTATCTACCCAGCTGATGCCAAGTTTCAGCATATATGAACATCAAGATACCTGCTGCTCCACATACTTTTTGGGAGGTTTCACAGGTTTCTCTGCATCAAATCTTGTACGGTTTTGTTGTGGCTTCTTCTCAAAGCATACTGATTGAAATCCCCAACTTGCAGGTTTTGAGGGTAGGGCTACTTGGTTGTGCTCAAGAACTTGATGTGAGTTTACCCACCAAAATCTGACAGGTAGGATATGGAAAAGTTGCATAGTTGGGGAGACAGTGGACATGAAATGTGGAGATTTGTCTTCATCCGCTGTACCCCCCCCCCCCCCCCCCCACCCCCCCCCACCCCCCACAAAAACCTTCATACTGTGGTAAAAAAAAGAGCCTCACTTCCCCCCTTTCCCCCCTTTTT
>Ga0116231_10004675_pt1 | contig 27576 bp, 21 predicted proteins | sample S1TSphgellanicum_2_FD_89695 | JGI IMG/M metagenome (GOLD analysis project Ga0116231, IMG submission 89695) | Host-associated microbial communities from peat moss isolated from Minnesota, USA - S1T2_Fd - Sphagnum magellanicum MG | ecosystem: Host-associated > Plants > Peat moss > Unclassified... | reverse complement strand
TATATATTTTTTTTTTAATTATTTTAAAAAAAAATTATTTGTTGTTGTTTTTTTTGAGGAAATTTGTTGTCTTTATTATGTTTTTTTTTTTTTTTTTCCATTTTTTTAATGTTTCTCAAATGGCAATCATCAATAAGGATTTTTAACTGAATTTGGTGATATTCAAAATACGAAAGTAGAAAATCTTAAGCAACCTTTCATATTCTAGGAAATTGTTGCAATTTTTTTAACAAAAACCCCATTTTTATTTTATTTTGAAATATGAAAGTTAAATAAAAAAAATCAAAATATCAAGAGATACATAAATACAAAATAAATAGTTCAGGTTTTTATTTGACAAACAATAAGTGGAAAAGAAATAAAAACTTGGCTTACAAGACCTAATGTGAAAAATATTGCATGATAATCTAACTTAACCAAGAAAATGTAGTGTAATTATAAGCTAGGAAGGTCTAGGCCTATGAAGATCAATTTTAAGTTAATTCCTCATTACCACAAATGCAAATTGCACAATTGAATTTTCATATAACACACACACCACATAAAACATTTGAAGGATGCAAGAGATGGAAATTACATCTTTTTCGGATATCACCCATGCATCTAAAAATTATTTTTTATACAAGCTATATTCAATGATGAATTCATCACATGTGCCCAAAAACTTCACTTCACAAGGATCAATCGATAAAAACATGTACATTTACTTTTGTAAACACTTTCATAATCAAAATGACACATCAATTTATTTCAACATATGTTCATTACACAAAAAATTGAATTTCAAAACTTAGCACAAATAACATGAAATCATTAAAGGGAAAATATGAATTTAAAGTTCCATTCACAACCCTTTAAATATTTGAAAAGAAGAATAGACAAATTATCAATCCCATTCATAAATTACAAGCAAATAATATTATGTCACATAATATCCTTGTAAAATAATCATATTTTTAATAAATGAATCATAATTATTTGAAGTCTTCTTCCCTAAGACCTAATCAAATGCACATAACTCATGTTTCATTATTTTTAACCCAAAATAATTAACTAAATTATTCATGGGTTCAAGCTTATGTCTATAATCAAAGGTTTTCAAAGTAGGGCCATATAGTTGGATTATTTATTTGCCTATAAACCCCATCTTTTTAATGTAGTATTAATATTTGCAATTTTTACTTTTAATACTTCATCTTGATGTTACATAACAATTTTGCAAATGGACATTCCATTTTGTGAAACATGTCTATGCAAGGTGAGCTTGAATAATGATAAATTACATTTTGTATTGTTATGCTTCAATTATTATGCCACGTAGTGCCTTAGCAGTATGCTATTACCCTACACAAATTGATTGTTAAACAACCAATGTATGTGTGTTTGTTTTGAAAATGGTTATTTGGTGTGCAAAAAATGTTTCTTTCTCTTGTATGCAATAAACCATAAACTAATTATTCAAATGTGTTGAAAATGTTGGAGATAAATTTTATAAAAAAAACATTTGTAGCCAAATTGATTATCATCCACAAGAAGATGTAAAAAAAATGGTGATCATTCCTAATAAGATTTAACCAAATTTAACTAGTGGGTTGTTAACAAAATGAAGGTGACATGTTATGGCTTGTAACTTGGGACTTAACAACCAATTAGGTCATTGAGATCCTCACAACATATGGTTGTGGTCTCATATCTACCTTTACCAATTGTACTTTGCATGCAATGGTTAACCCTAACCCTAAACCCTAAGGTTAGGTTCCTATTGCATATATCATTTGTTTTGGCACTCAAATGATAAAACAATTATTTTTGGGGGGCATCAAAGCATTTGGATATCTAATTTTTTGTCTTCCAAAGTTCTCAACACAGTAAGCATAGAATTTTTTGGTGATTTCAATGTCAATAAACAAGTTAATGAAAAAGACTAGGTTTTGAAGTAAAGAGGGAAGGAAGGATAATTTATTTTTTTTCATTGTAGTCAATGTAAAATTATTCTAAACTTTCAAACATATCAAGAAAGATTTACCCAAAAAATTCAACAAAGAAAAATTGAATTAATATGTGTCAAATATGACATCAACATATCGTACTACATGTCCAAAGACATGAAGCATAATCACATGCACATCTTCTCAAAACTTAACACCTCAATTGCCACTTGGCAATTTCGAATGATCTCAAGCCTCCATTTGGATGTGGTCATGTCCCTTGCTCCAAGACCACCTCAACTATGTGCTTATTGGCAACCATTTAAAAGGAATTTAAAAACTTGACCTTGCACAAATTTTTGTAAATAACAAAGTAAATATGATAAGTATGATTTTTATATAGAGAGAGGTCTCATCTTATATTAGAACATATATCATGTGTTCATATGTTGATGCTTACAACTATTGTTGTCATCACACAAACAAAACATAACATAAAAATATCTTAAATGGTACACCATGTTTAAATCAAAATGAGCATTCATTTACAGTGAAAACACGCATTCAAACCCAACATTTCTAGACCATGAAAATGTAAAAATTAACATTATACTCAAAACACAATTTGCATACAACAATAGATCGTGTTAGAATCTTAAATCACTTTTATATGAAATCACACAAATTGAGATTATATCCCATGCACATAATATTTCAAATTTTATTCACACCTAAATCAAAATAAAAATTCAAACAACTAAACTAACTCAATTTATTCCTAACTAACTAGGACCTAACCAAACATCTAAACTAACACATCTCTTCTTTCAATGTTTGCCACATTTAAAATATTCTATTAATTATATGTTTATCCCCACACATAAATATTAAAAATTGTATAGTACAAAATGGGAGACCATACAAATGCCATCCCATGGGTCAAGTCTATGGCCAACCCAACAAAAAGTAGTCATTTTCTTTTGTTGGCCCTTTTGGAAAATCAGAGACTCTGCATATTTACAAATCCAAACTCAAATTCATGCCATTTAAAAGATTATACTTCATCCAAAATCTTACATATATGCCATTCAATATACTATTTGCCAATGGAGGAGATGCTCTTGTAAAGAATGACTTATGCAGTTCATGCATGCCCAAAGTGAACGGTGATCACAAATGTCATTTTGTTATAAGGACGTTTGTAAGAGCAACTCCAGCGGTGCTCACTATGTAAAACCTTGCAAAAGTATTTTTCACATCCAAGTTTAGTTATTTACTTCTTCGCAACCCCACACATACGAACTGAAACTGAGACAGGGAAATAGGTGGGGGGACTACTAATAGCAAACCACCTGGACCAATCATTATGATGGGCAAATGGGAAAGCCCGAGCAGTAGTCAGATCATATTTATAAGACTCTTTTATGCAGGTGCACAGCCTTGCTGGAGATGCTCTAAGGTGACTACCAACTCAGGGTCCGAAAGGTCCGTTACCGCAGTTTCTACATACTTTACTGCTGGGTCCATCAAATGCCATCAGGCGGTTGTCGGTCCTGTTCAATTGTTGGGTGGTTTCTCACAAGTTTTTACATCCTTTATTCGAATGTAGGTTTTACCGGGGTATTGCCAACGGTTATTTTAAAACAAAAAATTTACATACTTTGTCGCTATTTCACACAATTTTTTACTCACTTTCCTTTGTAGGTACACCAAAGGCATGTGAATGAATAGTCATTTGATCACAAACTTTTACATAGTTTTGTTGGTATATAGGTAAGTCCTACAATATATGACTCCAAGAAGGTAGGTCAATGATTTTTTTTTATTAAAAAAAGACGTTTGGCAAAATGCAAGGTTAAGTTTTGGGGCACCCATCTGCCATTCTAGTATTTATTATTAAATGGTTTTCTTGAGGAATTTGAAGCACCTAGTAAAGTAAAGCATGGACGAAACTAAAGAGTGAATGTTATCAAGTGGAATCTGTCCTCCCCAAACAGATGGGCACTTTCACTTTATAAAAGTAACCAACCTTTACCGCCTCCTGTTTTTTGGTAGGATATTGTGTTTAGATTCATTATAGAGTATAGTAGCTTAAGGGATTTTGGCCCCTAGGTAGTAATAATAGGTCTATTTTTATATGAGTATTTTTGAAAGATGAAAATTTGGCTTGCATTGAAACGAGAAATTAGTTATAGAGTTATAGTATCTTGAAGGAATGTGATTTTTTTTTTGAGGATTATATTTTTGGATGGTGAGATATTTGAGTTTCCATAATTCTTCTTGTGCCTTAAGGTACTTTTAAATGTCAATGGCAAGGCCATGGTGTGTGACACACCCCTTGTTTTATTTTATTTTTCGCCATGATATCCACTAGATATCACAAAAAAACATAACAAACTCCACGGGTGTTTTACAAAGGGTAATGCCCTCAGGGTGGGGTGTCCACCCACCCAAGGTGGGGTGGAGCCAAGGGCCGTTCATTTGGGGAATGGGCCATTCATTTTGGGGAATCTGCCTGGGGTGAGTGGTTACTTTGGGAACGTGTTGAGTTACTATACTACCCAAAGTGCAATGAACTTGGAATTATGAGAGGAGATGAGAACAAAAGGAACAATGAGTTCTGTTGGGGGGGGGGTGAGAGAAAAGCTTTTCTCATCTTTCCTTTCTTGTCTTCTTGTTGTCTTCTTGCTGTTGGTTTCCTGACCATTCCAGTGTCTGAGGCAACTCGGGTGACATAATGACTAAATCATCCTGTTGAAGCCTTAACCTTTCAACAAGACAAATTGCACACTCAGTAGTAGAGTTATGGGTTTTTGGTCTTGCCTATCAAGGCAGGGATATAATTGTGTTTAGGTTCATTATAGAGTATAGTAGCTAAAGGGATATTTTTGGCCCCGAGGTAATAATAATAATAATAGGTCTATTTCTATATGAGTATTTTTGAGAGATGATATTTTTGGCTTGTGTTGAAACTTGAGGCTAGTTTTACAGAGTTATAATATCTTGAAGGATTTTGGTGTCTTTTTAGACGATTTTTTGAAGAATATATTTTTGCATGGTGAAATATTTTTGAATCATATATATATTAATTCACTTGGTCTGTCTGTGACAGTGGGCCAGCACGGGCGGGCTGGGCACGAGGGAGGTTCAGGTTCATCCACAACAAGTTCAGGCATCTAGTGAATGGATGGTGCGCCGGTGGGTGCTGAATCACTCTGGCTCAGTGTGATCCGATGGAAACCAGTGTTTAGCAGCAATTGGAAAAATATAAAGAACCGTCGGGGCGAGGGGGGGACCAATGGTTGTTTGAAAAAAAAAGTTTTTTTAAAAAAACCAAAAACATCAACCAAACATTGTTGAAATAACACACCTGTGCATTATACACAGGGTTCACACTAGTTTCCATAATTCTTCTCTTGTCTTAAGATACTTTTTAATGTTAAGGGAAAGGCCACAGTGTGACACGCCCCTGTTTACCAGGTCATAGTGTACAACACGAAGTGGAAAAGGAGGGTGGCACATTATGCCAAGTGTTATTGTATATTTGTCATCGAGTTGCACATCACAAAGCAAGCACCTGAGCTTGTCCTGGAAAAATGGTTGGGTGGATGGGTACACAAGTGACCTACCTGCCCCTCCCCCCCAAACCCTATCCTCCCGCAAAACAGAAGCAAAGTAAACAAACCCAAAACAAAGCTCACACTAGACACAACCAATGTGTATGATTTTTCACCTTAATGTCAATATTTTTCCATTGCTATGGATGAAACCACAAAGTTTATCTCACACTCATGTTGTAGTCATGAGCTTAAGGCCACCATGTTTTACATTGAAATGGATGAAACTACAAAGTTTAACATCACATGTGTGTCATGCATGAGCTTTAAGACCATATTTTACAATTGAAATGAGCAAAACTACAAAGTTTTACATCACACATGTGTCATGAGCTGAAGGCCATATTTTTTACATTGAAATGGACGAAACTACAAAGTTTACAGCACACATGTGTCATGAGCTTTAAGGTCATAAATTTTTAAGGGACTTCCCCTATTATATGAAACGGGATAAGAGATTTGTAGCTCCCATGGGTTCTTACAAACTTCCAAAATCCAACCACATCATGCACGAGCAAGTGTATTAAGGTTGTGTCTGTCACAATTCAGAAGGTCTTAGAATATTTTACTGGATCCATTTTGCAGTTCTTATTGGTGTGTAAGTGAGATTTGAGATTGAAGTTGAGAAGGGAGGGTTTTCTTTTTGGCTTTTTGGTCCCCACCACACCCAGTATGTGTTGTATGTGTATGCACCTCTACAAGCGTCTAGTCTCTACCTCGTCCAAAATAGTGTGCAAGGTATTTCTCCAATCGGGGCTCTTAATAATAAACACACAATGTGATACCTATTGAGGCTGTTGTTGAGATGTTGAAGGGTTTTTAGGATGTTGAAGATGTGCCTGGGGAAAGAAGCTCTAGGCACTCCGGGAAACTAGAAGAAGGTGCTATCTTATTGGGATGCTGTGGTTCTCAGCATCTTCTATTGCTCATTTAATTATATATACCATTGTGGGCCTGCCTGTATTCAAAGTATATCATACTCCCTTATTGGATTCGGCAACAAAATGTCGAATAATTAATTATAATTTAAATCTTAATTTTGACGATTGGTTTTTTAATTCTGAAATTATTGACAGATAATGGTTATAAAAAATATATTAAACAAAATTTATAAAAACTTATGGGACAAGCTAGTAGTGTGTTTTAGACTGTGTCACTTCAAAGTTCAAAGGTCTATGGTTCAAACCTGATGGTCAAAATCTTGCAGATTATTAATTAATAAAAAATTCAGCATAAGTAATAAATAATTTTCAAAAATTTGATAAAACAAAAAAATAATTTAATTTACGCCAAAATCCTTCAAGATATTATAACTCTGTAACTAATCTCAAGTTTTAACACAAGCCAAAATATCATCTTTCAAAAATACTCATATAGAAAGAGACCTATTAGCTAGGTGCCAAAAACCCCTTAAGCTACTATACTATATAATGAATCTAAACACAATATCCTTGCCTTGGTAGGCAATGCCAAACAAAATGCACTACATGTAACATAGGCTAAGGCTATTGTAAAAAAGGAAACACCAAAAAACCATTGAACACCATTCACCTCTATATGCCATGATTTTGTTTTGACAAATAGCCAAGGAACCAAACAAACACATAAGCTAGTTAGGATGAACAAAATGCTTTTCCCTAGTAGTAGTATGATGATGATGATGTTTTTCCATGTAAGTATCCAACGAACTAAACCTTTTTATTTATAAGTCGAGCTTTCTTGAGGATGAACAAGTCACATGAATATCTCAAAGTGTTCTTTTAGTACTTACTTTGTACTAGAACGAGACAAGGGAATGGTGGGTTGTTGTGGTCTTTTCTTTTGGGTTTTTCCACAAAACCAAAACCCTAAAAATGGCTTCCTTGAGTGATGGAAGGGATATCCTTAAGGGTTTTGTCAGATACTGCCTGCTTTGTTTGGCCCTTTCTTGATTTTAGTCTCTCTTTGGAATGGACTTAATTAGGCTCCAAAAGTCGAGTTTTTTTTTGGTGAAGCATATGCTTTGAATGTGCTATCTATAATTTAGTGACGAGTGTTGTTGTTGTTGTGCAGTTCTTTCTTTTGAGGAGAATCTCAAATTATATTTGAAGGTTCTCGAGGTGGAAGTTTGAGTTAGGTGTTTTGTCAAAAAATTAAAACCCTTTTGTTACAACAAGTTTAACACAAATTCAAAGAACTTTTGGACCTAATTCAAAATCAGGTCTGATTTCATGTACACACATTACACACTCTTTAATGCTAGAGATTGCATGGGCACAAAAGTTTTACAACAAATTAAAATAAAGGCCTATATATGAATATGGAGTTTATCAATTAATTGGTTCTTTGGTGGAGTGGCCCCCATGAGGGAGAGTACCTTACAAAAGCAAGGGATGCTTATTTAGGCTGCCTGGCGAAAAAGGGGGTGGGTCCATAGCCCCTCTCAGGTACATTAGTCACGCACCACTACTCATTTGTTGTGACTTTATTATGCCAAAGTAAAAGTAACCAACAAACCTTTAGGGCAGAAATAGGCTTCCTTTGTCCAATTCAGTGTTTCTAATTCTGGCAAAATTTCGTTACTTTTTTGAAGTTTTTTAGGAATTTTTTTTCCTTTCTAGTGTAAATTTGACTAGTTTTGCTTCTTTTTTTGGTTAAATTTCGCCAAAACTTCTATACCAATAAAATGGGAAAAAAAAAACACTGATCCACCATGCAACAATATTTCTAACATCCAAGATTAATTATTTAATATTTCTCAAGCCCGCTTCCCCACTCATAAACATGAAATTGGGACTATAAAACGTCAGAGATTATTAATAACAAACCACTTGGACCAATCAATATATATGACCAATCAAGAGCATTTGGTTACAGGGTGCTGTGGCTTTTGCTAACAGCATCATCTTATTCTGGAGCAACAATGCTGGCTCAAAACTCTTTTACTGAGCCAAACCTGCAAGGTTTTCCTCGAAGCCATATTAAGTTGGCCCTTGCAAACAGCTTAAGATAAAGGAGTGAAAACTGAAATACATTGTCAGCTTTGACACTAATTATATTATTTTCAAAAATGTTAACATATTCACAAAAAAAATTGTGTGAAGGAAATTAAAGAAGGTTTTAAAAATAGTCTGAGAATATTCTATTTTAGACCAAAATTAATTAATTAATTAATTAATTAATTGACAAACATGTGATGAAGTTTTCCTTGTATTACAATATTTACATACCTACCTCATTTGGTTGGTAATTTTTTTTTCCTTAATATTTATTCAAATCATTTTACCCAGCTACAAAACCATCTTATAACCTTTTTACCTAATTTGATTGGTGTAGACTGTATATTATATAGCCTAGGTTCATCTTTCACATTGACAAAATGAATAATGATGGTTTTCCAAAAATCAATTCATTTTAGAACTTTAAAAATTTCTTGTTGATGATTTACGAAGTCTACTATGATTTTGTTATATCAACAACAAAATTATTTAGATCATAACATGCAACAATTATGATGATTGTCACCATCTCAATTTCATGGTTTCACAAAAAATGGTTTCAATAAAGTTATTTGTAAAAAATTGCATTAAAAATTCATAATAGGTCAAATTGGTTAGGTGAACATTAAAATGTTTAATTAATTTACATTCAGTGCCACAATTAGGATCAAATTATTTTTTGCACATTCATAAGTGTTAAAAGATTTTGGTTATGAATGTGATTTCTAATACAAATTTTGAAATAAACACTCAAAAGATTGTTGCCAACATAGTTGCATTAAATGCAAATCAACAAAAGAATTCAACAATCAAGAAAATTCAACAGTTTTATATTAAGTTTTGTTGGTTGATTAAAAAAATAAAACTTTGTGAATCATAGCAAAAATAAAATAAAAATTGAAAAAAATACCCAAAAAAAAAAGTTGGACTAGATACAACTTTAAAGATAACTCTAATAATTAAACAATTATTTGATGACCAAACTCATTTTAGGGTATGGTGTTTGAAGTTTAGCCTTGATTGAAATTGGAACTTGGGGCTACAATGAGTATATGTGGATTATTAAAAACTAATTTCTTTATTATTTAAACAAGTTAAAAACCCTGTGACCACTTGTGCTCGCAACATCAGAAAATTGAAAAGAAATAAAATTGGTGATCATAAATTTTTAGGATCCTGGAACTTAGGTTAGAATCTGGCGATTCTTCTTTAAAAGATTAGATTTTTTTCTCCGAAATTTGGCGACTAAAACACTGAAAAAAACTAAAATTTCGCCACTTTGGAAAAAAAATAAAACTCCTTTTGGCGAAATTTTCCCACAAAAGAAACCCTGGGCGGGGGGGGGCTCTGGTAAAAGAAATCAAATGAAACCGAAAATTTCGCCAACTGGGGCAAATGTCCGAAATGTAAAAAGTGTTTTTACCGAAGTGTAGGGTCAGAGTAGGGTTAGTAGGTACGTAGGTACCTAGTTTGTACCTTGGTAAGGGGGTGAGAGTAGGTAGGCTTGCGGGAAGCTACCTAGTGGGAACTGGTAGGTAGTACTGGCGCTCTCGTTGGCATCGTCGTCTTCCTTCCTCGCGTGATGCTCGCGGCAGATCTGCCAGTGCCGCAGCATCCCTTTTTCTCTACGGTTTTCTCCATGGATCGAGCGATCGGAGCAATCGGAGCTGACTGTCTCGACAATAGCATTCGGGAGACAAACCGAGAGGTATTTTTCGCCCTTCGTACCCTGTTCTGCCCGACATTATGAAGTCTGTTTTCGTCTGGAGCATATCAGGCGGTTGTAATGTCTTGCATCCGACAGATGCAATGGTTGTTTTCCCGGCATGGTTTTGTTCTTCTATTCCGTATCTACACATGGATCCGGTCATAGTTATGGCTTCCAGGACATCAGACTGGTTTGTTCTCTCTCTCTCTCTCTCTCTCTCTCTCTCTCTCTCTCTCCCCTTTTTTCTTTCCTTTCCTTTTCTTTTCTTTTCTTTTCTTTGGTAATGGCTTTCTTCCGTGAATAATTTGTCCAAGAGGTAGGAAGTTTTTGCAAGTCTAGACCGAAGGATTGATGCCACGAGAATCGAGGGGGATTTCTGTTGTTGTCGTCTCGTTTCCATGGAGCTGAATCCATCAGTAGTTGTCTGAATCCACCATCGTTTTGGTTTCAGCTTTGCTTTTGCTTTCTTAGGTGCGTTTTTGGTTAATAATGTTCTTGAGGATTTTTTTTTGGTTGTTGTTTACAGATCGTGTCCGAGACGCTGGACTTTGGAGGAGAATTTTGTCCTACAATGGAACCCATGGAGGTACTGTACTGTTGCACTTCCTGAACGTTTTACTTGACCAACGAAGCTCTGTGTGTGTGTGATGGTTTAATGTTGATCGGAAGAGGCAGATATTTTAGCTGTGTAGGAGCAGCTCACCGACGTTTTCACTCGGATGAAGTATGACAGTATGATGCATTTCCATGCCTGTGTATTCTTGCAAAAATTGTTCCTAGAGTATGGATTTTCTATGTGTCTTCCACAGATGAGATCAAAGGGGAAGGTTCTCATGTAGGTTTTTCTGGAGCATTTTGTGATGGTCACAAATCCAGCTACATGACTTCAACAAGAAGTTGGAGTCCTGTTGCTCCTTAAGCCTCTGGAATGAATGATTCCAAGCATGAGGAGGTTTTTGGTTATTGCTACAATATGCATGAAACTATTGGGAGTTGGAATCTTTACTAAGGGGAGTATGTTGTGTGTTCTGCAGTTGTGACAAGGTGGTAGGAAATGTGTGGAGTCCTCATTTCAGGGGTAAATATATTCTGGTTTGCAACCCTCTGTTGTGGTTGCAATGAGAAGGGGTCATTCTGATCAGCAGCAGCACAAAGCTGATGGAACTGCGGAACAGTGTGAGACAGAGGTAGGATGTGCAGACAATTGTTTCAATAGAAGAAAACCAGAGAAGCTGCTATGGAATTTTCCCCAGAACAGAGGACGAAATTCACTGGCAGTGGCCAAAGTACAGGAAAAGAAGATTGTTGTCAGGAAATGCATCTCGAGCTTTATGGAGAACGAGCCACAGTTGGATCTGGTTGTGGCAGACAATGTCTTTGCCTTTCTGGCCATGCTACAGAAGGTGCCAGGGGGCTCAGGAACCAGAAGCTTTGAGGATGTGAGCCCTACACCAAAGGTGCAAGGGCATGCTAGTGCTGATTCGTCTTCAGTACATGAAGAATGCAGAAGCAATATCCAAACCCTTGAGGAAGGTGATGCAGACACTCCCATGGAAACAGACAGCAAGATGGGACATTCTGTGGAAACTGCTTTGTCCTGCACAACTTCAGAAGGAGATCCTAACCACAGCCTTGATTGCAGTGTGGACAGTCAGACAGTTGAGATTGCATCAAAGATCCTGCATGACCCAAGCAATCAAATCAATGCAGTTTGCTCTCATCTCAAGAGCATAGCATCCAGAGGTCCCAACTCTGTCTCTCAAATGCAAAAATCTGATTCACGGCAGCGCGGAAGGTGGTGCAGAACCATTCTGAGTAGTTTAGCTGGGGCAGTTGGACTCAAGATGCTCTCTCCAAAAACCCACTGGCCACTGCTTGAGTTTGTCATACTTCCATGGCTACGACTCCCTCTTGAGAAGGAGACAAGAGAAAGGGCTCCTATCTTGCACGGTAGAAGATGGTGGCATCTACCTGCAAAGGTTGCCATGGCTTTTTCCAGTCGATTTTGTGGTCCCTTGTCAAATCCCTTAGCTGCAGCACATGTATTGCTCCTTATCTTGGAGTTGAGAGGAAAGCAACAGGAGTGTTTAGCTGCAGAAAATCAGTTGCAAGGGGCATTCTGTAAGACTTGCCTATTGAAATTGGATCAGGGCATGGACCAGTTTGCTCTGTCCAAGGGAGGTGATAAGAAGGTCCGACCAGGCTGGCAGCGAAAGCATGCGTCAGCTGCTCACCATGCAGGTGGTTCTCAGGGACTCAGGTGTGATACTTGCTTTGAGAAAGCATATGAAGAGGCCCTGCAGTCTGACCAAGACCTTCCCTGGGACTGGACAGAAGAAATTGCACAGTTGATTGCATGCAGCCAGAATGCAGGCATAACAGGGTGCAGGACAACTGTGGTACCTGCTGGTGAAGACATCTCTCAGTCGACTGTATCCTTCAATGAGGCTTTGGATTCTCCTGGCAACATGCTTTCTTGCTCATCCTCCTCCAGTTCACTCATCATAGAGTATCCTTCTAACAAGGGTCATTTTAGGTCATCTTCTTGTGGTTCACTCAGCACAGAGGATCCTTCAGAAAATGCCCTTTCTTGCACATCCTCTTGTGGTTCATTCAGCACAGAGGACTCTCCACAAGGAGTCGAGCCAGCCTCATTTGAGAACAAAGAAAGTAAAGCTTGCTATAAAGTAGCCGCAACCTGTGATGGTGATGCAGCATCAGTTGGATCATATTCCTGTGAGGAGACAGGAGTTTCAATGGAGCCTAAAGGAGCTGATCCAGACTTTGATGATAATGTCAACTCAGTTACTACATTTGATCATCATTCTCCAGTGTCACATGGCCAGGATGATGGAGATGTGAACATGTGCACACTGAAAGGAAACCTTCAGACATTTGTTATACCCTATCACCATGAAGAAGCAGTAGCTGGATCAAACAAAGCTGAAGTAGCCGAAGATTCACACAGGCTGCACCATTTTGGGTTGGACCCTTTCTTTGGAGACAAGGATGGAAGGGCTTCCACAACTTCTGCTGTAGGCTCTTGTCATCATGTTTTGTTTTGTGCTCAAGAGAAAGGATTTCATGTGGGAGAAGATTCAGATGCCTTGGAAAACCAATTGTTACTGGAGTCAATGTTACCTGAGAAATCAGACATGGGAGTTAACTCACCTCCATGTACAACAGATTCTGATGATGAGTCTTTCTTTGAAGCCTCTACTATGAGTCTGCCAGATCTAGAGTTCTCTGAGGAACAACTTCTTCTTGAGGCAGGTACACATAATGAAATTGAACTGAACCAGCTGGGCAGCAGCAGAACTGCAGATTTGGATGATTGTGCCACTAACTACTGTCACAAGATCTCAACTTGGAACAGTGACACAAGCTCCCATGATGACATTGGATGTGATGAAACCATCTCAGCAGCCAATGTGCAGACTGAGAACTTGTCCAGCAAGTTCTCTCAAGACTCCAATAACTGGTGAATGCTTATTGACCAATGTTTTCTCTACAAGTAGCAGTGGTGATTTTCATACTCTTGACTTCCAGTTTTCTGTTGGTGTTGACTAATATCTCTTTTTTTGGCATTTGGTGTCATACAGTGATACACAGGAGTCACCACAAGAGGACTCTGAAATTACAGAGCACCAAAATGGCATTCTTGTCACAACTGCAGGCCAAGACCTTTCTATCAGCACTTCTCTGGCAGGTGGTGATGAGTATGCTGATATTCTGAAAACTATGCAGATATTTTCGGAACAAGAAGCAGTCAGAGCTGTATCTGAGGCAGACACTTCTCTGCAAGACCAAATTCTCCCATGTGCAGAGGCCACTTCGGATGAAGATGCTTGCTGTTCAGGGACAGGGGATCTGAGTCCTCCTGTTCTTTTGCTCTCAGACAGCAAGGCTGTTTTGCATTCTAAAAATGGGGTATTCTGCCCTCATGCTGATCATCCAACCTGCATTTCACTCCGAGAGGTATGCTTGTTGAATAGCAGTTCTGATTCCTGAGGTTATTTGTTGAGTTGTTTCTCTGTATGATGCTCAGAATGCCTCCAGGGGATGAAAAGGACACACTTCTTGAGACTGGTTGTGTCACAATAATGGTGATGTGAGCATTTTTTGTGTGTTCACTTCACTGTTGTGTTTAAATTGCTCTTCAGCGGCGGCATACCCATGGTGATCAGAAGTACTTTACCATGCAAGAACTGATCACAGCTCCATGGAGTGAGCTGGTGTTTTGGCATGGCCAATGCCAACAAGGAAACCCCACCTTGTGTGTACTTCTGGGAAAGGCTATACAAAAGTTGCCAGCTCCAGAGCTCAGCAAACTTGTCCCCATCATTGGTGAGTCCAGAGAACAAAATCAGCTAAATTTTCATTTGACTTGTGGATATGGGATCTCTCTGGCAGAGTGATGGAGAATAGAACTGACTTGAACCTTGGCTATTTATGGATTTCCTGAAAGCATAAATAATTGTTGCATATAATTGGCAGTAGCAGGAGAAGATATCTGAGAGACAAAAAGGCATAAATCAGACTGATTTCTTTTTTTTGGCATCTTGGCTAGAGTAGGTTTGTCTCATGCACTCCAGGTTGCATGTCAGAAATCACTTGTATTGTGTTTCTAAAAATGCTTATCTTGCTTGTGTCTGTAGTTTCACACATGGAGTATGCAGAGTTGAATTTCTTTAAAGGCCCATCAAAGCAGGTGAACATTGTGTTGGACTTGTGGGGCCTGGGTTTGATGCGTATACCACCAATGGACATCCTTCAACGTGTTGGAACATTTCTCAACAGAGACTATGCAGGTACTTGTTCACTGTGAATTTGCTCAGAATTTTAGTTGTGTTCAAATGCTGTCCCATTGTGTACTACCTCAAAAAATGTCCCAGTATCTTGCATCATGAAGTTTCCATGTCTGGAGTTCATTTCATGTACTTCTAGTCCTTCATTGTGATTTGTTTTCCATTGGGAGCCTACATTCACATTGCAAAAATAGATGGCATCTCTTCTCAATGCTGGAATTCCACAGTCCTGTAGTAACTTTCTTCTGGCACATTAATTGGTCACCTTCGTTGTTATCAGTGTATATGATCCATCAGGAGGGGTTGGTTTAATATTGTCTATTCAGGATGAGCAGTTCTTAACTGATGAGCTATTTAGTACCTATCTTCATCTGCAGGGAGGGGAGGCTCTGTGTTTGTCATCAATGCACCAATGATGCTGTCGTTGGTGATGGGTGGTATCAAGAGAGTCATTTTGTGCCCTGCTTACAACAAGGGAACAATGATTGACAAAGGCTTCATAGGTTAGTACCTGAACAGCCAATTCTGCTCGCAGCTCCATAAAGGGTTTCTACAGGAGTGATGGGGAATTCTCACGGTACCTCTGCACATATGCTTTATGCACAAGTCACAGATTTTTAAGCCCACCATAAAGGAATTGCCAAAGGGTTCCAGGCATACTTTCAATGGTGGCAATCTCTGGTTTTGCCTTGTTCTTCATCTGACCTCTGATCTCTGACTGACTTTGCCTGGTGACTGCAGAAAGTAAAGAGAGAATATTTTTGCTGGGTCGACAATTCAAGCATGTTTTAGAGGTTTGCCCATTCCCACCTTGCCTGATAAATATCTTCTTGTTAGCTCAATAAAAGAGACATCCAGATGCCTATGTGCTTCACCTTAGCCATCATTTAGCAGTGCATGTCAACAAACAAATGGTGCTTTGCCGCTCATATCATTTTGACAAATTCCTCCAAAAATCTTGGCATGCCTGAAGTTCTCATTCTTGGCTCTTTGTTTGCAGAAGCATTTTGATTTTACAATGCTACCATCTGCATTTGGAGGTCAATGTTCATGCAGGTCTGGCAGCCCTTCTGAATGCAAAGTTGGTGCAGAATACTTGGCATCCTCAGAGGTGCCAAACCCACGTGTAGGAACCCACTTGTAGGATCTTGCAATTTGCCGACACAAACAGTAACAGTCTAGGTTAGAATCACAATTTTTTACAACGACTATGGAATTCGTGTATATAGCTGATTAAGGAGAACTTTATGGCCATGCCAGTAGATCACCTACCACAGGGTTCCTTGTTTTTTGTTCTAGACCCAGACATATTTACACATATCTACATACCCAAATTTTTTAGACAACACACTTATATTGTTGCTGTGTATGTGTATATTTTTACACTTACACAGTGAAGTAGTATAAATATTTGTCAAATACACCTATACAATAGAGATATCCGCAAACTTCACCCTGTCTTTGGGCCTCTTTTCACCCCCTAACCCCTATTTTAGTGGTATGTGCAAAGTAATGAAATTTTATTAAATCTCAGTATGAAATGCCGAAACTGAGTACGAAATGCCGAATCTCAGCATTTAATGCTCAAGGTTCGAGAGGAATTATAGTAGCTGTACGGATAGGAGCAGTGAAAATCTGTGTAGCAAAAGTGGAGCCGCTCAGGAAAAAATATAAAACATGGTGAAACTCAGGAACCCTAAACCCAAAATTGATGGTTTTCAGAGTTTCACCCCTCCTTGAATGCTAATGTACTTAATTGCAGGTTTTTTTTTGAATCTCACCCTGTGTATGACCAAATTCAGGGTACTGGCGCTGTCTTTTCCTGACTTTACAGATATCTCTAATGCCATGTAAATGTTTTGAGGCATCTAAGTGTATGTATGATATATCTTTGATAACTTATATTTAGTTGCAATCTATGTTGATTAGTTGTGGGTACCTACAAATGTGGGTGCATCCTGAAGCTTAATGTTTTTTTTTCCCTGCAGTAGGCTCTTTTCATTGGCCCTTCACAAAAAAATCATGATACTTTTAACCAAGACTGAGAATGTGTAAGTGTGAAAAAAACACAGACACATAGCAACATTAGCATTTTCTATCAATATGGGACTATGGTATTCTTCCCTTTACCCATCTATATACACGATACAAGCATAAACTTTTGGGCAAAGGATAAAGGATATGGGGCAAATTGTGGTGCGATTTTAGAGAATATCTTGAATGCACATTCTTGAGTGCATTTTGCCTCACCACTTTACTTGAGTAAAATTTCTATTCTTAACCTTGTTTGTTATTATTTTGATGAGGACTTTCCAAAAGTTTTGGTATTTTACACGATTCATGAATCCAAAAGCACAAATGTTTTTAAGAAGTAGTTTTTAAAAAAAGTAATTTAAAGCTTGCAGGTGTTAGGCTTTGTTGTGCCTTTTACCAGCCTCAGAATCATGTGCAAAAATGTTGGGCCAAAACCATTTTGCTGAGCCAAACTGCATGTGTTGACTTGTGTTTCCTGTACAGTCACAGGTGGAGTTGCTCTGAGTTGGATAATGCCGGCCTTATTTGTATGCTACCCTTGTAGGTACTCGAAGTATGCCGACCTTGTACACCAGTTTCATACCAGTCTCAATACCAGGACTAGACTGGTGTGAAAGTTTTTTAAAGTACCCAATTGCAGTAGCAGTATTTGCAAAACTAAATAAAATCCAATACCATGTCCATGCTGGTATGTTCAAAAGTGGATACCAGACCAAAACTGGTCTGAACCAAGTCTGACCAATGTCTATTATGATTGGCACTGGGAGAGATTCTGCAATGACCATTATGTGGCATAATTGGCACTTGAGAGAGATTCTGCAATTGCCATTCTGTGACATAATTGGCACTTGGGAGAGATTCTACAATGGCCAGTATGTGACATATTTGGCATTCAGGGAGAGATTCTGCCACATTGTTTGGAACCTTGTTGACTAATTTATTAGACCTCACAATGTTCTAAATCTTTAGGTTAGGATACATTTGCAAAAGTCATCAATTCCAGACCGAAGCTTAGGGTGAAGAAGGGTGGAATCTCTCTTGTTAGACAATTATGGATTATTTGTTTCATGTCTGTTTTGTGATATTTGATGGCATAAAAGCATGCATCCATGTATTCATTCTTTTTATGTCTGTTTTGTGTTGTTTGCATAGGAGAAGGGCCTGAGTACAGGCCCTTCAGTGATTGGAGATCTGTGCCCAAGGCCGGTAGGCCAAGGGAACAGGTCGAAAATCACGGAATGGCCTGTACTCAGGTCCTTTTCATATGTAAAGCAGAGATGGGATTCTTTCACTTTTTAGAAATAGTGACAGGTTGACTAGTACCTTCCACTCGTCAGAAGATCCCAATACAGCCTGGCTGGCACCTTCCACCGCAGGAGATCCCCCTCACTGAAAACAGGTTTCTTCAGGCAGGTAAGGGAGCTGAAAATAGAAAGGAAAAATTGTGGTAGTGCTTAAAGATGAGATAAAAGCATGCAACCATAGAGAGACATATTCCTGACTGAATGAGGAAAAAGTTTGAAAAAAAAAAGTGACCAGAAGGGTGGGGAATGGGGACTCATTGGGGAGTGAAAAGGGGACCCCCAGTAGCCTAGCCTAGTAGTAAGTAAGTGCAGGAGATAAGGCCTCTCATGCTCCACACCTGCCTTCCTCTCTCTACTACAACTTGACACTTGACAACACCACACAAAAGCCCATTCATTGATCAATTCCCACCCTTTCTGGGAAAATCATCACCTCCATCTCCTCCCCCCCTACCAACTCCTCCCAACCCACATGGGAAAAATCTTTCTCTCCATCCTTCACCACGAATCCATGTGAGAGAATTTTAGGGCGTTGTAGCCCAATCATTGTGATCAAAAACCCAATTTGCTCACAATTTTGATTTTTCCCTCCATCCGTCACCACGAATCCATGTGAGAGAATTTTGGGTGTTGTAGCTCAATCATTGTGATCAAAAACCCAATTTGATCACAATTTTTTGTAGAGAGCAAAAAAATCAAAAGAAAAGATGGTTGATAGAGTTCAATTATCCTCCTCCACTAGGAAATAACTAACCCTTCCTTAACTAAGAGGATTAGGACTAGACTAGGTACCTATAAAACTAGAGCCGAGAAATTCTCCATTTTCCACTTGTTTCTAAGCCCTTTGTGTGTGTGCGCGCGCGCGCGACTGTTTTGGAGTTTTTGCGAGTTCTTTTGGGGAGTTTGTTTGTTTGTTTGTTTGTTTTTGGTTGGGTTTGAGGTGGGGATAGATGGCTTCGGCTGTAGCCTATGTGATGCCGGCAATGGCTGCCGTCGGGAATGGTGCGCACAATGTCGCTGCGGCGCCAAGGTCGCAGACGAAGCGAGCGACAAGCAGTAGCACTAGTGCTGCTACTGTGGCTTCTTCCATAGTTTTGCCATTTCGTGCTTCCCGCAGATGTTTGGAGCAGAAATCCGGTTTCTTCTCAAGACTAGCGCTGGTTTCTCTCTTTCCCGGATCTTCGAGTTTCAGAGCAGGTGTCTACTACTTCTTTTCCATCGCTGCTAGATTCACTCACAGAGACAAGACAGATTTGTGTTCGGTGCTTTTTTATGTTTTTCTGTGTGTGATTATTGACTGAGAAAGGTTTTTGCACTAAAGAAATCTCGGTCGCTCGCATTTTCTGGAGTGCAGAAGTGACAAGGCCTTTGATGACGGTAATTGCCAAAGTTTCAGAAACGGAGACGAAAACTGAGATTTCAGCTGCCGAAGCGACGGAAGAAGCGAGTGAAGAATTCGAAGCAGCTCTGAAGAACACTCTGAAGAGTGTACAAGAAGCTGTGAGTTTGATTTTGTTTGCTTGCTTTCTTTTCACTGGACACGTAGAAAGAAACTGTTGCTCTCGATTTCCGGTCTCTCGCGAGTAGAAGACTAATTGCTCACCCTTTTATTATCTCGAAAGGAATTTCAGTCTAAAACTTGCTGAAGATCACAATCAAGTGAGAGAGAGAATCTTGATGGATTTCAGAGACTGCCGTTAGTGCTCAGGGGAAATTATTGAAGGAAGAAGATTGAGTTGTGGTTTCTCCTTGTAGTTTGTGAAGGTTTTATCAGATGAAGGTTTTGAAGATTTTTGGCACGTTTCTCATGATCTTGGTTCATAGAGAAAACCCCTCCTCATGTCGCAGAATTGATTGGCAATTGTCTTCTGGACTCTCTGGACAAGTCCTCAGTTTCTTGCACATCAAGGCACAGAGAGTAGCCAAAGTGCTCAAGAAGTATGGTGAATTCTGTTCTGGAGTTCTGGAGACTGATGTGGCAGAAACATGTGAATTCTGTTTGGGACTTTTGATCTCCACCGATTGTCATGTGTATGATGGAGACGGATTTCTATCATTCATTCTCTTCAGGAGATTAAGCTCAGGTGCAATCGCTGTTTGATTGTTTTGTGCAGTGGGACAAGGCAGATGATAAGCTTGCAATCAGTGGGTTAGGGTTTGCTGCTCTACTTGTTCTGTGGGCCACCACTGGCCTTATCAATGTAAGTGCCATTTTTTTCAGAGTTGAAAAAAGAAAACATCCTGTAAGGTTTCGTATTCTATGGATGAGTCATGACTTTATATATCAAAGTAGGTCACAATTTAAGACTCGATCTGTGAATTGCTCTCACATTGTGGCTTGTATTATTGCATTGTGCAGGCTATTGATAAACTGCCCTTAATTCCGGCCGTGTTTGAATTTGTTGGCATCCTGTTTTCAGGAGTTAGAACTTTCCCTGTTACCCTACTCCATATCATGTATTTGTGAATTGTAGCCACTCATTATGACTGTTATTAGCTATGGCTGTGCTTCCTACAGAAAGACTTTTGCATTTGTTTCATTTGTGTCTTTCTAATCATGTCCTTGTGTGTGTAATATTGCAGTGGTTTGTATATCGCTATTTGCTCTTCAAGCCTGACAGGTCAGTGGGATTTGGCTCTTCTAATTTGTCTCTTGGAAAAAATTTCAAGCTTCCATTTGAAGTGCAGAAGTATTGGATTCTTCATATGGATGTCATTTATTTTTGGTGATGTATACATGTTTCTTGTGGTAACAATCAGTCACAGCTGGTGCTATTGTGTCAACACTTATGCCACTTCAATCACACTAGAGAAGACTAATGGATTTAGAAAATTTTGGCTCTGCAGGGAGGAGTTGTTCAAGTTGATAGATGATGCAAAGTCAAAGATTACTGGTCAGTGAGATTTGAATATTTCCCATTTTATTTTATTTTCCTTCATTAGCTGGGTGAGGATTGGACAAGAGAAGTGATAAAAGTGTGACTATGTTAGCTGTTGCCAAGAATTTGTGTAGGGTGACCATCCATTCCCCCCATTTAAATGCACTTGTGGTCTTGGAATTTCAATTTCTTGGTTCTGATGACTGCTTCAACAGTTAGTTTTTGTGGCACAGTGTGAGGAAGTACAATATATGTGTGGCAGATGTTTAATCTGTGCTGATTGAAATTGTGTCATAATTTATGTATTTCAACTCTTGGGCACAAGCTTGAGCTAAGTGCAAACAAGTTGTGAGCTTTTGCCAGAATGATGGTGATGATGCCTGCCCTCGTCATGAAACGTTGAAGAAACTACATATATACTGTGAGATGGGTATTTGGTGTTCATTACAATAGGAAACCAAAAAAGTTGCTATGAACTTGAAATATTCATTGTATCTTCTCGGCTGTAGTGGTTTCTTCCATTCTTGTGAATCTGCAAACATGAGGTTGTCTAGGCACATTAGTACTATTTTATTGAAAAAAAGTATAAATTGATCTTACATTTTATACAAGTTATTGCATTTGATTCATTGTAACATAATTAATGTTACATAATCTTTATGTTGGAGTGTGTGCACTAGTTGAAATTATTATTATTTGGTTTAGGTGTGTGTAATGGAGATGGAATCAGACTTTGTCTTGGATCAGACCAACCCCAAATTCTTTGTGAAAAGGAAGTGGGCTTTACGTGTGTAACAGAAAACTCCCTTGGAGCAGGGTGTTACTCCTGCATAGAGCACTGACAAATTCCTCAGTATCAAAGTTATCCATAAAGTCACCCTGTCTTCACCATCTCTCTTTCACCCCTTACCCCTCCGTCCGTTCGGTGGTATCTGCAAAGTAAGGAAATTTTATTAAATCTCAGTATGAAATGTAGAAACTCAGCATTTAATGCACAAGATTCAAAACTAATTGCAGTAGTTGCACAGGTAGGAGCAGTGAAAATATGTAAACCCTTTTTATAGTCATGCTCATTTTAGTCACATTCTTATTTGTGTCATATTTTTGGTAACCATCTAATTTAGTGAAAAACACCATTTTTTAAAGGCACTATCACACGTGTTAGTGGCACAAAAATTTTGCAAAACTTTTTAATAAATGTAACTACAATAGAACAAATATAAGGGTTTTGAATTGTAGTTTTTTTTTTTTGGCAATATTAGTGTTGCTTTGTGTTCAAGTAGTGTAAACTAACAACAATGAATCTCAATGAATCTAGTTGAAAAGAAAAAAACAATGACTAATTTTTAATGCAAACAAGCAAAAAAATATGCAAGCTTACCAAGAAAACAGAAAATTTTAATTAAAAAATCTAGTTAACAAGATACACAAACTAATAATTAAGGAACTCAAAGTCAATGTAAATTGTCACATTAAAACAAATAGAAATCACAACCTTCTTCAAGTCTAACAATACATAATAAAGCTTAAAATAACTCACGAAATAAGTTTTAAAAATTAACATCTTTATTCTAGTATAAAAGGGTTGTTTTGTAAAGTTTTTTTGGCCTGCAGTCACAATCTTGTAAGGGTTTATGTGAAGTGTAAGTATACATGTTTAAATCACAATTTGTTAGCATCACAAAAAACAAAAGATCACCAAGGGAGTGATTCCAAAGGGGTTTATTGTATGTAGTAGTAGTGGATGCGCTCAGGAAAAGGTAAAGACAAGATGAAACTCAGTTTATCACCAAAATTGATGAAAACATGAACTGGTGGCTTATGTGAGGCACCATCCATCAGTGCACCATCCAGTGGAAACCCATTATAGCTACTCAGTTGAGGATGAACCACAAGTGAGTTACCATGGTTCCACCTTGTAACCTTTCCTATAAACCCTCCTCCTTCCACCTTACACTACTACCAAGGTACTCTCACATATGACTACCTATGTAAGTAGGTAATATTGTAGGTAAAATAGGTAAGTAATGTAAATGGTCATGATGGTTGCTATGTGTTATTTTCAGTCATGTGTGATGGGTGATACATGTAAAGCTCACTATATTTTCAACCTAAATATACACTGTGAAAATTTATTTTATTTTATTTTATTCTATTTTCTCAAAGAGATAGGATTGTTGGAATAAGAAAGTGGAAGGGTATCATGAAAAGAACCATGCATTATAACCCTTTTCACTTCCCGGGTACAAAATTTTGTATAAACCAGCTATGAACTACCAACTTTTAGAATCATCAGTTCAAGGAGTACATGTTTTTGGTTGTCATCTATAGAAGGTAATTTGGAACAATAATCCTCTGTAGTAGTTTTTCATTTTGTTCTTTATCGATTCATTTCCCACAAGAAATAAAACACTTTCAGTTCAAAACCCGTTCCATTTTAAATGATCTGGTGCATTTCCAAAAATATTATTTAAAATTTTGATTCCAACTTGTATGTGTGCAACAAAATCATGAGCTTGTTTTTTGAGTCTTAAACCTAATATCTCTAAAATGTTTAACCTGAAAAATAAAATATTTTAAAATGTTAAATCTTGCTACAACTTGTTTGTCTCCTTTGCAAACCTGCAGAAATCAAAACAACAACAATTATGGGTATAATGATAAAGTTGTACGATGTATGGGAGAGATCCAAATGAACAAGATGAAATTACAATATGAATTTCTCATTTTTTTTAATAGTCAAAATGATAAAATTTTCTTATTTCTTAAGATTATGGTAGGTAATGTAGTTGTTCATGAAAAAATTGTTCGATTAATTTCCTTGTTATCATGTTTTATGGTCAATTTCACGAAGGCTCCCATTCTCATGTGGCAAGGGATCGTGACCGTGGAAATGTTACAAGCCCTCCAAACACATCCAAAGATCATCCAATGAAAATTCCCAAATCATTTAAGTGCGGGCCCAGGTTGTGAAGTGCAAATGAAAATTGATTTAATTGAAATACCAACATATTATGATAAAGCCAAAAAAGATAATTAATTATTTTATGTAAATTTTGATTTTTAACTTGATCTTCTATTCTATGTACATTTTTCTATCAGTAGTTTAAGGTTTGTCATTTCTTTTCTTTCATCACTTTCTTTTCATTTCTTCTTTTTTTCTTTTTTTTCTTTTTCTTCTCTTTTTTTTCAAGTAAAATCGCCATAAATTGCAGGGGAAAAAAATATGTTAAAAAAATTCCAGAAAAATTCCAGATTTTTTTACCCATGAGCTAATGAACTTTGTGCACAAATTTTTTTAAAATATTTTCTAGAAAATAAAAATTTGTAAAAAAACTTGACCAATCATGATTTTTTGGGACCATGAGCTAACAAATTTTGTGCCCACCTTCAAAAAAATCAATTTTTTTTTTTAAAAAACGCAAAAAAAATAATTCCAACCAATTGTGACTTTTTTGGGCCATAGATGAATGAACTTTGCACCCACCTTCAAAAAAAAAATTGAAAAAAATTTGAAAAAAAAAATCATAACAAAATATTCGTAGATCAATCACTACTTTTTGGGCTCATAGTTTAACAAACATCTAACCCACCTCTTAAAAACTTATAAAAGAATCTAAATTTGGGCCATCAAAATCTGACCAATTATGATTATATGAACTCATGGTTTAATGAAGTTGTTACCAAGCTCAAATAGGTGGGCCTAGCAACAAGTCTAATTTGAACCAGTCCATTAGACCATCAAACATTATTCATAAGGCATTTATTGCTATTTTTACTTTTTTTCACTTTTTTCTTAATCCCTTGGTCCTTCAACCTCATGTAAAGTGAACTTAGGGTCACTTTAGACAAGGGTCCAAGTATCAAAAAGCCTAAGGACAAATTTGAAGCAAATTTAACCTTGAATTGGACCCTTTTCACATTTTTTTAAAAAAAAACATTTTTGTCTAAGGTACAATGAATGTGTCAAAAGGTTTGGGTCAATTCAAAGGTCCATTATTGAAATTTTTGGGCCATTTTTTCAATTCATCTTCATTTCGTGCACTTAGAAAAAAAATTTAATGTGCTTTTTTTAGCAACCACCTCGTGAGGATTCACAAAATCAACCATGTCAACTTTTAAATTGATTTTTTAAAATGTGAGAATTAGTGTGCTCTCAACAATGTCTTTAAACGATAACATGTTTTTCATTTGTATAAAATTTGAACAACAAGGTGAAAAATAGTGAAAATGAGTAAAAAAAAAAGAATAACCTTCATCACTAGCTTACACTTTGATTCTCCAAGCCATGAGCTCTTCTTTAAGCTTTTTTTTTTAAATTTAAATTTAAATTTTAATTTTAAAAAAAAAAATTAGGTTTGGACCAATTGATTTTCCTCCAAAATGATGCCATGTAGATTAAATCACAATTTGATTCGTCTTGGTCCTAAACTCTCATCTAAAAGCATTGAGACCAATTTAATGCTCTTGACAAATAGGAATGCTCAATTTCATTAGACCCTTGCTCCTTGGCCCTTAACCCATTTTCCTCTAACCATAGTTTGTGTTTATTGCAATGGTCATGGACTTTCAAGCTCGCCTACAAATTGGCTACCGTTTAGTTTTGTTTGCAGAATATGAAGTTTTGAAAAGACAGACGAATGGCAGGCTGCTGCTTAGGTAGGTAGGTAGGTACCTACTAGGCTACCAGATGCTAGGTGTGCTTCCCTGTGATTGGATGCCTTGCTCACAGCCTAGCAAGTTACCGTTCCTAAAAAAACCGGCCACGCGGCCTTGCGGCCCGAAAAAGTGGGACTGTGTAGAGACGCAGGCGGTATACCGCCTTCACGCCCTAAAGATCCGGTCTTCGTTGCTCCAAAGCCGGAGCCCGCAACGCAACGCAACAAACGCGCAGCGAAGAAGGAGAAGAAGAAGAAGAAGAAAAGCAGGCGATAAGGAGAAGAGAACAAGACTGTGAAGAGGAACAACAACAACAACAATAACAACAAATTGTCGGCGTCATGAGTGTGATCGACATTCTCACTCGAGTAGATGTGCTGTGCAAGAAGTATGAGAAGTATGACCTCGACAAGCAGCGGGGCGCGTCGGACTCCATGTCCGGCAATGATCAATTCCTGAGGCTCTACACTGTTCTTGAAGCCGATATCGAGGCTGCTATCCAGGTTTTGGCTTTGTTGTTTCCCCGTTCCTGTCTTCCAAATGCGTCGTTTTCCTGTTACGGTTGTGCTTGATGGATGCTGCTCGCGGCTTGCGTTTTTGCTGTTCTGAGAGGTTTTATGACTCACGGGAGTCTTGTACAACGTCATTTTTGTCCGTTGTTTTGTTTGTAGTTTCTTCTAAGAGAACAATAGATAGCACTTAACGACTTCTTTCGTGGAACTGTCATCGACATTGTGTAGTTCACGTCTGTTGCGAAAACTGCTGTAAAGAAGCGTTTTTGGGTAGGGCATGGTTCTTGGATGTGAAAATGCAGCATTCCTGTGCTCTGTGAATGATTGCAACCAGAAGCCTCTCCACTTTGTTGCTGGCAATGAGTACTGTTCCTCATCATCTGATGTACATATTATTGTTGTGGATAAAGTGTAAGTCTTCAGCTGAAATCGTGTTGTTCTGTGCCTTACAGAAATCTCAAGATGCACAATCTGAGAAAAATAGAGCCGTGGTGGCCACCTTGAATGCAGAAGTACGGCGCAGCAAGTCAGCCCTGCAAGCTGAGATCCCTAAGCTTGAAAAGCTTGCTGCAAAGAAGGTTTCTGAAGGCATTGGATTGATTTTATTTTTATTTATTTATTAGTTTATTTTTCTTTGTTTGAGTACTAATTTGATGCATCTAAGAAGCTATCATGATGTGTAAGGTCACACACATTCTCATGCTGCATGTATTTTGTGAATCCAGGTGAAGGACTTATCAAAGGAGGAGATGGCAGCCCGGCCAGACCTTGTGGTGGCACTTGCACAAAAGATTCAGGACATTCCTGATGGTGTTACCGTTGGTCGGCGTGGAGGCACATGGGGTGCACAGGCAGGTGCAAGCAAGCCTGTGGAGATAAAAGTTGATGCAATGCATCCAGGTAAGAAAGAAGCAACTGTGAAAGACAAGCAAGAGTTCTGTACAGTTGCTGGTAACCCTAAACCTGCTCCTATTTTATTGTTTACATGGTTGGAAGACCAATTGTGGTAATGTTGATTGGTATATTTGCTCTGTAGATGATTTGATGCGTCCTGAGCACTATGAGCAAACTGAGGAGTCACTGGGATTCAAGCAAGAGTACGAGGCACGCCGAGCTAAGCAGGTGTGCAATCCAGGTTGATATTGTTGT
>Ga0116231_10004674_pt1 | contig 27582 bp, 16 predicted proteins | sample S1TSphgellanicum_2_FD_89695 | JGI IMG/M metagenome (GOLD analysis project Ga0116231, IMG submission 89695) | Host-associated microbial communities from peat moss isolated from Minnesota, USA - S1T2_Fd - Sphagnum magellanicum MG | ecosystem: Host-associated > Plants > Peat moss > Unclassified... | reverse complement strand
GGGGGGGGGGCGAGGGCTTTACCCTATACATCTAGCTCTCCTTTTGGGCAATGCCAGGCTGAACCAGTTAACTAGTCAACCACATGACATGATTCATCTCATGTTGTCTCTAGTCCCTGCAGATTTTGATACCCTTTATTCATTCACTTGGGCACCACTATAGCCTGATCATCAAGCTAAACTCAATGATTGGTGGTTCAATGGCCATTTTGCATCCCCAACTAAAAACCCAGTGAATCATGCACAATGGGACATTGATGTGGTCTTTCAGCAGTTGAAATCAAGATTCATCCAAGAATTGAATTTGCAATGACTATTTGAGGTTTCCTAATAAGAGTGGATTGCCATTATATGCCACCCACCCACTCACCATTTGAGTGGGGACCACCCAAATGCTTAGGATTCATATGTGACTAATGGGTCCCCTGACCCACTATTCTAATGTAGTTGCCCAGTATTATGGTGGGTCGCCCACTCAATAGATTAGTGGGCAACCCACCAACCCACGGCGGAGACAAGTGCTAGTCATGGCTTTTGTTTGTTACCGGCACGTGGCTGTAAAAGAGACACAGGCTTTTGGTCAGCCATGCTCATGCCGGCTTGCCTTTAAACTAGGTACCAGGTATTCCTCTTTAGGTTGTGAAAAGTCACAAAGACATGGAAATGCTTTCCCACTATTTGCCTTGCCTCCCTGTACCTAGCTGACTTCTTTTTCTTCTTCAATGAAACCAGTCATCACCCCTACCCCCAGTGTAAACACCACCCACACTCTACCTGAATTGCCCCGTCTGAACAGGGCAATTTAATGCATTTTCTTCCCCTCATGCAATAGTCTCTCCACCTGTGCAGGGTTTTGTTTTGTTAACTTTGTGATGTAGCTGAAGTGTTGATCATCATTAGATGATTTAGCCAGATTGGGCAATAAGGAAATTTGAATAGTAAAAAAAATCCTAACATCCTTCTATAATTTTGGCTACTTGGTGGATCTTAGGATAGAATCAGTCAAGTTTTTTTTTTTTCAAATATATATATATTTTAATTTGGCAACTAAAAAACTCAAAAAAAACTTGACCATTTGGCAAATTTTCTCCTTAAGAAAAAAAACTCTGCCTGGATTCCTGCTCCCTCCATGTGTCCCCCAAGCAATTCCTTGAAATAAGGCATAGCCCGTCCCACCAAGATGCAACCACTTGCATGGAAAAGACATGTCTTTTCAATCAGCACAAGTATTGCATCCCAGTATCTATACATCTATTAGGGGGAATCCTATTTAACATTAGTGTAGTTTACACTAGTGAGTTCCCTCAAATGACAACGATGACCATGAATACACTGAAGTAGGATAATGTATCGCAATGATAAGTTCCCTAATAAAGGCCTTTCTAAGCTTATTTTCTCTTGCACTGCACAACAAGAAATCCACTCTTTATTGTTTTTAATGCTTGATAAGAAGACCACCTCCGAGAAGAAAGTAGTATGCTTGAATAAGTGTGGAGCACTACTTGTCCACACATATTTGGCATAATTCACATCCATGTTTACATTTTTTAGCTAGTCAAAGGTGACATGAATAAAAGATCCTTACAAAGACATGCTTTTTGGAGGTTGGCTTGATATGATTGTAGCACTTTTATGTTGGGAAATCATTCATACTAGTCTTAGTTTCAACCATGACATTCAACCTTGGAGTTTAGATAGTATGTGGTTTGAAGGTGGGTTATATATGGTTGTTGCATTACTTCCTTGGAAATACATATACATCCCCATATTGTTTTCAACCACATAACATGTTTAGATGGGATTTGGTGTGTCATCCATAACTTGGTTGCACTATTGAATGTTCCTATAGGTTTTTATTTGCATGTGACTAAACATTTTTTGCCCTTGTGGAATTCCTTCCTAGTTGTGACCCCAAAATGTTAGCTTGAATATAATGCTTGTAATTCAACTCATTCATGTGTTTTGTCACAATATCTTATTTTCCTACAATCACATAAAACATTTTAAACCTTGTGAATCAAAAAAATCATCCCAATTCTCATGATGTTGGTTTTATCTTTTCCAAGGCTATATGAATAAATTTGTATCATATTGTGAAATTTGATGTTCTTGTTTTTGTGTCCACATTTCAACTACTGTTCTACAGCGATTGTCTTTAGCATGGCTTTTTGGCTTTCTTCTCTGGAAGTAAAGACCTATGGCATGTGGAAGAGGCTCTAGGTCATACCACCTTTGATTAGTGTCAATATGAAGCTTTAGTCTTCCCAAATATCAATAATACTGAAAATTGAAACATTCTTCTCATTTGTTTCAAATCCTTTTGAGCCAAGCTCAAATTTTCTGGTATCAAGTAAAGTGTTAATGTTTTTCCTAATGTGGGATTTCAGTTTGGTATTTTAAGGCATTTGTATATGTTAGAGGTTTTGAACAGTTTGTATAAGAGGTTTCAGTTATTTTTGCAAGCAAAGACTTCATGCAAGTGAAAGAAGTTATCAACAAGATATTGGTTTGTCCATGTCTTAGTTACCAATTATTGATTGATTTATTGAATATGTTAGAGATTTCATTTCTAATGGTGATAATAGATTGCCTTTTATATTCGCATTCTTGAATCCATTTTTGAGCATTTTCATGATATAAGTGCTAAGGGCTCAACCACAATTTGAATTCCAATGCTGCAAATTTGCAATGCAATAACATGTACCTGAAATGGTAAAAATGTATGTTTCCAATTGCTTTTATCAAACCAGTAAATACTTCATAGGATAAATTTTGGGTTTGTTGATTAGGTAATCAACTCCAGAATTTCAAAATCTTCACAGCATATTTTTTTGGACATTCACATTGGACTTCAATTGACCAAGTGGAGTGGATAGGTGTAGGTTTACACCACATTAATGTTTATGGAAATGTAAAGGGCCAAATATGGTGAATCTTCAAAGAAACGTAAGTTGCAAGAGAGTGTGGAAAGTGAGTTGTGAACTACAATATGGTGTGCTGCCTTTTTTTTATTGGTGAAATTTCACCAAAAAGAGAGATTCAATCTTCAAAAATGAAGTGATTTTGGAGGTTTTCAATTGTGAGAAAAAAAAATAGTAAAAACCACTAAGTTTCTATATTTATTTCTCAGTCTGTAGACAAAAACATACAAAGATGGTTTGTACTTTGCATATAGCCATCTTTGTAGCAATGATCACCACTTTTTCTACATCTTCCTGTTGATGGTCACCACTTTGGTTACAACAAAAAATTTCTAAAAGAAACACTGGTGGTGGGCTCACCTTGTCAAAACAAACTAAATGATTAAAGGTTATGACCACTGCAAAGAATCCCAATGGGAATGGATACCTCTACTACAGACCACTTACAATGCATTTTGTGGCTGTAAGAAATGATGGCTGGTTGAGAATCCAGATACAGCTTTGGAATACATAACAACACCTAACTATATTCCAAACTTTGGAACCACATAAATACAATACATGTATATCCTACCTTCAAGTTTAGCATTCAATTGCAATTGGTCCCTCCTGCTTCTAAATAGTAGGCCTAAGATTTCTCCCCTTTTCTAAGAGAGATATTCTGGGATGTAAGGTCCCCTCCAATTGCACTAGGAAATTTCTCTGGGTGCTTTACCCAGACATGAATAGAATTGCTGATAACAATGTCAATGAACTTGGCAACTTCAAGGCAATATAGAGCAATATAGAGCAACTGAAGTAAAAGCAACTGCAAGGAAACTTGAAGTCTTATGTTGCTCAACTTCAAGTAAACTTAGAGCATAGAGGAAAGAGACTATATCAGTTCCTGGCACTGGGTGCAGCAGGTTAAGGTCAAACATTGACTAACATACTGTATTTCTGTGACAAGACATTCACAAGACCAGCAGTAACAGGACAACTCAGCCAAGATGCTGGTTAGATCAAGAAAAAAAAAGGAACCTACAAAAAATACTAATATAGTAAGGGAACAAGGCCAGAAAAGAAAGACCCCAATGAAAAAAGATGAAAGGAAAGAAACAGAGATGCTAGAGACAGCAAGCAGATCATCGAAAAAGAAGAAATTTGTAAATACTTTGCCATAAACAATTAAGTAGAGGTTTGATGGTCCTGGCAAGTCTACAGAATCACTGATGTTCAGAGTCTACACCCACCACCCAACCTAAAAGCCCATAGTTGACATTTGGGCTGCAGAATTTCAGGCATACGAAATGTCCACTGTCTTTCAGATCTTACAAAAAAGAAACAGGATTCTCCTGTTATTTGAACCACATCTTCAAGGTCAACCAAGACTCTTCTGACATACATGGTTGTCCATTATGACTGAAAAGCACGGAAATAAGTGTAGAACCTTACCTGACCCATGTTTACCTATGCCACCAAACTTTTTGATGCAATTTCGTAGACATTGTCTGAAAGACCATTGGTGCTTGTTATCCGTTCAAGCTGAGCCTTGGCTGCTGCTTGTCTACCTTCATCAAACCGACGCCACCTAGAGAAAGGTGACACCATCCGTGCAGCCACCTGTGGATTGAGTTTGTCCAGCTGAAGCACTACATCCGCCACCAGTGCATACCCTGATCCATCCTTTGCATGGAAATTGACTGCTGATGAGCAGAAAGCTCCAATTAAGGAATAGACTTTGTTAGGATTACGGATGTCAAAAGCAGGATGCTCAAGAAGTTTGCGCACTTGTTCCACATTTCCTGGGATGTCCGACATTGCTTGCAATGCCAACCACTTATTAGTCACCAGATTATCTCCCTTGTACTGGTCATAAAAGTTTGCAAGAACATCAGATCGTGTTTCCCCAGGGTTTTGGGAAAGGGCAGCTAGGGCAGCAACCTTATCAGTTAAGTTGGAGGCTGTTTTGTACTGATGTAGAGCAAGATCTGTGAGGGCAGGTTCATCCAAAGATACCAAGTAAGCAAGTGCTGAATTCTTCAATGACCGGGGAGCCCTGTGTTTGTGAGTAGGGTCATATGGTTCTGCACTGGGATTAGTCTTCACTGCTTTCAGCAGCTCCTGACGCAGGTTTGATGCAATCTGTTTGATGATAAACCGACGGACTTCATGGATGGCATCAGGATCTGCTACTGGCATGAGGTCAGCCACCTCACTCTCTCCTGGCAATGTCAAAGCCTTTGCTACAAACTCCTTGTCCAGCGAGGAATCAATGAGAATGCTGCGGAGTCCTTCAATAAAAGCATCATCTACGCTCAGCTTCTCCCCTTTCTGCTGAAGTGTGACCAGGTTCAGTATAAGTTTACGGCCTAGTGTCTGCCCAGCCTCCCACCGATTGAACTGATCTGAGTCATGGGCCAAAAGGAAGAAGAGATCTTTATCTGAAATGTCAGAAACAAGGCGCACAGGGGCACTGAAATTCCGCAGGAGTGATGCCACTGGCTTCTCTTTGACATCCAAAAATGTGAACTCTTGCTCTGCCTTATCAACTCGAAGAACAGCTGTTGTGACAGAGCTGCCATCTGGATTGGAAAAGTTATGCAGAGAGGCCCCTTCCTTCACAGACGACAGGCTCAAATCATGCCCTTTAGAGTCAAGAAGACCGACCGCCAGTGGGAGGAGCATGGGCTCTTTCTCTGGTTGCCCTGGGGTTGGTGGTACCTCCTGTCGGCACTTAATTGTGAAGGTTTGAGCTTCAGCATTGTATGACGTTGTCACAGTCAACACAGGGGTGCCAGCTTGAGAGTACCACAGTGGAAAAGTTGGGAACTTTGTTTGATTAGCATCGAACATGGCAGCCAGGAACTCTTCACAAGTCACAGCTTGCCCATCATGACGTTTGAAATACAGATCCATGCCCTTGCGAAAGCCAGCCTTCCCTAACAACGTCTGATACATACGAACAACCTCTGCACCTTTCTCATATACTGTAACTGTGTAGAAGTTGTCCATCTTGATGTAAGAGTGTGGACGTACTGGATGTGCCATGGGGCCAGCATCCTGTGAGAACTGGGAAATACGCAGCCGGCAGACATCAGCAATTCGCTTTACACCACGGCTACCCATATCAGAAGAAAACTCCTGATCCCTAAACACTGTGAGCCCTTCTTTCAGACTAAGCTGGAACCAGTCACGGCAAGTCACCCTATTACCAGTCCAATTGTGGAAGTACTCATGCCCAATAACACCCTCAATCGCACCAAAGTCTGCATCCGTGGCAGTCTGTGGTGATGCCAGCACCAACTTAGAGTTGAAAATATTGAGGCTTTTATTCTCCATGGCTCCCATATTGAAGTCAGGCACAGCAACGATATTGAACAGGTCCAAATCATACTCCAATCCAAACACTTCCTCATCCCATTTCATTGCTGCCTTTAGTGACTCCATTGCATATTCCGTCTTTGGAACATCTTCTGCTGGTGTCCAGATGCGGAGTAAAACTTGGCGTCCTGAACAGGTGGTGAAGGCGTCATCCCGGCTCACAAGTTGTCCAGCAACCAGTGCAAAAAGGTAGCATGGCTTTCTGAATGGGTCTTCCCACACTGCATAGTGCTTGCCATCAGTAAGTTTACCCTGATCAACTAAGTTGCCATTTGATAACAAAACAGGGTAAAGTTTTTGATCTGCCTCAATGCGTGTGGTGAACTTTGACATCACATCAGGCCGGTCCTGATAGTACGTAATCTTGCGGAAGCCCTCTGCTTCACACTGAGTGCAAAAGTTGCCACTTGACTTGTACAGGCCCTCCAGTGATGTGTTATTCTGCGGCTCAATCTCAGTAACAATCTCCAGATCAAATGGAGTTGATGGCACAGATGCCAGTGTCAGATGTCTAGCTGAAACTGTGATTTTGTCATCTCCAAGTTTCTGACCATTTATCTTCACTGAAACCAACTTAAGGTTTTCGCCATCCAGAACCAAGGGGCTTTTGCCACCTGTAGTCTTTGGGATGACATGGATAGAGGATGTCACAACAGTATGCTCCTCTCCCAGTTGAAACTTAAGATTCAATGTCTCAAAGGCAAAGCTGGGAGCCTTGTAGTCCTTGAGAAATATCTCTTTAGGAGCCTCCTTGATCATGATGTCCTCTGCTGTTGATGATAGAGATTGTGCTGCTACACTGCAATGCACCCTCCCAGACAATGCTGGAATTATGCCTCTCAAGTCCCACAAATCACTACCAATACACGTACGGGAAGAAAGCCCCTCAAGGCCTCTGTGGAAAGACTTTACGTCCAATGTAATGCAGGTGGCAGGTTTCCTCCTTGGGGTTTGTGAAGAAGAATTCCTCTTGAAGTGTGAAGGGTGGGACCGGCTGCAGGATTGAAGAAGAGAACGCCTGAGGGAAGAACGTGGAAGATGTGCAAACACGCTCAAGTAAGCCAAAGGTAGGAAAGACAAGGAAGAAGAAGAAGAAGCTGCTGCAGCAGCAGCAGAGGTACAAATAGCAGCAGGAGTAGAGCAACACGCAGGAGACATAGCCGCCATCACCATGCCCTGCACTCTGCCTGCCCCAAAATACCTATAGCCCCTGTACATTTCACTGCCCCTTCGGTTCACTATTTTTAAGGTGAAGCATAAGACTCCCTCCCTATCTATTAAAAGCCTTAAGAGATTGCATTGCAATCTCAACTAGAGCACAAACTTGCCTTTGAGGGATTAAAAGGATTTGAGCCTTTCTTGAGCAATACTTACGTATCTGTCAAGCCTGCAAGTCTTTTCACATTCTTGATTGGTCATCAGATGACTAGGGAGAAAGCAGAACGACCCCAACTCCTGAAGCTTTATTTTTTCTTACTGTATTGTGGCTCGGGAAGATTCAGTTAAAATGCAAAGCCTTCAGAAGGAGAAACCTTAATGCACACCTGTGGAAGAAAGTCTAGAAAGCTGTGACAAAACCTTATTGCCACTCAGTGCAACGCCTCTCTCTACTTATGACAGGAGCAAGTAAGAATATGATGAATTTGCTCAGCGCTTCAGTGCTTCATAATCTCACTTGCTGCATCCAGTTCCAGCAACATGGCCTAACAACTGACCTAGTAGCCCAAGAGTTTGCATAGTCCTTCAACCCACCCCAACAGCAAAAAATTGCTTTCTATGTAAGCGCAAGACAAGGAAAAACAGATTAGGGTTCCTGACTGGACAACTGAAGGTGTGATCCAGTTGAACCAGGAATGAAAACCTCTGACCTGATGGCAGTCGTGACAGTTGCTCCACAACACCAGCTTTGTCTTTTCCCTTGCTCTGCTAGAATGCCAGAAAATCCTGCTACATAAGCCCAGCCAGCAAACACAGAAAATTAGCTCTGCAAACCAGTAGCTATGGATTTTCTCATCCACATTCTTTAACTCCTCATCATTCTGGATCGAACTTGCATCATAAGCCTACAACAGACCTCATTGCTTTGCCATTACACAGCAAGAAAGACGACAACTCCAGTCAAACAACCAAGAATCCAAAAGAAAAGAAAAACTTTGTAACATCTCAAGACACTGGAGAAATCTCTCTCCACAAAAACAAATTTCAAGGTAAAAACATGGCAATGAGTGCAGTCACAAAACCGACCTAATGAGAGTCAGCAGCAAAACTCAGAAGAAACAAAAACAAACACAAAGAACAGTTTGAATGATCGTTGCAAAACTGGAGAGAAAGAAATAGTAGCAAAAGGATTCCGCAACTACAACAACAACGCCGTACCTATCTATCGTCGGGAAGACCAGTTACAGGAGGAACAAGAAGAAAACAAAAACAGACTAAAAAATATTTGAAAAAAAAAAAAAAACAGACAGACAAACAAAACCTTAAGAGAAAAGAAGAAAAACGATTATGGCTGGCATGTATACTACTTCCTATTCTTTTGTTTGCCGGAGTGAATGTGTGTTATGACAGACAGACAGACAGACAGACAAACCTCCTCAGAGTCCCCTAGTCTATAACTCCTGCAAAACATTCTCGACACAGTGCAGCAGCAGGAGCAACAGAGGAACAAAAAACAAACAAACAAACAGACCTCTTTGTCCCAACGCAGATCTTGTCTTCTCGTCGGTTCTGCCTCGGGGTGCAAGGCCAGGACTATGAAATCTCCCGTCAGCTGCAACCGCAAGAGTGAGTCTGTCTTCCGCACGCTTATGAGATCCCTGCAACGCACACAACAGGAACAAACTAATCTCTTCTTCTTCTCGTCTTCTTCGTCTCTACACTAAAGCAAGACGCAAATGCAGAGTCGTAAAGAAAAAGCGATAGGCGTACAGGAGTATCTCTTGCATGCGTTGTTCGAACCCTAACGCTGCCCACCGAATGGATCCAGTCCTCGACACTAGGCTATCTCCCACCCGATTTCTTGGAACCCTAACTCTATCCGCCGAATGGAACCCGTCCTCCACACTCTCTCCCACCCGATTTTGGGTTTCTGCCCGTCCTGACACTAGGTATCTCCCACCCAGTTTTGGCTTTTCTCCAGGACGGGTACTAGAAAGAATCGTGCCCTGAAAAAAAAAAAGTCCAAAATTGCCAACAAAAAAAAATAAAAACATTTTTATTTTTTTTTACGGAATGTAAGGCATTTTCAGGAATATTGATAGATTCATTATGTCAAAAATGTCATTTAATGATTAATTTTATACAATTACAAATGGATAAGCAATTCAAAATGACATAAATGATGGGTTCGAATCAATTACAAATGACATCAATGATTAATATAATCAATAAGGACCAATCATAAAATAATATTTTTGACACAATAATTTCACTCAAGCTATTCTAGTCTTAATGTTATTAAGAAACATTTAAGTATAGGAAAAAAAGGTTAAAACTCTTTCGAATTATGAACCCTTCAACTTGGCCTATTGGCATACCAACCTTGAAACAAGGAGCTTCAATCTAGAAGGGTCTAAACCTAGACCTTTTATCTACGTAAAGAAACAGTATGATTTTTATTATTTTTGCTTTTTTTTTTCTGCTTTTAGCATTTCTTTTGCTCTAAAGTGGAGTTACTAAAACAAAAGTTGCATATGAGGAATCAAGATGACAACAACAATGCTTTGTGAAGTTCCTCCTCCTCCTCCGCTTTTTTCACTTGTCTATTGTTTGTGTTTTTGTCTACTTTTTTTTCGTCCTCCACTTGTTCGTTTTTTTACATATGCACTGTTCCTTGTCTATTGCATCTTGGCATTTTTCTTTTGGACTTGTCTCTATGTTAACATTTTTCCTCATCTGTAGCATATTGGCATTCTTCTTCTTCTTCACTTGTCGCTCCTTCAACACTCTTCATCATCTATTCCATCTTAGCCTTCTTCTTTTCCACTTCTTTCTTCTTGTTCATTTTTTTTGGTTTTTTTGTTTTTGCTTTTTGTGCAGGTTTTTTCTTCCTTTTTTAGTTCCATTTTTTTTGCATCTCATTCAAGAGCTTTTCTCTTGTGATTCTTTTGCATTCCATTGAGCATAGGATGTGTCATTGTTTTTCCACATTATGCTACAATTCAGCAAAATTGTAATGCATTAATTTTTTTTCCTTTTTTTATATTCCTTTATATATCTAGTATAACTACATACAATGTTGATAGCTATTAACTATTATAATAATAATAATGATGATAAAATAGTTAATAATGAGCCTAGGCTACTAACTACAATAATAATAATGATATTTTATTATTATTAATTATTATTATTATTAAGTGTTGTTGTTATTATTATTATTAGTCAATAACCATTATTACTATTATTATTTATAATAATTAGTATAAAGCTAGTAAGTAAACTAGGCTAGTATAACATAGGTATTAGATTACAACTAGCTTGGTCATGCTTGCAATTAGAAAGTTTACCCCATATCTTTTATTTTACGTTTTGATTTTGTAAACTATATAAGTAAGCACACTAGAAATATTCCAAAAAAAAGTGTCATTTAAGGGATGAATCAATAAAAGTGGTTCAACCCTAAAGGTTAAACCCAAATTAAAATAGGATTATCTTAAATTTACTTAATTAGTTTAGGCCTACCTATTTAGGTGCCACATTTCAACATCCTATCAATTTTACATTGGAAGATATAGATATAATCAATTAATTAAAAATATTAAATACCCAAACGAGCTTAAATTGCCACATGTCAAATTATTGGCCTTCCAAAACTGGAAACATGTCATAGAAAAAAAGTTGTTATTTTACTTGCACATATAATTGCATTTCCAACTTTCTAATAAGAATTCGAATTGATGAAAATGTATAATGATAACATATATACATGTCAAGAATAATGTGTGATATGTAAATGTATGTCTGCTACAACTTGTTTTATGCAATTAAAGAAACATTTAATTGCATGTGTCAAATGCAATTGAGAATTAGTTATAAATGGCAATTCTAGAATTTAAGAATATTTCAAGAATAAGAATAAAAGTATGAACAATTGTCTACAAGTGTCGAGATGTGATGGTGTTTGAAAACATCTTTCAAAATTATATATCGATAATTACAAGATTCCATAAGAAATTATCTAACATGAAACCTTGAATGGTAAATAAGCATTATGGTTTTATATTAGGTTATAAAAGGAATCCCTTAAATCCAAGAATAAAACATAATCACAAATGGATGGCATTGCATCTCCAAAATGTAATGATTTAATTACAATTCCAATGAGAGAATTGTTCGAAGAACATGTTTAAACTTTAAAAAATTGCTCACACGCTCAAGTCCCACCTTAGTTTCTAGTTACTATCACCTATTTTGTCACATGGTAAAAATGAGGATTTTGTGTTACTTGTGGATATGACTTTTAATGCCATATTGGTTTCATATCCTCCATTCTAGTGCCCTTGATTTCCAAGGGTGTTTCTTTCCACCATTTATTTTTGTAATTTTGATATTTATGTCAACAGTCAAATAAATCCCAACTATGCATAAAAAAGATTTGTATTGTTGGGTCCAAAGTTTTTTAAGTGTACCAAAATCTTGTTACAACCTTTTTTTCTTTGTATTTTTAACTTAAAGTCCTTTTTACCATGTGAAGACATGTTTATGGATGATTACAATGGAATTTAGAATTGCAATGGTTTAAAATATGATACTTATAAAATATTTGACATTTTTTAATTCATTAATTTTGATGGGGATTAAAATATAGGGGAAATAGGACTACAATAAGGAGTAAAATAAGGATTAAATCCATTTTATCCTAGATGATACACTTTAAAGGACTTTCACCCCATTTGGCAATCATTAGATTCATATATTCACTCCTCTACCTTAATCCTCCACCTTTTACGAAGGATATTTTGCCCAAGGTGAGGAAACGCAAAAGTTGCAATTCCTTAATTCATGTGGAAAGGCAAAAGAAATTTAATTCAAACACAATTCAATTTGTGCACAATGGTGGAATGGGAAATCGTGAGAAATAGTATGTATAAGTTATGGTGGACCAATATGGATCTAACATGGTAGGTTTTCTCTGTGAATGATAATGTTTCTCATGTCAAATGTCTTTTGAATTTTTTGAAAAGGGATTCAAATATATAATTTGATAAATGTAATATTTTTTTTATCAAAAATTAAAATTTTACACCAAATGGGGAGCTTTTTAATGTGCTTTACCTTTTGCATATACATAAACTTGTAAATGAATTTAGGTCATAACCATGGTTTGTAATGATGGGTCCATTTATCAATCTCCAAAACTGATAAATCTCATAAGTAATTCAAAATAAAGGTATCCCAAACCACTTCATAATGGCACAAAAGTTTGGTGCTTTTAAGAACACCATAATAAAAGGAAAATGGTGAATGTCCAATATGACATGAATTTAGTGGAATTCTAAAAACTTTGTTCACCAACATTATATATTGGAATGTGTTAAATGGCAATTATTAGTTTCTTTTAAAAAATTCATTTTTTTAACCTCAAATATAGGCATCCAACAATGTCATGTATTTTTGTCGCCATCAAAATACAATGTTATAAAAGGTACAATATTAGGGACTTCTATTGTGTCATTTTTGGTCCACCCAAAAGAACATATTGGATGAGGGTGTTGAAGGAGGGAAAAAAGGTAGGCAACAATGGGGTTTGTACTAGTGTTGGTCAATTATATTTGATTTTTTTCTTAATTGTTGGGTAGGTTATGATTATGATTATTATGATTATTAGTATTATTTTGGGATGTTAATTAGGTTATCAAAACCAATCTTTAAAAAACTTGGATTTCATGTAGGTTATCAATATTTTTGGGTAATAACCATTGGTTATGCACAAAGGTTATCACATAACCATGTGATAAGTATTGATTATCCTTCTAATTATAAAATTTTATTTAGGTTTTTATTTTATTTTAATGTGTCATACATGTTTTAGCATTTTAGGATTGATAACCCATTTGGATGATAACTAGGTCATTTAAGTAAGTTACCAAAATGTGAGATTTCAATATTAAGCAATTAGGTTATTAATGAACTATCAAAAAATCAATAATTAGTCAATAGGTTATCAATACGCTAGTTGATAATGAGGTCAAAACTTAGTAAGCAACCAACATTAGTTTGTACATGAATGTGTAAAAAAAAATTTGATGATCATTTGTTGCACCACATACAATAACAACACAAACACAAAAATATTGAACGTGTCACTTAGAACCATTCAAAGGACTCTCTAAATTCAAGATGATGAAAGTTGGGAATTCAACACTTGGATGAACATTAAATGAATATTTTTTGGAATAGTTGGGAAAGGATAAGGGGCATGAAACAATAAAGATTGCATGGAAGGTAACAAGGAAATGATTATGCAAGGTGGAAATATGGAAGTGTAAGAAAGTTACACAATTTTGAAAAAGAACTTGACTAAAACATATGTTTTAAAAGATTCATTGGTTAACCACAATTTTTGACAAGAATACATTTTATTTCACTAGGTGAATTGAGTGGTAAATTCAAACAAATTCTTTTTTATACCATTTTCAAGAAAGGAATGGGGAGCTAATGGGGCACCCTTGAATCAAATAAATTTAATAAATCAATCCAAAAGTTGTAAATATATTTACTATTTATTAACTAGGAAATTTTTTAAACTTTATTTGCTAATTTGAATATGGGGATTTGGAAGTTCCGAAATTAAACCCAACAAATTCCATGATGTTGTTCATGATGTCTTTTTCTCTCTATTTTCTACCTAGTGATGGACTTGTTTTCTTTGAAAAATACTCATAACAATGTATGATCTTTTTTCTTTCATCTGACCATTTTAATTTGTGCCCTTGACATGAATTCAAATTTGTTAATTTTCAAATTTTCAAAATTATTTCTCCTAAATGGGGAAGGTTTCAAGAACATTAAAATGGATGGACTTGTTTTTTCTTTAGAAAGTAATTAATAGCACAATATGCTCAATTTTTTTTGTGTCCTTGAACTAAATTTGTTTTTTAAAAAATTTGATAAAGTGACCTCTCATATGAAGGAAACATTGCAAAGTTTTTATTACAATTTTAAGTTACTATATTAACACCCATCAAGATGAATTTTTTTTCATTACATAAGGTTTAGAGTTTATTGCACAAGTAGCTAAAGTTTTACCCAATCCATTTTTTAATTAGCTTTAGGTATTGCAACTTGCAATTTTGGGGAAAACAATTATTCAATAAAATTCCCTTGATGAGTTTTTGACCTACCTCAATCCATAAAAAGATCAAAATGTATGATGGTAAGTTATAGAAAGGGGTGGAGGACAATATGAACTTCCAAACTAATATATACACACACAATAAATGAAAAGAAAATGTAGATTACAAAACAACACACTATCTGAGTTTGATTTGCAATTGGGTTTTTGTAAGCCCCACCTTCCCTTGAGCAAAAAAAGGTTAAATGTCACTCATTAGTTTCTACCACTATCTTTTACATAAATGTGTGTGCATGTGCATGTGTGAGTGTGTCCAATTGCAAAAGAATTGTCATTCTCAAATGAGGGTTTGCATGTTAGAGGATGGGTTTGCATTAATGTTGGTTTGATATATGGACCTAAACAATATGGTATATAATTAAATATTTGCATTAGTATAAAAGGACTTGAGGCAATATTGCATAGTACCAATGCCAACTTGATATGGACATGAGGTAATATAAATATCAAACTTGTATGAATTTAATACCAATTAATTCAATATTATGTATATATAACTATATACCTACCTTGTACCAAGTTCCAACTGAAAATTAGTCTAAGATCCAATAAAGAGTTGGTATGAAAGTTTTGAAATAAAGTTGGATCTAAAACAAAGGTAATACAATTTTTTTTCAAAAGTACTAAGCTAATATGTTCAATACCTATTAAACCAACACATCCTTTTTTAATTCTCACTTTTGGTTGTGCAAATAACCATGTGTTAGGTCACCACTTTTGATTTCACTTGAATTTATATTTTTATAGTTTTGCAAATTTCATAGTTGGCAGTGTTTAAAATTTGGACCAATGTTAAGTGAGTATTTGATTTGGTTAATAATCATTAATTAGAGTTAATTAAATATAAAATATAAAATTAATATTAGTTTCATTTTTATGAAAATAAAAAATTCAAATCAAATAATTGCTAATATTGGTTGTTTAGATCCCCTCAAATTAGAACCATATAAATCTTTCTTGCTTTGAGAACCATGGTTTTATAGAAAGTTTTTTAGTTACAAACTTAAATGTCATTTTTTTCTTTCACAAATTCCTTTTCTTATGAAGATTGTTAAATCTATTGGAAGATTTTTTATGTAATACTGCCACATCTAGATTGTATTTTTTTATTTGTGGAATTTTATTTTATTTTTGGCTAATTTCTTGAAAAAAAGTCACAAATTAATATTAAATTTATCTCGAGATATTAGTTATTTGTTGTTTTATCAAATATTTGAAAATAAAAACATGGTTATATATTAAAACATGCTTTTTAATTTATTTGAAAACCATTGTTATGATATAAAAATATTTTCCTAAATTGTTGGTTTACTACAAATACCTAGCCAAAATTGGTTTTATCCAATTTTGTGTAAGTATAATCAAAGTAAATTTTTCCATTTCCATGTTATTTACTTACACATTGGGTATAAGGGTTTTTATCTTCAATTTGTGATGTTGGTGATTATCCACGAGAAGATTTAATCAAACTTGTTTTAAATCATATATAAAAGTAAAACATAATTGATAATATTTTTTATATTTTGGTTACCTTCTAAAACTTGATGTAGAAATTTAATGGTGTTTTAAAATAAAAGTGTAAGATTTGGCAAATTAAAACCATTCTTTCCACAAATAAATATTCTTTGTATGTGACAATATTGTATTTTTCAAATCAAGAAATGTGAAAATTCAATTGAACAAAAACACATTGTTGGGTATGGTTATATTGTCCCCACATTTCCAACTCCCCACAAATCTTTCAAAGGTGGCTTTTGTATAACTCAAGGGACACTTTCCGTATTTATATTACTTCCAATACATTTTTTCAATAATTTATTTTACCTTAAGTTAAGAGTGTGTAAAATCTACGAGTCTATGAATGTTTTAACAAGTTGTTAAAGGCACATAGTTGAATATTAACAAATTATATATATATACGATTTATTCTCCATAGAAATTAGGGTTCAATTACGTTAGATACACATTTTATCTATTCCAAAAAAGAAATGACTAGGTTGTTTCTATTTTTGTGGAATCTCTATATCTATGAATTGGAATCCTACCTATATATATATATAATATATATATAAAATTTTAAACACTATTAGAAATCATGGTTTTTTAAATGATTCAAGTTGACCAATTTGTTTTATTTATTTATTATAGACATGTATAATTTTACGAAAAGTCAAAGGTTTGAATAACACACGTATTTTTTAATTGATTAACTTGACTATAATAATTTATTTGATTAAATACATATAATCACAAGTTGAATATTTTATCAAGATGGTTAATAATTTTTAATCATTTAATAATCAATGGTATTTAATTAAGTTGAACATTTAATCAAAATGGTCAATGATCTTTATAAATTTGGTGTTTTATGAAATTGTCCATTGCTTTATGAAGCATGTGTTTTGAAAATGATGGTTGTTAATCAACAAATCTAATCTTCAAATACATGTTTTTTTCGTGTTTTAATGGCTTTGGTAGCAATGTCATTATTTGCCACTTTGGTCAGCTTAAGTTTATTTGCTTTAATTAAGGCTTGCAACAAGCCTTTGTAAGTTTTTTTTTGGTTGCAATAACATTGGTTGCAAGACCTTGACCACTTTTGACATGTCTTCTTGGACTAAGGGAGTTGAGAAGGGGTGGGAAATGGTTGTTTTTTATTTAATTTGATTGGCCTTGAGTTTGGTTTGCCTTCTAACATTTGTTTTGATTTGGGTTTTAAACTTTTTCTATGTCTCCTTATTTTTCAACTTCTCTTATTGTTGTTGGGCCATAAAATCCTTTGCAATTTCATCCTTCTCCAAGGGTTTTTGTTCTTTTTTCTTTTCCTTTTCAAACTGAATGTTTTCAAAGGACCTTTTTTGGTGTAATCTGATTCACTTGGTCCACTTGAACCACTTAAATTGAGACTATAACTTAAACTAAACAAAGAAATTTTTGGCTTGCACATTTTCATTTTGCCTTTGAGCTTGTGGAGATTCTTTTTCATGATTAGACTTGGTTTGAGAGGTGAGCTTTATACTCCTACTGTAAACCTGTGTCTTCCTGTTCATCTCCCATCAAAGTGATGATTTTCATCAAAATGTACTTGACCCTATTTGTCACAAATTCATTCTATGTGATGACCAACTTAGAGGCCTTATTTGCTTCAATCTTGCTGCTAGGGTTTTTTCTTTTTCACTATGACAATGTTTTCCATTGACCTGGCTGCAAATTCAAAATCCTACTTTGATACAGGTTCAGATGGCCGTTTGCTCATCCTTTGCGCATTTGCGACCTTGAGTTTTGTGCACTTCCTAACACATAACTCCAAGCAACCTGCACATCTCACAACACATTACGTTAGCTTGAAATCTTCTAACTTCTTCGAGATTTGATTCACCATCAAAATTAAAATTGTGAAGACTCATTGAAAATTAGTCTGCTGTGGACCAGCCTGCAAGAATCAACTCTGGAGACAACTCCAAGTTGCCCCAAGGCATTGAAAAAAAAACACTTAATGACAGTCGAAGGACAACACAACGTCATCCCCGTTGTCTTGAAAAGAAATGCACGACAAGCGTTGTCCCCAAGGCAAACCCGATTGCTCCCAAAGTATTCTAAATAAATATCCCAAAGGGTTTTGTGGGGTGACACTAGTGTTATCTCAGGACAACTTTATGTTGCCTCAAGAAACTACCTTGCATTCATCTTGCCATGTTCCCAGAACCTCACAACTTGATCCAGTGTGACATATTGTGAAGTTGAACCCAGTTCGCCATGGCTTAACCCCTCACACCATGGTGTTGCTCCACCATAGAGAGGCACGCCTTGGGTAGGGTTTGAAATAAATAACTGGGTTGAAAACCACCAGTTAACTCAGGTAAAACCTGAGGTAGTGGCCTTCACTGGAATAAGTACTCTTGTGAGGAAGGGCCAAGCACGAGCTTGACTCTGGGAAGGGCCCATGTGAGGGTGATTTTGATAAAGCTCACAACCAAGGGTTTTACTAAATATTATAAATGTACTTGGAATTTTCTTTTTTGTAACTCCGAGTAGGTATCATGGGAGAAAGCAAAAAAAACTGAAGGACATGTCAAAAAAATTGAACACTTGTTTTGTTTTGAAAAATGGAATCCTTGTTCTAGGATTGTGTGAGGCAAGGTCAAGTGTGAGCTTGATTCCGTTAAAGCCCTTTCCCTGGGGTTTTACTAAGCATAAAGACCTACTTAGATTTATTTTTTCTGTTCCGTGGTACCAAGAGAAAAGAGAAAAAAAAGAGTAGGATGTTTCAAAAAATGGATGGTAGCCCATTGTGTTTTGATATAGATCTGTCATTTTTCAAAAATGCCCTCACAAACAGTGAAGGAAAAACAACAACACTGGGTAAGGTGCTCAAATTACACAAAAAATAAAAAATAAAAAAAATCTGAGAAGGGTCGTTACAGAAAGAATAATGGCCAATAAGTGCCGATTCTGTCTCTGAATAGGCACCCATTGCTATTTGGTTCCCCAAAATATCTTGAGCTGGTTAAACCCCACTCCCCCCAAAAAAGTAAAAATCTATTCTCAGCGAGGGTGTTACTTTGACGAGCTTGAGTAGAATCCAAGCTGATCATGAAGGGGGGCAGCAATCCAATCCAGGCCACTTTTTCTGAATTCAGGAATTGCGTGCATAATTGGACCACACAAACAGACAAACGACCACTTGCTTGCCCTGCCCATTCGCAAGTGGGTAAGGCATATAGGGTTACCATTAAGGCGAATCTGCATGTGGGCTGTGTCAAGCTGACGTCACATGAACCATCTGCTGCCCTGGGTGAACCAGCACCCACACTGATACCGTGGTTAAAATTCTGAATTTTTTTGAGATTGGTTTAGCCATGGTAAATATTCCATCCTAAGACTAAATCAAGGTCGCTGAATGCAAATTTAAACATTTCATGGGTTGAATTATGGTCACTCAACTCAAGAGGGCGAAGGTACCAGTTTGGGTGCTGGTTCAACAATAAACTATATTTCTCAGCAATGGTTATCACCTTCCTCATATCAAATCGTGCCTCCTCTCCTTCTCGAATGAATCTGAATGGTTTAAACTGTTAGGAGATCTTTACCTTGGGTAAGGACCCACTGCAAATGGGGCTGTTTGGGAATTCAAAGCACCACACTTAAGCTTTTAAGTCCAACAAGCAGGGTGAACTTGGCGCCCATACTGGTACTTTCGCTGTCTTGAGTGAGGCCTTTTAGTCGGCATATTCAACCCAGCACATGTTAAATTTGGACTTAAGAGACCATGATCTAGTCTTAGGATGGGATATTTACCATGGTTAGAAACACCATAACAAATTTCAGGATTTCTACTCGTGTGCCTACTACCACCGGTGTAGGTGCTTGGTGCTTTCATGTATAAGCCTAGACAACAACTTATGGCTACTTTGTACCATACTATTACTATCCCAGATAACAAACTTGTGGTTAGTTAGTTTTTACGTTGTTACCATCAGGTCAAGCAATGAAGTATTCACTGTGAAAGCCTAGATAACGCCTTGCGGTTACTTTTGACTTTATTACCACCAGGTACACTTGCACACACCCCTAAAAGTAAGTTGGGGTAAGTCTTCGGTCAACATCAGTACCCAGGAACACGCGATTTCACGGTAGAATCGTGATACTACTATTATACTAGTAAGACACTAGTAAGAATACCGAGACCCATTGGGTCCACTTGCACGACTAGAAAGTAAGATATTATTGTTATTAGCACCAGGCCCACTTGCGCTCCTTGAAAGTAACATTTTACCCACCAGGTCCACATGCACAATCCTTGAAAGAAAGATATTATTACCACCAGATCCCAGTGTTTCTGGTTTTGGCGAAATTTTGGTATCATGGCGACCGAAAAAAAAGAAAGGCCCTTGCAAGTTATGACTCGTACACTGGGGTTTTTTGGGGGGAAAAAATGGCACATTTTCGTCACATTATTATGAGGAGTTTTTTTGTTGAATTCGCCATATTTAGACAATATGTTCTATCGTGTGGTCGTCGACATATAGCACAATTCTTAAACATTTCTATTTTCCTCTCTAACCTGTAGCCAAATCTGGCGAAGTCCTCTTTTGGATGATCGCCAACGCAGCTACCTCACAATTTAGAGAAAACAAAAAACACTAATTACCACGCCCAGGTAAGTCTTGAGCAGTGTGTAAAATAAGAATTTTAGGTAAGTTTTCGGTTAATATCCGTAAAAGGAACAAGCTATTTTTCGGTAGAATTGTAGAATGCTCTGACATTAGTAAGATACTAGTAAGATCCTAGTAAGAATATTTTTACTACTATGGTCTCTCTCCGATTTGGTTTTTTTGCCTAAAGTTCGCTTCACGTCGCTTCGCCCCGGTTTCCGCTCCACGGCGCAAAGACTGTTTTGTTTGTTTTCCACACGCTTTTGCGCTTCGGTGCTGCCCCCCTGGTTTTCGTCTTCGCCGCACGCGAGATTGGCGAGGATCGGCGTCGTCGCGCACACACAACGCGCACACGGACAGATCGAGAGAGAGAGAGAGAGAGAGAGAGAGTTTATAGATAGACAGATAGAGAGTTCGTAGAAAGACAGATCAGGAAAAGAAGACATATAGGGGGAGAGAGAGCGAGAGAGAGAGAGAGATTTGTCTTTGTGTGTGTTGGGGGCGGCAAGGAGGAATATTTTGGATTTGTTGTTGAATATATCCTTTACCTATTTGGAAGTTTTTTCTCCTGGTTTTGTGGATTTCGCTTCTGCATTTTTGTGTTTTTGTTTGAGTTCTTCTTTTTGGCCGATACAGGTGCTTTTTTTGAGAGGTTTCTGGTGCGCTCCCATTTGTGGATTTGCGTGTGTGGCTATTTTTCTTTTTTCTTCAGGGGAAATCTGGTTTGATGTTATCGACTAAGATACGTTCAAGCGTTGAGTGAGTCTTCGGGTTCCTCTGTTTTTGTTTCTCTCTGTGCAAGAAGATTAGGCTTTTTTGTGGATGACGGCCTGATTCCCTGCATTTTACAGTGCACTTCTTGCTGGGGGCAGAAGAAGTGCACGATCTGCATCTTAGTTAAGGGGGAACTGTGGTAAACCAGAGGACCGGTTTCTCTCTGCGAGGTTGTATTCGTCCGTCGACAGCAGGTTTTTCGAAATCAATCTCTTTGACGAGAGACGGTGATGCGGAAGTGATAGAACCCGCAGCACACAATCATCCTTGTTTCCTCGTGCGGATCTGAAGCATATGTGATCGCACAAGTTTTCTAGTGCCATTGTCAGATCGGCCTCTCCAATTGGTGAGGAAGCGGAGAAAGCAGCGGAGGTTTTATATAACTTCCGATATATAGCCTAAGGGAGAGGTTTCCAAACTCACAAGCCCATGGCGGTACTCGTGGCAACGATGGAGGCACTTCTTACTCCATTGTGGAGCATGGAGCAGTATCGACACTCTTATTGCAATGTTGAGACGCATCCCCATGAGCACGTAGTACAGGTAGAGATCTGCAGTCTGAGATTCATCTCCTAAGTACTTCACACCTACTGCCTGTTGTCGCTCGCGTTTCCATTGGATTCTTCAATGTTGTCGCTAGCTATTGGATCTGCTGATGGTTGATATCTACGGAGATAGTTCTCAATTGCGCATTCTTGGCTGTCTCCGGATATGGACTGATGTTGTGCTGATCACATCTGCTATCAGGGACACACGAGTTGCCTGGACTCTGATACAGAGGATGACTTCGATTTCATAGACGAGCTTGTGAGAGCGCAGCGTTTATCTCTTGGTGCGAAGAAATACGGGTCAGCAATTTCTTCATAGACTTGTTGCCCCCTTTACTACATACAGCATTTGGCCTTTTGGAGCATTGATTTTCTTGTTCTCTAGAAGAAAGTTTTGAGTAGATGATGCACTGATGATGCTCAACTGTATAAAGATGGGATCTTTATGGTGACTAGAGTGTTAAACTGCCTGAAAAGCCCAACTAAAAGATTTCTGAGAGATGGTCATGGCATCTTGCCAGGTGTTCACACTACAGAAGGCGGTGTCGCATCCGAGCCCCCTGCTGTGATGAAGTCTTTGACTGTCGTCATTGCCACAATGAGATCAAGGTTAGCATTCATATTCATGTGTTCAATGGCCGCCCTTGGGTGCTGAATCTTGTACAGGACATTGGATCTGTGTGGGCTTTGTCTCAGATGCAGTGTTGGTAGCCTGAAACCTCTTGTGGGTGTCCATGGTGTGCAGAATGTGAATGAGCCTGTTCCTTCAAAGCGCCATGAAATGCCCAGACACCTTGTTACACGGGTATGCTAGATTTGAGTTTGGCTTAAACCCTGCAGCCCCTTGTGCTCATTGAGGGTGGCCATGTTTTTTGTAGAATGCCTGTGTTGCACTTGTTATATATCCACAGCTGAGCTTAGCAGATGCCTCTTTGTTCAGGACATTCTGCACAGCTGATATTAGATTGGTGAGCATGAATGTGCTCTAAACCCTTGCCCATATGGTGCAGGTTGTATGCTCGCTTTGCAATCATGAGCAAGATGTGCAGCAGGTGTGCGAAAACTGTGGTGTATGCATGGGTGAATACTTCTGTTCAACCTGCAAATTCTTTGATGATGAGGTTGATATCTTCTCTTTGCGAACCTTGATTTAATGTAGGATGTATGAATGATGTATGTTGTTGGCTCAATGGTGTTTCTTTGTTGGCTCTGCTGATTTCTTGCCAAGATTCTTGAGGAAATCAATAGCCTGCTTTTTACAGAATTTTGAGTGTTGCAAAATGTTATATGCTCATCTCATGTGTTTTGGCAGACAAAGAAGCAGCAGTATCATTGTGATGCTTGTGGCATTTGCCGAATTGGAGGACGTGAAAATTTCTTCCATTGTGACCGTTGTGGTATGCTTTTTTTGTGACACTGATATTCTGGACTACTCTTATCTCATTGACATAGATTCTTAACAATCCTAATGGATAAGTGCAGAAGTTGCAACAAGTTGGACAAACTTTTGTTGTATCACATTGCCTATCGTAGACTAGCAATTGTGACAGGAATATCTGATAAATTTTATTGATTTGTGTCAGAAAATGGTTTCTCTGCATCCATTCATCTCTTCATGTGTTGGTTGCAGGCTGCTGCTATGGAAATTCCCTGCAAAATGGACACCCTTGTGTTGAGAAGTCTATGCACCAGAATTGCCCTGTGTGCTTTGAGGTGCTCTTCCTGTTCTCCTTACTGTGGAAATTGCATTTGTGATGATGAGTCATTCAGTACTTCAGGACTGAAACATCACCTCTGGATGTTTACAGACTTTCATGCCTTGCATGCTCTCTAGTAACTTTTTCCTATTGGTTTCCCAAATCCTATGGCAATCTTTTGTGAGAGATTTCAAGAGTGACCCAAATGGGATTTGTTACTTATGTGGTTTGTTTTTGCAAGTCTCAAGTAGTTTGTTGACTCACACACTCATTCACTCTGCAGTATCTGTTTGACTCGGTGAAAGACATCACGGTCTTGCCATGTGGCCACACAATGCACCTGGAGTGCTTACGTGACATGCACACTCATGCTCAGTGAGTCCCCTTACTTTAGATAGCTTGGTTCTGTTTTCCCTCCTCTTCAATACACCACTGGCTTCAGAAAGGGGAACTGACACTGTGCCCCTTAGATATTATAATACACAGCTGACCAAACCTTGATAGGAAGTTCACGCAGGTGGTGTTTTTTGTTCAGAATAGTCATGAGCTGATGGAAATCTGCAATGGTGATTTTATATCCTCATCTGCACATTGTGATTGCAGATACTGCTGCCCAATATGTTCCAAGTCTGTCTGTGACATGTCCAGTGTTTGGGAACAAATTGACCGAGAGATAGCAGCAACTCAGATGCCAGAGTCACATGTCAACAAGAAGGTGAGCAATTTCGGTAGCTCTTAATCCACTTGAGGTTTCTCACTACTCATCCCTCTATTCTATTTCTTCCAGTTGGTGGGAATATTTTCTGTATGGGTTAGAGATTTCTGTACTCCTATAGTTCTGCAGAATGCACATGTTTCAAACATATAGTACAGTAAATTTTTCATCAGTTTATTCAAGAACTATATGACTTGTGTCCTTCAGGGGATGGCACCTAAATCATGCAGAATGCAATTTAATTCTTGTTTGACATCCTTCCAGGTATGGATACTATGCAATGATTGTGGTGCCTCAAATGAAGTTATGTACCACATTGTGGCACACAAGTGCACAAGTTGCAGCTCTTACAATACTCGACTCACAAGGGGACCACTGAACTCAGGGAGCTCATCATCATCATCATCTGAATGAGAATTCTTCTTTGATTCATCCATCTTATTCTTCCACCCCCCGCATTTGCAGCAGTTCACCAACAGGAGAATCTTTTGTGCTTGCAACCCTCCCCATCACACTTCAACAAAAAAAACTTTGGGAAGCCAATGAGGAAGAGGTGGACACAATTTGCCTTTAGCCAGTTTGCCAGTGATTATCCGAGACATTTTTGATGAGAAGCTCAGAATGCAAAGCTTCTTGTAGTTTAGTTGACTGAATTTTAAGGTAGAAGTAGGTTAGAAAGAAGGTACCGGAAGAAAAATATTTGGCTTTGGGATTTTGTAGAAATCCCCCCCTTTTTTTCCATTTGTATGGATTTAGGGTTGGGGGATTTCGGGGTTAATGTTTTGCAGGGATATGTTTGTGGATGTTCTGGTATTGCTTTTGGAGGAGACAACCCCATGGCCTTCAATTTCTTAGGATGATTTGTTTTCCTAGACAATATCACTGTGTGTGACTTTGAATTGTTAGTCTTTTCTTGGACTTAATTCTTACAATACTTTTAATTGACATTATGATTTGTAGTGTCGATAAATTCTTCTTGTGACAACAAATTTTTTAAACCAGGCTATTATAGTAAACTGGTGAGACTTGTGCTGTTGGCCCAAGTATATGTTAAACACCAAACCTCTTGGAAGATCACCCATTCTGATATTATGGCAATCAAAGTGGTGCTTAACTTTAGAGTTCTTATGGAACCTTACTAAATTAATTTTAACTAATGGTAACCCGTGCCTGCAAGGCACAGACGGTTTTTAAGTGTGGCACATTTCAAGTGGTTGTAAGGTTATTTCAAACTTGGAACACCCACTAAGTCGGAGCTAAAATAAAAGTCCGGCTAAAATATGGAGGAAGGAGGTATCCATCCATCCATCCACTCATTCATCCATTCATCCCAAGGTTGAGGGACCCTTATAAGAGACCTTACAAACCCAAACCCTCCCTTGCTAATGTGCCTTATCTCCAATTTTTTCATCACTCCTTGAAACAAATATTTGTCGGAGAAAGAAAACCCCCAAAAGAAAAAGAAGGGTGCTCAGAGCAGCCGGAGGGCCCCATTTCTCAGTGTGAAAAAATATGTCTCCACCAAGAGACCCCTCCCCGTTCGTCCCCCCCAAAGCAACGTCCTTTAGAGTCGGACGGGCTCGGCACCGAGCACACGGCAATATTGTTTATTCTCTGTCCAATGGTCTCTCGCCTCCTCACCCACCGGTTCCCCCTCCCCCCCAACGGTCCATCCCACCCCATGTGTAACTTCCCAGCTCACCACTTTTACCCCAACATGATACTTACCCCTGAAAAACATCATTCCACCCATCCGATTCCCGATCCAACGCTCCTAACTCACTTTATCACATCTTTATTCCTCTCCCCCCCCCAGGATAACTTAAAGTAAGTTAAAATAAGATAAAGACAGACGGTAATAACTGTCATGTTGTTGGGGAGATAAGTAAAAGACAGACTGACACACTGACAGATGTAGTGAATTAATATATAGGACTAGTGGTAACCCGTGCTGGCACGGCACTGATGCAATGCCTTTTGTCTCATGGAACACCCCAAGAAATCGCCATCGCCAGGAAAGCGAATTTAGCGACGGAGCTTTTTCATCTATGTCCATACCCTAGCTCTCTGCACTGCCAACCTGGGTTAGCTTCCGCAACTAAACACCGGTTTACATCGGATCACACTGGGCCAGAGTGATTCAGCACCCACCGGCGCACCATCCATCCACTGGATGCTTGAACACCGGTTTCCATCGGATCACACTGGGCCAGAGTGATTAAGAAGAATCACTGCAGCACCTCGTGGTAGACCACATTACTGGTGTAAACGCCAGCAGGGGCCCCATTCAGAGCCGCCCTGCTGCCACCCCGAACTAGCACCCGGACGCCCCGCCGTGAGCCACACCGAGAGAAAGCCACATAAAGCTGCCTGTGGCAAAAAACAGGCTTGGGCAGGTACACCCCCACTGTCTGCAGTGTCTGCCCCTGGAACTTATTGATAATCATGGCAAATGCGGGCCGCAACGGGAACTGCCACCGGCGGAGAGTAAAAGGCATCTTCTCCATGTAAGAGGGAATGATGCTAAGGCGGGGAATGAAAACGCGCCTGCCCTTGTCCGGTCCTGTGGCAATCTCAACATCAATTATGTGCTGCATCAACTTGACCACAATAAGCCGAGTGCCATTTGTAAGGCTGCTCGGCATATTCCGCAATAAAATCATCGGGCAGCCTTCCTGCAAGGTTAAAGTGTGGGGTGGCACCCCTGACATGCTGAGGGAGTTTAAAAACTCGGTGGGGTAAACCCCTCTCTGTTCGCCTTGCACAATAGAATCAGCGCTATGGTACGTGCGGCGCTATGCTGGTGTGCCGTCAGGTGTGGTGAGGTTAAACCGATTCATGATGACGGTGTTGATGCTGTCAACGCCCTCGTTCAGAGGAGTTAAAATGGCCCTCTGAATGATGTGCTCATTGCGTGACTACGAGTTTGTGAAGCGGCCAAGGTCGCCATAAACTTCAACCACAAGGCTATCAATGGTGTCACCCTGGCAGCACATGTTTTCTGGGATCAAAATAGCCTCCTCCCCAACCTTAGGAAAGACTTGCTCTGTGCC
>Ga0116231_10004671_pt1 | contig 27585 bp, 24 predicted proteins | sample S1TSphgellanicum_2_FD_89695 | JGI IMG/M metagenome (GOLD analysis project Ga0116231, IMG submission 89695) | Host-associated microbial communities from peat moss isolated from Minnesota, USA - S1T2_Fd - Sphagnum magellanicum MG | ecosystem: Host-associated > Plants > Peat moss > Unclassified... | reverse complement strand
GTTTTAGCATTTCATACTGAGATGTATTAAAATTTCCCTTCTTTGCGGATACCACTAAAAGAGGGGATAGGGAGTGGAAGCAGGCCCAAAGACAGGGTGACTTTCTGGATAACTCTAGTACATAAAAAACAAAAGGGGGACCAAAATTGGTTTTGTCACCTAAAGTCGTCACTGCACTTCGACCCCTAAAGGACGACCACCCAGGGATATTATATATAAAGATAAAGCATCTCCTTACCTAGTAGTTACCTATTTTCCTACCTACCTACCTATATATATGAGACCTATTTCCTACAAAATTGGTTACCCAAGGTGAAACCAAATATAAACTTAGATGAGGTTCAGCCACAAACTAAGTAATAATGGGCATCCAGTGGATGGTGAGTTGGTGGGTGCTTGTTCACTTGTGGCTGTCTCTTGCTAGTTACTTAGTCCAAAGGATGGGAAGGCAAGTGGTAATGAACCCCCACAATTTCCATTTGTTTTCAAATGGATGAAGTTTTGTATCTTTGTAGAAGACTCCATATGTCTTCATGAAGAAAACTGATGATGATTGAAATGAAAGGAACCTTAAACCCTAAACCCTGCTCACATGCCCACAATGCTTTAGCTTTCAAGTGAACTTCATTTATGTGGTGAACTTCAAATGTTAGTTTCTTAGCTTTCAAAAGTGGTCAATTGCAAAGACAAGGGCAATATTATTACCCAACCTTCGAAATACATTAAGAAAAATCTCAAAGTTTTTTACAATTTGGTATTATTGGGTTTCTTGTGTTGAATAAGGATTGGAATGAAATCTTTCCTCCATGGGTGTAGTAGTGGGAGAGACAATCCACAATGTGAATTTTGAAACTAATACATTTGATGGGTTGTTATTCAAAATTCCAATTTTATGAAAATAAATATTCAAATAAAGGTTGGATTAGTGTTTCTTTTACTAAAAAAATTAATACAAATCCCTACTTCAAGCACCCCTTTGGTTACCTTTAAATTTGGTTTTTTTGAAAATTTAAAATAATTTGCCAATTTTTCATGAGTGCAACACAAAAAAATTCATGCTTGAAATCCCACCAAAAATAGACATTTGTCACCATCATGTGGTCTTTTTTGTGATTTGTATGTGTTAAATTATTCTTATGTAAAATTAGGGTTTGCAAATTTTAACCTTCTTCATGAAGGAGGAGTTACATCTTTTTTCTCATCCTCATCATTGATTTCATTGGCTCATTCTTTCATCTCTAGCTTTGTTCATTGGCTTTCTTTACTAATTATAACATGCCATTATTAGAGTATCTTTAGCTTTGATGCATTCATTTTCTTTAGTAATTTTGACATGCCATTGTTAGAACAATAAAAAAAAATTGAAGCTTCAATATTTGCTTCATGATTTGTGCACAACACAAAGAAGTTGAAAATTTTCCTTCTTTCCTTTGATTTTAACCATAAGACTCATCACTTAAAATTAAAAAATATGAACATTTGAACATCTAGTTTATTAATTAAGGTTTAATGATCAAGATTCAATCGTTTCAAAGATGAAGTTTTCTAGTTTGCAATTTATGCATTTAGCTTTATGGTTCTTGCTTTGAAAAATTTTATAATTGATTTTTTGAATGTTCAACATTCATTGTTGTACAATATGATTATTAACAATTAAGGACCAAAAAAATTGATTCTTGAACAATCATATTATAACAATCAACTTAAATTCTTAATTTGATTTTGATTTTTGGGGTTTGACATTCATTATATGATTTTACAACATTTTGAATCCAAATTCATGTCTTGATTTTGTCTCTATTTGAATTTTAATCAAGTTTGAACGACAAGTTTCAATCCATCATCTAATTTTCAATTTCATTCAACCATCGACATTGTTGGAGCACCGAGTTTTCGATTGTTTTTTTAAAACCAATAACACCTTAATGTTCACACTTGCATTTTTTCAACTTGGTTGATTTTTTAATCTTATTTTTCATGATGAGCTCTAAGCAATTAGCACTTAGGGTTGCCTCAAACTTCTTTGTATTCAAGTTGTTTAGCTAATTGCTTAAGGTTTTGCTTTTGTTGTTAAATTTGGTTAAAGTTGTTTCAAATTGTCTTGTTACTTCATTGATGGTACATTTGTTGCCATGGCATCACTATTGGTTGTCCCCAAAATTTCACACAAATTTTTTTCTAACCATGTCCCTATTGACCAAGTTTTACATTGAAAATATTAACCAAACATTAGGCCATGCTTCCTCATTTGAAAGCGTGTATAGTACTCAAATGATCATGTTATAAAAAAAACTTGCAAATTACGGGGAGGTCATAGATTCTAAAGTGAATTGGATATATTTTTTCATTTGTTATACATAAGTTTTTGTACATGTTGTGCAAGCACCCAAGAATATGGAGCAGAATGGAAACAAAAATAGATGCATGGTGATGATAGTAGAACTTATTGATAAGTGAAATGTTGTTTTCATGTTTAGGGCTGCAATCAAGTCAAGGGGCATTGTTGCTCAACATCAACACCCAATAATTTTATGGTAAAACGTGTATTTCCTTGTCCAAGTTAATTTTAACTTGTATAATTAACTTTAAAATAACATTATCACATCTTTCCCCTTTTTTACGTTGCTAGAGTACCATATTTGCATTGGTGCAAAACAAGTTATCCTTTTATGAAGCTTGCTTATTTAGGCCGAAGGGTATGTCTTGGAATTAAAGGCCACCCAAAAAAAAAACATTCATGAATAATTGATTTCTCTTTTCCAACATTGAAGTGTGAAAATCATGTTGTTTTGTTGATTATTCTCAAGTTGCAAGTTTTGACATGTCATATGAAAAGGTCGGGGTGAGAGAAGTCACCTTTGAAATTTTGGTTAAGGTTAGGAAATTTTACCTTGATTCAAGTTTTCAATCAATTGTTCATGGCAAATATGAAAAATGGTCAATAACAAAGCTCTCAAGAAGGAACACACATTCATTACATCTTTCAAGCTATATTTGTTTGGAGTTTGGAGGTATGTTCTTTACCTTGATAGAGGTTGTCATGCATGAGATACCATGAATTGTATGTGGTTGTGATTTTAAGTTTTTCAATATCCAAACTTTCATCGGTTTAGTTGACGTTTGCATTCTAGTTTTATTTGTAATACATGAGGAATGATCATTATTGATAAGGTCTAATCACTATTTTTTCATAACGCATTAGGTTGATTTATGCGAAGCATTGAAAGATAAAGACATTTCAATAGCCATTCATAATTCAACTAGGCCAAGTTTATTTTGCACCTTGAGCATGGTTCCTTCATAGTTTTTACTTTTGCTCATGGGTTGACATTTGATTTTTGTTGAAATGTGATACTTGGTGTTTATGTGTAGGGTGGTACAACAATATGAGGTAATATGAATGCAATTTATTGTGAAGTTATCATGCCCAATTGCAAATAAAACAAAAAGCTAAACAATTTTTTTGGATCAAGCCAATCAATAACTAGTTTTCAAATTTATAATACTCCTTTATTTTCCAAGTAAAATATGTACATTAAAAAAATGACATCAACAAAAAATTAGATTTTCATCTTTTTTATTTCTTTTTTCTAATAAAATAAATTGGATTATAAGGACGCCCATGAGAAAGATTATATCCGATTTTTGTGTATTAATTCCTTTTTTTTCTATTAGCTGAATACCTTTGTGAAGTATTGTACATCACTTCTAGGTCAAAATGCATATCAAACGATTAATACTTCATAACATCATTTTTCATTCTATATGGAGGCATATGTGCATGCTATTTATATCTTTTGTAAGGGTTTGATGATTTTCCTATGTAAACACATTGTGTGTTTATGTATAAACATTACAATGATGTTAGTATCTTTGACATCTTCTGAACTTCAAATGAATTGTTTACACAAATTTTATACTTGTTTAGAAGTGATGGTATAGACATTGATGTGTCTATTTACAGACATGATTTGCTATTTTTTGCCCATCAAATGGATGTTGAATTGTTGATGTAGAAAAAGTGGTTAATATTCCAACTTTTTCCTTCTCTATTTTTTTCTTGTTCATGTTCTTTTATCAAACAAGCTACCTAGTTAAATCACAAATCTAATGACATATTGATGGCGAAAATACCAAAATTAGAATAGAACTTGTGCATTTGGAAAGACATTATGTCTTTTGTGACCATCTCCTTCAACAATTTCTTCCATTTCCAATTGGTGAAATTGTTTTCAATTTCCTTATACTCCAATTTGAAAACATCCAACATAATCTTGATTTGTTTTGTGATATAAAACATTTATCCTTATGTAATAAATGTTAATAGATTTACATCTTTAGTCTAACATGAATTAAATTAGATTGGTACGTTTAATACATTAGCAAAGTAATGTTCCATGTTTCTCTTGAAATTTAGTTTTGCTTTGAGCATATTGTGACATAGAGTCATTGACTACACCCACATTTTTGAATGCACATGGTGTCTTAAAATCTTTGAAACCATAAACATTTAGTAGTTTTGATTATGTTTAAGTTAGGTAGTCCATTTTTTCAACTTTTGTTTTTTTTGGGTCCTTGTCTAAATTTTGAAGCATGTTAATTTTCAACTTTGAAAGTTATAATCCATAGCCCACTTTGTTTGCAACATTATCTACCATTGTTTTACATTTGTAAAACACATGTGAATGTAAGTATGTAGATGTTCACTTTAACATTCATGAAGTAATGTCTTAAAAAATTATATTTAGATGTATACCTATTAATTGCTTCAAACTTTATGTTCAAGCATTTGTTTTTTCTTGTAGGAGTACAATCACCATTTAGTTTGATTTATGAGTTTAATGAAGAAAGAAGAACAATCCAATGTGACAAAAAAATAACAATTTGATGTAGAAAAATAAACAAACAACTAATGTTGTTGTTATTTAGTACATACAAGTACATGTGAACCTTAAGACCTCAAACTTGGATGTAAGTGAAACCAAATATCTACATGAAATATATTTATTTGTTGCATTTGTCTAAACATTCACAAACCAAACACAACAAAAAATTTAACAAAATTTCAAATTGAAATGTAAATGGCCTATTAGGAACATTGGCATGAATTTCTATCACTTAAAAGTTGACACATAATATTAAAAATTGCTTCAAAGGATAAATAAAGAACCCAAGAATGATGTTCACCACACAAAGGTTGAGATTTTATCTTTTTAGATCTTCTTATTTTAATCCTTTGCACACATCTTAATTAAGGGAAATCCATCCATTCTTTATCCACTTGGACTAATTAACCTAAATGGCTTCACCCCCTGATAAATAAAAGATGGTAAATAAGATATTTACCATTAGTAATTAAATAATTATTAAAATGCCCTTCTAAATGAACTGATTAGGATATTATTTTAAATAATTAATATTATTTTTATTATAATTTCTCCCATAATTAATTTCTAATTATTTTGTTCAATGAAAGTAATTCACTATATTGACAGTACTATTGTCAAAAAACACTTTCATTTTAAAATTCTTCTAAGGTTGTTTTGCCATTTGATGGCAACTACCATCTATGACAATATTGCTATATCCTAACATTCATGGTGTTTAACCCACATAGTACAATTTTTTACCGTTAACACACTTTTTTTATATGTGATGCCCATCTTATATTTTTAAAAATTTTTTTTTATGTTTTTTATAATGTTCAAATTAGTGAAAGACTAATCTCAACCCATATCACATTTTTACCAACAATTAAAAAAAATTTAAGCATATTTAAAATTAAAAAAATTCTTTTATTTATTTCATTTACAAACTTAAAGACTCAAAATTAACATTTATTATTTGATTTTCTTTCCAATTTGGAAATAATTGCTCCACATGCCAAACAACAAAAGTAGCAATATAGATCTTTGATTTCAAATAATTTTTAATTGTTTCATTTTGTTTCAAAATTAATATTTTAACTAGATCTTCACTTAATTTTAATTACATTGCATTTTAACATGTTGCAACTCACTATTTTGACCTACTATTTAAATATAACAATTTCAAAAAGCAATTCCTCAAAATCAAGTGTTTTTCAACCATTTTTTTCAAAAAGAACCTTTGTTGTATGAATCACATTAGTTTTGTTCTTTCTCACAACGATGTAAAATTTCACCAAAAGAAAAAACACACTACTTTGGTTGTAGCATATTTTGATATCAAGTTTCCTTCTCTAATGAATTCACTAGAGATTGCAATCAATATCACCTAATAATATTTTGATTTCAAATTAGCATGAAAAAAAAAAAAAAACTTGCAAAAATGATTTTACAAATTTAGTTGAAAATGAAATATTTCCTCAAATGTTACCACTTCACTCATAGTCAACTTCCCCCTAAACCCTTTTTATTTTTTCATTTCTTTTGCATGTGCAATTTCTAGTACTACCTAGTAAGTTTGGTTTTTTGTGTCTAACTTTCAATTATCAATTGTAACTTGTAAAATACTAAGAATACCTTTATGTTTTTAAAAACATTTTGTATGTTTTCAATTTTGATAAGAGGCGTTTGCTACAATTTTGTAGGCCACTTATGTTGCAATGTGCAATTCAAGAGGTTCAATCCCTTCCATAAGTGACACAAACTTAGTTAGCCTAAACTAATAAGCACAATGCTTTATTATTGTTGAAAAGTTGTTGGTTTTAAAGGCTAAAATTGCATCTTATTGCTGAAAAGATCATCACTGAAGCACATTTCCTTAGAGCCGGTGGATTTGAGGGAGTCCAGTTGTAATTCGGCCGAAGAACTGAACGTGATATGGTTGGTTTGAAGAACGGTGGCTTAGTCTGCTTTACTTTGTGAAGCGAGAGCGAGAGCAAGAGGCGATCGAGGTTCAGAGTTATATGGAGGTGACAACAGCAAAGGGAGGAGGAAACTCTGGGGAGGAGATGGAGGATATAGAAGGGAAAGTGGCGCTGCTAACAGGGGCATCATCTGGACTGGGGAGGGTATTCTCGGTCACTCTTGCGGAGAGAGGGTGCAACGTGATCATCGCCGCTCGGAGAACGCGGCTTCTCCAATCGCTGTGCGACGAAATCGGCGCTCTCACAGACGGAGATTCCAATACAGGAGAAACAGGGGAATGCTCGAGAAAACCTAGGCCTGGAAGAGTTGCGGTTGTTGAGGTCGACGTAAGTAAGGACGAAAGTGTGATTGATGCAGCTGTTGAGAAAGCATGGACGACCTTCGGTGTCATTGATATTCTTGTCAACAATGCGGGTTTCAGAGGTATCCTGCCGAAATTGAAATCTTTTCATAAATTTGCTTCCCCCCTGAAAACAGAAAATTCTTTCAATTTTGCTTCTAATATAATCTTTTAGCCAATTCCCTGTCATGGATGTTCCTTGTGAGGAAGGCAAGACAATGATTGAGCTTAATTGTCATGCTCAAAGCGCTCTCACCACACAATAGTTGGATGTCTTAATCCTTGCCTGGCGTCATGGCACATGCATACAAAATTGGCATCAGACATAGCTCAAGCAAGAAGAAATAGGGCGTGCATTCTTGCTGGGATTTGTGATACATTTCTGCAATTGCAATGAAATAGGCTTCATTTTCGAGGAATGTGTCTAAGTATGTGGTTTCTCTAACCTAGCAGACTGTGTGAGGAGGAAGAAGGTCTATCAGATATAGATCTTTCAATTTGAACTCAGTGTTTCTAATGATGCAAAACAGGCACAGTAAAGGGCCCATTGGATACAGATGAGGCAGAATGGAACACTGTTATGCACACCAACCTACGGGGAGCATGGCTGATGTCAAAGGCTGTTGGCAAGCGGATGAGAGCTGCAAAAAGGGGAGGTTCTTTCATCAATATTTCTTCAATTGCAGGGCTTGAGCGAAGCTTGCTTCCTGGTGCTGTTGCATATGGTACATCAAAGGCAGGCTTGAATTATTTGACCAAGGTGTGGTGTTGTTCTCTCTGCATGAATTCCATCAAGATGAGTTGCAGAGCTTGCTATCTTCTGTCGTGCATTGACTTATATATGGTTTCTCATATCTTGAGCATTACTCCTGCTTGGAAAAAAGTTTGGGTAAGCATTGCATTAGAACTTTGCAAACAGCTGGAGGCTTTTTGACAAACCAATTATGCTATTCTGCTGCTGGTGGAAGCTTTTTTTCACTGAAAGGTGTTTCTTGGTGTGTGACAGTATCTTGCTCTTGAGCTGGGTCCACTTAACATACGAGTGAATGCCATAGCGGCTGGGTTATATGAGACAGAAATCACAGTTGATCTCTTTGGCAAGGAGTGGTTGAATGGGGTTGCAGAAAAGATAGTCCCTCTTAAGCGATGGGGACGCACACATCCTGATCTTACATCTGTAGTGCTATTCCTTTCAAGTGATGCATCAAAATACATCACTGGAAATCTCTTTATTGTAGATGGTGGTCAGAGCATTCCAGGCATCCCCATTTGGTCATCTCTCTAGATCTATTAGCATCACTATATACCTACACTCCCAAGAATCATTGATTGCACCATGAGGAAAACGTCATGAAGTACCCTAATTTGGTGCAGTAGACTTTCAACCTTGGAGGAATTTGAGGTCTTTCAGACCTTCTAAATGGTACCAGACATCTTAAGTGCAAATCTGAGGCAAGATGCAGAACATTCATTAGTTGAAAGACTTGCTTATCTGCTTTCAGTTCTTTGTCACAGTTACGGTCCTTGAACTTGGTGTGCTACTTTATATTGCTGTGCTATATCTGTGGCATCAGGACAATGCCTCAAGCATCTTAACCTAATCTGCTCATGCACAATCCGCAAGGTGATTGCAAATATCAAGGCCTCTTGGAAATGTGAGAGATGCATAGTATGCCAGATCTCCCTGGAGCTTGAGTCCTCCAGTGCCACTACCATACCAAAATCAAAGGCAACAGTGACGAGCCTGTTCTCCTGTCCTAACCTTCATAAACTACCTGAGGTCGCTTCCGAAGCTGCCACTGCATGCTCCAACTGCGATCACCCACGTGGGGGGCTTCGCTTCCACCTCGAGTGACGTGCTTCCTTTTGAACTAGTCCTCAATTTGGCCGTATTCTACATCTTCGTCGAAGATTTGAAGCAGCCTCAGAGACTCTTGCGCACAATCAGGAAATGCTCCTTAAACACTGATGATGTAGACAGACGAAGAAGCCACCGAAACAGAGACACATTTCCACAATCAGGACATGCTCTTTAAACTCTCATGTAGACAGAAGAAGAAGCAACCGAAAAAACAGACACACTTGGCCACAAGCACATCATCATCATCATCAAATTCTTATACTGGGAGCTAAACACCCCTGCCGTAAGTATTGCGTTTCTGAGGTTCAACTGGAAATGGCGAAGTTGTTCCATCCTTTGAAGGGCATTAAAAGGGACGTAAATGGCCGTTTTGCATGCTACAAGCAAGATTGGATTGGCGGCCTCAACTCTGGCTATAGGTATTGATTCGCTTCAAAGAAAGATTGCTGTTTGCTTGTGGATTTGTGAGAATTGGGAACAACAGCACTCTGTGAATCTCTCTTGCTTTCTCCCTTTGGTTTGGTTTTCCTGTTGTTGTAACTTGTTTCCTTTTGATGTAATAAGTAAGAAGAACCTTGTTGTTGGGAATCACAACTAGTTGCCCCACACAGTTTGTTGCCCTTTCGTGGTGAAGGCAGAGAGAGAGAAAGAGAGAGAGAGAGCTAGGAAAGGCAGAATTTATGTGCGCTTGAGTTCTTCTTGTGCAAACAAACAATAACAAAGGTTTCTTTGTTTTAAAAATGTGTCCAGTGTTATTTTCTCTAGCAATGGAGCTTTTAGAGCAACATTTGTTGGAGTCTGTATGCATTTCAGTCAACATTGTTTGTTTACAGGTTTGTTTGTTGGAGTCTGTAATGCATGAAATGAAATAAGCATGAGGAGATTGTCATGACTGGTTGTTTTGGTTATGCCTGTAAACTCTCCAGGATTCTTGCTCCCACAGCATACATTTTCTTTGCTTCAGCACTTCCAGTCATTACATTTGGCGAGCAACTTGACAGGGACACAAGTGAGTTGTTTTACATCTCTCCTAACCCTCCTAAAGCCTTCTTTCTTCATCTGAAACTTCTTCATTTTATACTTTTGTCAGAACATTGGAATGATATTGCATGCCCACTAAAAATTAACAATTAGCAGTCTCCTTCACAACATCCAGCCCTCAGAACTGCAGATTTCTATAGTTCAATAGAATTAGAGTTCTCTATGGTGAAGAACAATTCACACCATATCCTTTGCAACACTTGGTAGTTGGAAAAGTTATAAGCCCATCGCACCCTCAAAAACACATTCTGTGACCAAGATTGAAGTGTATGTGAAATGGAACTGCATGATGGTATTCCTGCTTTCAATCATGATCTCAAGCTGGACATGCTTGCTGGTACACCTGGGGCAAGCTAAAACGAAACGAAAGCTTAAACCCTTAAAAGCTTCTTCTTGTTGCAGCCTGAATGAGGGTACTACTTAAACTTTTTATCCTTCAAGTGCTAGCCAACATTAAACTCAGGATGCATATTTTTGTATAATTGTTTCCCTGGGAATTTTCAGCAGGTTATCATGTACTAATCTGCACACACACTGTCGTGAACTGAAGAGGTCAGTCGGTAGTAGTCATGGCAGCTAGTCACTGCCATTCATGATAAAGGTGATAGTCTTATTATGATTTCACTCAGTCTTCTTGTGTTTGTTGTTGATGTGTGACCAAGAATGAAAAATGTTGTTTCACCTTTGAAGTGTTGTTGTGGAGTTTTCTCTGCAATCCCATAGGCAGTTCGTTACACATAGGAATCATTCCTGGATTGAAATGGTAATCATGTTGTGTATGCCTGTTATAGATGGACTTATTACAGCAGTACAGACATTGGTGTCTACATCTATTTGTGGAATCATCCAGTCTATCCTGGGAGGACAACCACTACTTATTGTTGGAGTATCAGAGCCTACTTCTCTAATGTATACATTTATGTTCAATTTTGCAAAGCAGAGGAGCCAACTGGGACCAGCACTATTCCTGCCTTGGGCAGCATGGTAAGATCCATTTCCTTTTGTAGCTAAGTTTTTGTTAGTTTTTTTGACTCTTTCTAAATCACATCCAGCTTTGGACCTTGACTATTATGTGATTTTGGAGTTAGGTCTCCTTGAATCCCCTCAATGTCACAAATCCCTTTCCAGAGAAGAGGCTCTTAGTATCATGAGCCTTGGGGTTGGTGTCTTTGATTGGTGAACACATTTCATTGCCTGATCAAAAAGTGGGGTTTTTAGCTGATAAACCCTGAACTGGATAAACTGAGGTGAGAATCTCTGCTATTGGGTGGTTATGGTTTCACAACACACTGATTTTTTGTTAGGCTTAGGTGTAGTTAGATGCACATTTGGTTTATTGGTGTCCAGTCCAGTGATGATCAAGACAAAAACTTGTAAATTGTACATGTGATGAATTGTATAGCATTTTGTGCTCATGTTCTTGCATTCGTTGAAGATTTTGATTGGCCATAGGATTGAGAGCATCAAACTACCATCTTGCTTCTGCCATATTTTTCTTTTTTTGGGTTGGCTAATTCTAGGACTACACAAGTTGGAGTTTATGAATTTCAGATTAATGGGGTGCTTCTGATGAGATATCATTTGTTGTGGGTGCAGGGTGTGTGTGTGGTCAGCGCTTTTGTTGTTTCTCTTGTCAATTCTAGGAGCTTGCTCTTTCATCAACAGATTCACAAGGCTTGCTGGGGAGCTTTTTGGATTGCTGATTGCTGTCCTATTTATTGAGCAGGCAATAGAGGTTTGGTCTAAGCTTTGCTAGTATTTCACTTCACTGCAGAAAATTTGCAAGTCTGCTGTTTTACACGGTCTATGTAAGCTTTATGGCCAATATTCAACAAAAGTTTATCTCTTATGTGAGGTTATGTGAAAGGAATGGTTGTGGAACTCCATTGTTGCGATTTTTCCGATCATAAATATCCTCTATGCTCATGGATGTTCAGTACTTGATCTGATATGGTGTGCTACCCCCAGGGTATCATTATGGAATTTCAAGTCCCAAAGCAGGAGGTTCCAACACTTGAGCAGTTTCAGTTTCCATGGCGCTTCAGTAATGGAATGTTTGGACTTGTCCTCACATTTGGGCTTTTGTGGAGTGCTCTCAGAACCAGGACTGCAAGGTCGTGGCGGTACGGGTCAGGTTTATCTTAAATTTCTGTCCCATACAAAGGTTGTTGCTGTCACAAAGAACCTCCTGTAGCTTCAACCACAAGTGCTCTTAAAGGGTGGACAGGCATTTGAAATGTGAGTCACATTTGACATCTATGGACTCTGAAGTAATTTTTGTTATGCAGCTCTGGTGAGTTATGTATTATTTGTGCTGTTTCTCCCAGGTTCTTTTAGGCGCTTCACTGCAGACTATGGAGTTCCTTTGATGGTGCTTGTCTGGACTGGGATTTCATATGCACCTTCCAGATCTGTGCCTGATGGTATACCCAGGCGATTGTCCAGTCCTGATCCATGGGCTTCTAAAGCAACTGGCAACTGGACTATTATCAAGGTAGGTTCACTTTTCTATATTTACTTGAATACCATTTGAATATTCAAGTTTGCGACTCTTTGCACCTTATGAATGCCTTGTGTCCTCCCATAATGGCAGGTTATGTCATCATGAGGACAAGCCCTCTATGTCTCATTTTTTCCTGATTGGTGATATGTTATTACAATGGGTAGCTTTGCATACCTTGCAAATGCTTTCTTGAGGTTTTGTTTGTAATAATCTTGGCACCCATCTGTTGCTTCATAAGTTTAGACTTGTAAAAAAACCAATTATCTCCTTTCAAGTTGAGATAAAGAAATCAACTATGCGTTTTTGACATTTTTCCTTTACTACTACAGCTGTTATGCAAGTACAGGAGAGGTTTACTCTGCAGTTTCATTTTAACCATTGTAGTGCTTGTGGAAGACATTTTGCCAAATCTTTAGGACCTCTCAATTTCTGGAAAAACTTCATTTTGCAGGACATGAAGAGTGTGCCATTCTTGTATATTTTAGGAGCTTTTGTTCCAGCAACAATGATAGCTGTGCTCTACTACTTTGACCACAATGTCTCTGCTCAACTGGCTCAACAGAAGGAGTTTAATTTACGCAAACCCTCTGCCTTCCACTATGATCTGCTTCTTCTGGGCATGATGGTAGTGGCTTCTCTTTCCATCCCTTTTTGGAAGGCAATTTTGTACCAACCATAGCTAGCAGAGCATCAGAACAAATTTGTTGTAATGTTTTCAGCATATAAGCTTGTGAAATCCCATTTGAAACAAAAAGTTGCCCGAATTGCTAATTGTCCAGTGTAAGTTTTTGCAGGTTTCAGTTTGTGGGTTACTTGGCATTCCACCATCTCATGGAGTCATTCCTCAATCACCTATGCACACCAAAAGCCTTGCAACCTTGAAGAAAGAGGTTTTGTGGACTTTCCATGACACATCCTACTTGTTGGCAAAATCTGAGCTATACTTTTCCACTCTGCCAGGAATCAACTGTATCCCGGTGAAACCACATGACCTGTGGTCTCTGGAATGGGAGGGACACTGTAAAGTGCTATTGTATTGACAGCTAATTATTGTTTGTTCCACAGTTGGTCCGCAGCAAGTTGGTGAAGAGAAGTTTGGTGGGTTTGAAGCATAAGATGTCCTTATCACAGCTTTATAGTGACCTACAACAGGAGTATCAGCAATCAGAGTCACCTCTTGGTTCCCCTGCTACCCCTCGGGTATGTCTCTTAGCAATGTGGTTCATCAAGCTTTATTACTATGCATGTCTTGCAATGTGATTCTCTGTTGACTTTTGTTTGGAGTAAGAATCAGAAGTTATTTAGTTGCAAACTGCAAATTCCTTGGTCTTTGATCCGGGTTTGTCATCTCTGAATACTGTTTGTTGGTTAATGGTGTTCTGTTAGTTTTACATTGCAGGCCTTCAAGGAGCTGCAGTTCAATGTGGGTCATGATGCAATCAATGGGAACCTTGAGAGTGTAGTAGCTCAGAAATTGTTTGATCCTGAGAGGGACATTGAGCCTCTTCTCCCAGTCGAAGTGAAAGAGCAACGGTTGAGCAATTTGATGCAATCATTGATGGTTGGAGCTTGTGTTGGTGCCATGCCCTTAATCAAGAAGATTCCTACTGCAGTATTGTCAGGGTACTTTGCCTACATGGCTATTGAAAGCTTGCCTGGAAACCAATTTTGGGAAAGACTTTGTCTGCTTTTTACTTCTCCAAGCCAGAGATATAAGTGAGTATTTAATTATGCAGTGTTTGATAGCTGATTTCAGTTCTTTGTGCCCACAGTTGAGTCTCTCACAGGATTCATAAGAAGTTGTCCCTGGTGTAATGGGGAACCTGCAAAATGCAATCAAATTGAGCTTTCCCTGATTAATCTTTCAAATATGCTGGATTGAGAAGGGATTGCTGACAGACCCATCTTGATTCTTGTAGAGTTCTGGAGGAGAATCATCTCAAATTTGTGGAGACTGTTCCTTTCAAAGTTGTGGCTGCCTTCACAGTGTTCCAACTGGTGTATTTATTGGCATGCTTTGGCATTACTTGGATCCCAATAGCCGGGGTCTTATTTCCTGTGTTAATCATGCTGCTGATCCCTGTCCGTCAGTATATTCTCCCCAAGTTCCTCAACAACCAACACCTGCAAGAACTGGATGCTGCAGAATATGAAGAGGCGCCTGCTCTTCCCCACAGTACTGTTCTATTGGTATGGTACAAAACAAAATCTGGTTTCTAGTTTCTGCTGTGAGATTTTAATTTTATGAGGATTCCATTTGCATGATCAGACGATAGGTTCTGTCTGTCTGTAATGTAATATGTGCTTGTTTTTACCTTCACCTCTAAGCTTCTTTGGCTTATTTGGATTTGTGGCAGGAAGCTGAAGCCCAGGGACTTGGTACAATGCAGGCAATTGATGAGGAGTTTGTTGGTGCAGATGCTTTGGACCAAGCTCTGACTCGAAGTAGGGGTGAGGTTATACATTGATGAGATGTCCTTAATCAATCACAAATAAGTCTGCTAGAAAATTCACAGAGTGCTTACAAGTGAGAACAATGTTGAAGATATTTTAGGCTAAATCTTGTGTGATTGCTTTGATTTTTTGTCATGAAAAACATGACAATTTGTCAATCATCAATTGTTGGATGTCTGCTGAGAATACCCAAATGTTGAGCAGGTTCCGCAACATCTTTGTGGTTCTGGCACATTGGGAAAATGATCCTCACTGGTTCTTCTTCAAATTTGTCTGGCATCAAGTTGAAAATATTTTGTTTCCTTTTGTTGGTTATATGAAATTGGTTCAATTAACAAAGGAGAGTACAAAACATGTCGTCACCTCCATTTCTTCTTTATGCTACAACAAGCAGTTCATGGTCTACGGTATGGACTATGGACATCTGCAGGTTGAGTGAGAATACTACTGATTTTATTTTTATTAGTTTTGTCTCTCAAGTGCTGAGCAAACATCATGACCAAACTGCTCAGCTGTATGTACAACATTTCCTGTTGCTTCCAGAAGTGGCAGAAAATGATGCTACAATTTTACCAAACCAAACCCACTTGGGATATTGGTTGATGCTAGGGACTGCATTTTTGGCACTAGTTCCTCTTTCTTTTTACTAAATGATCAATTGTGGTTTTCTCAACCTGACAATTTTAGAAGCGATGATAACCTTTGAGTTTCGTTATGAGAACTTGCCTAAAACCTTGAATGGGTTATAAGAGGGATTATGATACTGGTCCAACATTGCCTTAAAGTTTAAGCTTTAAACCCTTAAACATATTTTTTTCTCTTATGCAACTCTTACATATATTTAATTCAAGTTTTTGTCTGAATGACAACTTATTTAGCTTTTCAAATAACCTTTAATTCTTAGACATTTCATGGGAATTTTGATGAATTGTATACAAATTTGGAATCCACATTGATGAATACTAACTAAAAAAACTTCCAATTGGAGAAATGAGGTCCATGTTGCTTAATGTTAGCTATGCATCCCATTTCATAGGAGGAGAAAATAATTTTTGCAATTAAACAAATAGAGAGACAAAATTAACTTTGCTTTTGAATGATAATTTCATAATATCTTATATGAAATAACTATAATGATAGAAAAGTAATGTCCTAAAGTAAGACATATATAAAAAAACTAGAATCAAAATATTTGAAAATCCCATGTGCTGGAAACCTTCAAAATTTTGATCCCTCTTACTGCAGACCCGAAATTCTGTTAGGGGAGGAGGCCCTGTCAAATACAAAGAGTAAATTTGATAAAAGTCCATTACTAAGCATTTTCATTTTTCATTGTCATTTGCATCATCACGGATGATCTCAACATTCAATCACATCTGCATATACACAGATGAGTTCAGCATGTCGATGTCATGTATTTATCATAAATTTTATTTTCAAAGTACGATGTGCATTTGAAAATGTATATATCTCAAAATATCAATTTTGAATATCACTTGTACATAATCACGAATGCTTCGCATCAATGATTTGAAAACAAATCAACTTATTTCAAAAACATACAAACCATGTTTTCACTGAATTCCATAATCTATGGACAAAACAAATGGAAAGAGATTGAATTGGCTAAAAGATGGATACATGAGGCATTCAGAAACCTTGGCAAAACTGGCATCTTACAAGGCAGCGGTGCAAGATGCTTTGGAGGTGCTCAAGCCTGGGGCCAAATATCCTAATTGTCAGCTGCAGCTTTCTGTGCTGCGCACTCCGCACCCTCAAGCTCCTCTACAACACTTCAAATAAGGGGTTTCCAATAGGCAATGATTGACCACTCCTAGCACCTGCACAAATTAAGACTGTCACTTATCATTACAAGACAATTACAAAACTAGTGAGCAGGATGTGCAATGTCAAATTCCTGTCAAGCAACATAATAAATAGGCTCATTTGGATCACAAACAAAAGGAAAGACACATGCAATGGTCACACACACTGCAAGAATAAACACTTGACAATGGTCTGATGTAGTAGTGATTTGACAGGCATGACCACTACTTTTTTGTTTCAAGCTGCATGTGCCAAGAAAAACAGGATCTGGATGTCCATACAACGAGCTGCCATTCAAGGTAGAATCAAAAATTTATGCTTTGAATAGCTGCACTAGCCTTCCAATGGCAGGGAAGCACAGAAGTATGTTGGTCAAGGAGATCCAGAACTCTTGAGTAGCTGCACAATCCGAGGACACAGCTGTTGTAGAGTGTCTGCATGAGGATCCTCCATACAGTCAGTGACCCTTGCCAGACACAGAGAAGCACCCAATTGCACACATTTGATTGTTCCTTCCTGCCTTCACTTCCATGCACTGCTATTAAGTTCCTGCTTGCCAGCAGTATTTCTGCCTCTGCCATGGCTTCCACCTTAGAAGCTGTCTTTGGTCACCCATTCTCTATTTTCAATGACTGACTACCCTGCTTCTTTCCTCAGATGAGCCAGCTTGATGTCATTTGATAGGGCCAAATTGCTCTTTGTGCCACCTCATTTTCCCAACCATTTGGCAAGCTCATCAGATTCTCCAGTGGATTTCTCACTTTTTTGCCATGAAGTGCTATTAGTAAACTTATTATATGCTGTCGCTGAACAAAAAGCTGCTGGTGCAAATGCAGCTCATGCAGTTGCCATGGATTCTCCTCCACTCACCAAGCTGAGACAGCAACTCACTAGAGCACTCCACGTCTGCTGACTCAGTCTGCTAGCACATGGTCCTGCAGAACATGGTGGTGTGTAGGGTCATTGACTCTTGGCCACTTCAAATGTTGAAAAGCTAGATTGTTGGTGCCAACACCAGTTTCTCCCTCCCATTTTGACATCTTCTCTCTCTCCCTCACCTACATTTCCTCACTCCCTCTGCCTCCCTAACACTGCTCCTTGGATGGGTTCATTGCTCATAAGCAGTTGCATGTTCTTAACCTTGCTACTCATAGGGCTTGAAACCCTCATGGTTGTATGGTCCAGCAGCATCACATGCTACCTGCTCAAACACACATTAGTACCTACTAATAGTCATACTGGTCAATCTCTTTAGGTCCATACAGACTTTTACCTCTTCTTTGAACAGCTGGGGCTGGCCATCCAGGCTCTTATCCTTCATAACTGCCTCGAAGGTCAGGGTCTCCATCGCAGGAAGACCTCTGGTCCGGACCAGCACCTACAAGAATATCTAATCCAGGTGAAGACTCTTCACACCAAGTTCATCAGACTCCATCCCATTCTGTGGCCATCACATCTCCTGACTGCAGGCCATAGCACACTGAATTGATTTGTGCAACACAGCACCGCATTAGATCATGTGGGTAGTGTGTCATAATCACCATCTGTACCCAGACCCAAATGTCCAGATCAATATTCAGCAGGAACATGCATATTGCACAATTCAAAGAAGCATCTATGGTAAAGAAAAATCTCCTACATCTTTGGCCAAACAATTTGCTCTGCCTACCTGCTCTGTGAAAAACACATACATACAAATCCCATAACAAAAATAACTAACAAATGGAAACATGTAACATAAGATCAAAAGGATCACCTCTTCATTTTGCACTGGAGAAGCAGTAAACTCAAAGATGCAGCTACAATTACATACCAAGTTGTCAGGTGGAGGTGCAATGCCTAGTTGGAACCGAAGGGGAGCCAGTCCCAGTGAGAAGTTTTCTTCCACTTTTCTTTCCATTTGCTCTCTCTCTCTTCCATTGCTGCTTTCTTAGACCAAACAGAAAGGAGTTGACAACTGAAGAACACATGAGTTTGGATATGGATGCTGTTAAGCATCTAAAGGCAGCACCAAATTCTGGCAATGCCCCCGTCCAAGGACCTTACGATGCGTAATGAACTGTCAGAATTTTCTTAAAAAATTTAATCACCAAGATTCTATTAATCATCCAAAGAAAAAGTGACAGGCCCTTACAAATTGTAGGAGTCTGATGCAAAAACATAAGACAACCTCCCCAGAAAACATAAGATGTCACAAGGGAATATTATGGATTCAAGGCAGCCTCAAAAAATACACTTCAATCTCTGAACAGGTCATTACAGAGTTTGTTATGACATGATCTTCCCATTGAAGAAGACCCAATAAGTACTCAATTTTTAAACTCTCCAGAAATTTGGAAATTAGCTCTGGGATTTAGGGGTCAAAGTCCTTTGAAGCTAATTATCTATCTAATTAGGAAGGAAGGAAGGAAGGAAGTTTGTCATGTTAACATCTCCCAAAACTTGGGACCCCTCATCACATTCTTGGTATCGTTGGAAAGCTCTCTCACTGAGTACAAGCGTATTGAGGTGGTTTTGTGTAGGGAAAGGCACTGCAGTGAATGCATTCCCTTGCATAATGGCTGAGGGCCTAAATGCACTTACATGAACTGTCCCATGGCATAAAGATACTACGATATATGTTGCCATTTCACCATCCCCACACATTGTTAGAAATTATGCTTCAAGTATCCCAGTCAGTTTCCAACCTTCCAATCACACTAATAAAGGAAGGGGGAAAAAAAATCTTAGAATTAACATGACCCAAGTTAGGGATGGATCCAGATCAAATTGTCCCATGAACTTCAAATTTAAGCACCTTATTAAGCTGGAAAAATGAAACTTTGGGTTTTTTCAGATTTGAAAGATTTTTTTTTAACAATTTTCTTCAAAAACAATTTCAATGATGATGATTCATTGGAGTTGGTTTAGGTAAAATAATTTTAATTTTCATAAGTCATCCTTTTGAATTATTGAAATATGTTTATTTGACTTTTAAGTAGAAAGGAATGGAAAGGTGACTTTTCGAATCTATGTTTTTTTTAAAAATTTAATATCATAATCATGAATAAAATTTCAATATGTTTTGTACCAATTTGCATCTCAATTCTTTCATTTGAATTAAATGTATTGAAATTCAATTTAAAATTTTGAATTCAATTCAAGTTGTATGCAATGTCATTCAATATTTTCATATGAATAAAACTTAATTTTCACAAAATCAATTCATTTTTTCGGTGAGTTCATTGTCCGTAATACTACACAATAACACATAGAGCCCAAGTAATTAATAGTGTGGCTTGAGCCATTGAGCACATAATTATAACATTGAATGAATTTTGAAAAGGCAAGTGGTACGCTTTTTTAACCTAAGTCTGAAATCCAATTTTTATTCAAATTTGATTTCTGATTTTTATTGAATTGTTAATGAGAATATGTCTTGCATCTTTGTTCTAAAATTTAGAAATTACTTGCATGCAAGCCTACTCATGGAAAGCCTTCCAACATTGCCAAGATTGCACCCGAATTTTCACTTTAATTTTTAATTTGGATTGTATTGAACTTTCAATGATAAATTTACTCAAAATTCAATTCAATAATGCCTACACCATAGGTCTACACCAGTGTTGGGTGGATATAACTTTTTTAAATATCCGTTGGTTCTGATTATTCACCTATTTGTTATATGTTAGTTCCAGTTATTATTATTTTTATTTTAAAAATCCATTGTAATATTCTATAAGGATATCATAAAAATAAAAAAATCCAATGCCAAATTTCAGTATGACCTAGCATTTGGGATAAGAAGATAAATAATTTTCTTTTCAAAAATATTTTACAAATTACAAGTCTAAAAGTTCATCTAGCTCAAATTCACCTTCATATTGTTTTAATTCTTCCTCTAAAGCAATGTTAGCCTCAATCAATTCTATCAAACTAGAAGGTGAACTACAACCCACCCTAGGATCACTAGGCCAATTTTTATAAACAAAAATAATATTATCTAAATTATTTGATTATAAACGACATATCCTCAAATTTGTGAAAATTCTAGTCAATGAAAAAAATCTTTTAGGTTCTATTTGAGAACCAACAATGGTAATAATCTAACTTAGTTAAAAATGCCACAATTGGAAATAGAGACTTGTGTTTGCCCACCACTTTAAAGGACATTTAATGTCCTTAGCATCCACTTGAAACCCTCTAAACATTAACAACTCCTTGTTCACCACCTCCTTTGTTGATTTCATTAGTTCTATTAGACATTTCAAAAATGTCCAAGCTATTTTCTTCATTAGTTTCCATATTTGTCACAAGTCCAAATTCTGCCATAAAGTAGAAGATGTGGTAGCATTTCAAATGCATAGGAAATAAAGATCGTTGGTCCTACTTTTCCACAATGGAAACAACTTGCTCTCCATTAATAAGAGATGAAACCAACCTCAAACTTTTAAATGTAGGGTCTAACAATAGGGACAACATTTGATGTGTTTTATTTCTTTCATACTTTTTAAATAATAAAAGAAAATCATCTAAAATGCCACATACTTCTTTTTTAATGTTAAATACAAGTAATGATAATTCATGGGCTATAACATAATCATCATCAATTAAATCCTACAAGTTAAGTGAAATTCCAGATTTTAAAAAAAAAAATTAGGTTCATAATCATTGTTACATTCAAAGCATTAAAAAGTAACCAATGCCCATGAGATTGGTTCAACACATAAGCACTTACAATTGAAAACAAAACATTAACAATTATTTGAGATATGCACCAAGTTAAAGGTGGAAGGACACAACCAATAACCCTCACTCCAGTTTGTTGACTATAACATAAGACGATTGTTGCCCCAAATTATAATGACTCTTGAAATAAGATGATTTTACTCACAAACCTTCAAAAGTAGATCAAGGATTAATAAAAAAAACTTACAATTAAAATAAATTAGAAGTAATAGACTTGCAAAAATGGAACAAAAAATTAAATGTATGAAATCCAAACTAACCTTGTTTTCACTAAAGTGTTTAGTTTCTTGGGTTTCAAACCAACTTTAATGCAAACAAAGTTCCATTCTTAACAACCTTTACTAAATGTCTTTGCCAAATAATGTTGTTATGACCTTAACCTTGGTCTTGTGAGCAAAGCAAAGGCATGGAAAGGTGTGGACTAAGAGTGCAACCCAGGAATCACATTTGCACTCTTGAGAGTGTGAGGGAATGAACCCACACAGTCCCAAGTGGATTTTCACTTTGGAAGTTGGAATCCCTATGAAATCCTGAATTCCCACAGATGTATTTTAGAGGTCAAAACTCATTGGATTAAAAAGTTCATTATACCATTAGAAATTTCTTCGAACGTAGATGTCTAAAAATGGGCTTGCATGACCCATTTAAGTATATAAAACACAAGTTATGGCCAAAAGAAGGGTCGAGTGTCAAAATGCAAATTTGATTCCCAACCATTAAAAGTTGGGAATCGCCCTAAAATATGTGTGTGCAAGTGGCATTTGTCACATATTGTTGGAAAGCTTTTGACGAAAGATACTTCACCTTAATTAGAAGTTTTTACAAGAAGTTATGGCCTTTCCAAGTTCTAGAAGTCTTAATTTCGGGAGATTTAAGATTCCCAAGTTGAGAGTCATGGGACAAAATGACATTTACATGCAACTTTTGTGATTAACCATAGAAAATACTATAAAGGGGAAGGTGGTGGCTTCCCCTAAGTCTAGGTCACGGTGAATTTTGTGAATTCGTGTATGCCCATGGTTCATCCATGCACCAAAAGTGCTCCAATTATGCATTAACCAACTTGTTGTTTGGTTTGTGTAAGTTTATGTGAATAATTGACTTGTTTGTCATTTGTTTTAGTCCCCATCCTGAAGCTCTAACACGCCTTTCTACCTTCAAAATGTTACGAGCTAAAAAGCGTACCCCAACTCCTTTCGATATTTTCACTTTCGAACTCACATTTGAATCTTTCAAGGAATGCAAGGGTGCATCAAATGCATTTCTACAAATTTACTTAAGCAAATTTAATAGACACATATTTCAAACTTTTACAAACTTTGTCATCAATTGTGGCATATTGGCACACTTTGGAAAAAAATGACCAAAACAAGTTCCTTGAAAACTTTCTTCTAAACCTAAAGTTTCAAATTTAACAACAGACTTCAAAGCATTGGTCAATGTATTTAAGTTTGGACCCTCATCCTTCACATATGTTATGATCTTATTTCTCAAGCCATATACATCTAAAAATTCAATAAGATTTTTAGCCAATGCTTGTCCTGTAGTTTCAACAAATTAAACAAATCAAAAGAAACATGTTTTGGTTTCCAATCAAATCCCCAAAAATTTATGACCAAGACAAATACATTATGTGCACCTTTGAACATCCACAAATCAAAACTGGTGGTAACACAACTACAATCATTTAGTAAAGGCAAAACATTTGTTTCCTTAGTTTTCTCCACCAATTCAGGGAAAACATATGTTTCATTAGTTTTTCCCATTAATTCAGGGAAAACATATGTTTCTTTAGTTTTTTCCACTAATTCAGGCAAAACAATGTTTGAAAATAATTTTTGAAAAATGAAATGCACACGAAAACATAATTGTAACATTAAATATTTTAACCACACACTTTCCACAAATTGTAAAGGCAAATGATTTTTCACTATTAAAAGTGCAAGTTTTTTCACAAATATCGTTTGTTCTACATCATCCTTTTTTAAGGGATCTTTGAAGCAAAAAATCCAAATATGGAAGAATTGGAAATATGAAACCTTTTCTTTGTAGATTGTCTCTCAACATTTTCTTTCCCTTGATAATTAATTTCTTCTTGAAACCTTTTATAAATTGTTGAATGGTCTGCATCAAGATGTTTTTGCAAACATGTTATGCCACTTGTTTTATAATATGTTACCATACCTTTCTTTAATTGTTTTTTTGAATTCGCATAAACAACAGGTTGAAAATGATTCAATAATCAATGCATCATTTGAAGAATATCCAAGTTTACTTTTGAGTTATCATGAACACAATAAAAGACCAACATAGTGCATTTCTATTATGAGGATGCCATTTTTTTCTTTGAGTTTGCAAATGTTGCAAAATTTGTTTCATTTTCTTTTCATCAAATTCTCTTAACACTCTATTTACTTCAATTTGTAGACTTGGATTTTTTCTTTCTTCCCTTACTTGATTAACTTCAATTTCGTCATTTATGCATATCATATGTTTTTCGATTTGCATTGTTTGATTATTAAATTCATTTGACCTTTCCATCTTTCACAATTGTTTTACAAGGCCAAATGATGGAGAAACCAAGGAAACAAATATAAGGTTTTGTTGTGTGATGTGATGATACTGTTTTTATGCACAACTAAATACGATGCAAAACATTTACAAGTAAGCAAAGATAAAAAAAACTACAAAATAAACAAAGATATAAAATTACAAAGCATTTATAAACAAGCAAAAAAAGAATATTGCAAAACAAGTAAGCAAAGATAAAACTGTCAAAAGTACAAGGGTTTAAGTTTATCTCCAAAACAATTTATAACAAGCCTTGCACCACAAACCAAAAGCCAAAATTTAAAAAAAAGAAGGAATGAAAGACATGAGATAAAAAAATTAAAAAAATGGAAATAAGTAAAGGGAAAAATACTTATTGAAAAAATGAAAGTTTTTGATTCTTGATTCCTAACCACTCCCAATTCTTGCAAGAAGGAATGCATGGGGTAAATACAAGATTCTTCAATGAATAACAACACACCAACAATAATAGCATGAAGAGGAGAATAGTAGTGCAAAGAACCTTGTACTTGAAATATAAAAGTAGTCGAAGAGGAGAACAACAATGTGAAAAGGAAAATCAAGCATTGTGAAGAGAAAAACCAAGCAACATGAAGAGGAAAACTAAGCAATGCAAAAAGGAAAGCAATAGATGAGGAAAGCAGCACTACAAAGAGGACAACAATAGTAGCATAAAGAGGATAACAACAACATGAAAAGGAGAACAACAATGCAAAGAGGAGAGTAGTAACAATGTGAAATGGAGAGTAACAACATGAAAAATAGAGTAACGGCATGATGCAAAGAGGAGAGCAGTAAGGAAAAGATGATAGAAACAACACGACGTGAAAAAAAGAACAACAACGCGAAAAGGAGAGTAGAGCGTGAGGAGAAGGAGAAAGGAAAAAGTGGGGCCCGAACTGAGTTCAAACCCCATTTTATTTTAGATTTAGGGTTCCTATTTTATTTTAGATCTAATGATAGCACCCACAACAATTTTTTCTCTTGTAATGGCCTACACCAACACCCGCAATTTTTTTTTCCATTGTAAAGACCTATACTAATACCCACAATTTTGTTTTGATCCCCCTAACAACTTACACCCTAAACCTAAATCCCTCTCATATCCATATCCGAGCATGGATTTAATATCCGCCCTGAATATCATATTTAAAAATAAATAAAGTTTGTTTCGATATTATATGATTAGATATCATTATTTTGATATCCAAAGATAAGGACATCACTTTGAATATCAAAAATTTTGATATCCTGAAAAATATCCGATGAAGATATCCAAATTTTTAGGATATCCGCCAAACACTGGTCTAAACTTTACCAAACCACCTTGGTGCACCCCCAATCCATTGAGGACTTTCTAGCAATACTAAGAGCATGGTCTAAACTTTACCAAACCACCTTGGTGTACCCCCAAATTCATCGAGGACTTTCTAGCAATACTAAGAGCATGGCCAAGGCTCCCTGATTTGGAAGATCTCAATACGAGAAAACAACACAAGCAATTCATCACATGATAATTAATAATTCTATTCTTTATGGCAGATTCAAATCTCAAATTATAAACTTCCATTATGAGATCTAGAACTTCTCATCTAAATGCATGCACCTCTACCAAAGATGTACATCCATCATCTGAACACATAATATTTTTAGATGTCATTCACGCGTCAAGTCAAGTTCAAGCCAATGCATATTCTCTTCCCTAAGGGTAAAACTAACAACCCTCCCTCAAAAAAAAAAAAGGCATTCGTGAAAAAGTACATCCAACATTTATTTATTAAGGAAAGTTATTTTTGTTTGTTTGTTTGTCGCTTTGTATTGTCATTAAAATTTGAAGAATACTAGAAATTAAAAAAATAAAATTGGATCGATTTAGTCTAAAGAAGGATTTCGAATTCATGCTCTATTACACAACAAGGTGTCACAAACACATCAATGTGAGTTAATGTCAAGAGTTCCTTTGTGGGGTTTGCATATAAGCTTACCTTATATCACCTGTTGTTATATTGACAAAATTTGTCGAAATATTTATTTAGTTATTTCAAATGATGGGTCCAAAAGGCCTAATTTTTAATATTTTGAAATTTCAATCATTAAATATAAATAAATTATACAAAGGTCCCACATACATTTTGAATATATGTAGTAGAGTTATAACTCATAAGTGATATAACCAAAATTCTAATGGTTTGAACTGCCAAATTAGTTTAAAAAAAAATAAAATAAAATTTCTTGATAATTATTTAGCGCCGAATTTCAATGACAAGTGCAAAACCTAACATAGGTTTAAAAAAAAACACTTTAGAGAACATTTCCAATGACATTCCAAGCAATGTTCTAGTGCAGAATGTCCAGGACAGAATGCCTAGTGCAGAATGTCTAGGACAAAATGTCTAGTGCAGAATGTCTAGGACAAAATGTCTAGTGCAGAATGTCTAGGACAGAATGTCTAGTGCAGCCTACGCTGGAACTCTCCTGACCTAGGGGCCACGTTATGGCTGTACCTTGCTAAGTGGCACCTTGCTGGAACACCCTGGAAGGAGGCTTCTGGTAGACTCCTAGTACCTACACCTAACCTGTACATTAGACTAGGTGCCTAGTCTAGACTGCTACTTACCCTACACCCATTACACCTAACCCAGGTGGCGACTGCAGACCCCGGATTACCCCATGTACACCATGTACCCAGCCCAGTTGCGTCGGTGTCTCCGCTGGATTCTTATTCTGTCTCCTGACGGTAGGAAGTCTAGTCTAATGGGTATAAGTGAAAACCGTTGGTCTAAAATAATAACCCAGTGGAAAATAGCAAAACGAGCCAGGTAAAAACTAGAGACTCAGGATTACCCCGTTTACACCATTTACCCAGCCCAGTTTCTCCGCTTGGATTCTTATTCTGTCTCCTGACGGTAGGAGATTTAGTCTAATAGTTATAGGTTTAAACCGTTGGGTAAAAGAATAACCCAGGGGATAATAGAAAAGAGACGAGAAAGGAGGGCTAATGCTTTGGCGGGTGAAGCTCTCTAAGCGTTTTTTCTCTGCCATCGCCCAGGAGCTTCGTCGTTGGCTCCTGCCGTCTGCTCTCCACTTTCTGCGGCGTCTTCTCGCTGTGTCTGACCTCATTGTGTGTGCTATGTGGCAGTGTTTTCCATATTCTTTTTGTTGAAGAAAAAAATTATTTTTTTCTCTCTCCAATCTTCCTCCTTTTTTCCTGCTAGGGATTTTTAGCAGCTGCAGAATCTGGAGAGAAACGTGGACGGAGGATCTCTCGGGTTTCCTTTTTTTCTGGTGTTCAGTTGGATTCTTCTGGGAGAGGGTGATAGTGATTTCGGTGAGAGTTGTGTGTTTCTTTGGAGGAGCGGCGAGCAGCCATGAGTAATCCTGCAAAGACAGGAGGAGGAGGAGGAGGAGG
>Ga0116231_10004670_pt1 | contig 27593 bp, 29 predicted proteins | sample S1TSphgellanicum_2_FD_89695 | JGI IMG/M metagenome (GOLD analysis project Ga0116231, IMG submission 89695) | Host-associated microbial communities from peat moss isolated from Minnesota, USA - S1T2_Fd - Sphagnum magellanicum MG | ecosystem: Host-associated > Plants > Peat moss > Unclassified... | reverse complement strand
CCGCCCCCCATCCGAAGATGGAGCCAAGAATATCCCGATCCTCCTCCTCCTCCCACCCAACCCTCATCCCAAATAGTTCCCAAGATGTCCCCCCTCCCTGACCCATACTCTATTCCCATTCGGATCTCGGTCCTTCATTCCTTCAATCAATCATTCAATCAATTGATTGATCGCAATAGGCGCGTTTCATTCATTATAATGCATATTGTGATCGATCGATCTAAGTTACGGCTTTGCAACAATAATGGACATAACAATTATGCATTTTAGCCTTTCGGAAGGGGAGGGGAACAAAAAAAAAAAAAAAAAAACCATATGATTGAAAATATCGCTACTTATGAGAGTTTGCTTGCTTCCTTGTTTGTTTACCTATTTTGCCTATCGTGAGGTTTTGGACCGGACCGAAATTGATTTTTTTTTTTGTGCACGGACTTGACCTAGTACCTAGGTTTTTGATCGTGTTTTTTTTTGTTTTTGTTTTTGTCATGCAAACATATATTATTTTCACGCACGGACTTGACAACCTTAACCTTAGGGTTTGATCACATTTTTTTTTTGTCATGTGAACATAAGGTATGCAACTAGGTATGGGTTTTTCAACCCATTTGTCTTAAGTTATAAGCTTTTTTAGAGAGAGAAGGGGCCGACCGGGCGGGCCGGCGGGCGGGGCGCCAACTTATTGAGAGTATTCCGTTCATAGGCCATGGACCATTTGGTATTTTGTCCAAAATTGTGGGGTCATTCTAGTTAATAGTAGATGCATGGTTAATTAATTCCGTCCTCCCCTCCCCTCCACTCCCCTCGGGACCATGACTTTTATGAAGTCGGAAAGCCGTTGGCAATTTTTTTTTTTAACGCCGGGGAGGAGCGGAAATTCCCTCTCGTCTTTTGGGGGAGGAGTTTTGGTTTTTTCATCGGGCAATTTGGTTCTTCTTCATGGGGGATCCTCCGATTTCATCACAGATTTACACTTCTTCATCCGACTTTATCAAGTATTTTGCGGCCTTCGACAAGCAAGCGAGCTAGCTTTACGTTGCGCAACACCCTTGGGCCGAGGCATTCCCAAAATTAATGGGCCATGAATCTCTGGCCTTGGGAGCCCATTATTTTGGGACTGCCCAAGCCCTCGGGCATTACCCTACACTTAAATTTAAAATTAAAAAAAACCCTAAACCATAAACCCTAAATCCTACACTTTTATTATTATTATTATTATTATTATTGGGTTTTTTTTTCATAATTGTTAATTTGAATTGGATTCAATTAGGATGCCCATATTTTTGGTGCAAAAAAAATTAATAAAAATAAAAATGGGCACTACTTAGTACTAACAAGTGTAATAATATACCAAATAGACCAAATTAAAAGGGTTCAAAAGGGTTCAAAAGGGTGGCTAGTAAGTACGTTTGCTGAACTGCAACCCAGTCGGGGAGAGTCTCTTGAGAGCCGCACGGATCCCTGTTGCGGTAGCCGCGCAGGTGATGAATGGCATCCGCGGACGCCCTTGCAGTGTACCGCGCGGGCGGTACCGTCGTGTCCCTCTTCTCTCTCCCCCCTTGACTGGACGCTGGCGAGGAAAAGCCTCGCAGCGGCAAACAAGAGCAGCGGAGGAAGGAAGGAAGGAGAAGGAGCATAGAGGGAGCTCAAAAACAAGCTGGAGATGGGCTGTTCTTTAGATGGAGAAGGAGAAGGAGAAGGAGGAGTACAAAATGTGGAAAAGAAGCAAGCAATTCGCAAACTGGTGGTGGGTGTATGCGTGATGGAGAAAAAGGTGAGCCTTCCTTTTGTTTTTTGATTCTGTTTTTGTTTTCTTCTTCTTCTTCGGATCCAGGATTGATGATGATGATAATGATCGCAGAACCCACATACCATTTTTCTTGAGCTTTGTGGATGTCTTCTGCCACCCTTGTGTCGAGGAGCTTTGCTTTTTGTGCTTCTTCTCTCTCTCTCTCTCTCTTTCTTTCTTTCTCTTTTGCTTCCGATTTTCGTCGTTCAACGGGGCCAAGAAAATTTCCATGGTGCTGAAGAAGAAAGGAACAGGAAAAGGAAGGAGCAAGCAGTCTTGTTGTGGTTGAGTCTTTTACTTACCGGCTGGCCTTCTTCTGTTGGGTCAGGAGGTTGTGAGGAGAGAGAGAGAGAGAGAGAGAGAGAGAGAAGGGGAAAGAGCACACCATGCAAAACCAGTGAAGTTTTGCTTGAGAGAGAAAGGGCAGGAGGCGAGGAATAAGAAGAAGAAGAAGCTTGAGGTGGGGGAGGGGAAGAGCGCCTGGCCTTGGGTGCGCGAGCGTAACACTCAATTACGCCATGGAATAAGCTCGGAGAGCATGCACATGTAGAATGTGACACATAAACAGTCAGTCAGGGTTTGAAGAAATTCTCCACTTACAGTAGCCAAATTCTCATGAGAGAGAGAGAGAGAGAGAGAGAGAGAGAGAGAAGATTCCCCCTCCCCCCCCCCCTTCTTTTGGTTTTCAGTTCTGATGCACCAAAAAAGCTTGATGATTTCAGAATCATCAAAACCCAGAGAATCACAAGGGAAAAAAGAAAAAAAGAAAAAATCCGACACTCAGAAAATCACTCCCACCATTTCCTCCTTCCCACCAGAAAAACCTTCCAGTTTCACAAAGCTTTAAAGAACTTGAAAGAGATGCAAGGAAACTGGTCAAGAGTCAAAGATCCTCCCTTCTCCCCCAATCGCCCTCCCACCCATCCACCCACCCATCAATTTCTTCTGGAGGAATATGCTATGAGCGTTCTGGAATATGCTGAAAATTTGAAATTTGTGCGCATCAAGTGTTGACAGTGTTTTTGAATTTTCGGGGTACAAATCTTCTGCACTCTGTTTTCTCTTTGCTGCTCAAATCCACCCATTCGGTTTTATTACCAATGACAATAGTATATTCCGGAATCCAGGAAGGGCATCATCATCACCACAACCCACACTTGGATCTTGAGCTCTATTTAAATGGGGCTTTTGCTACTACTACTAGCAGCTTTTTTTTGGGGGGGGCTTTCTGATTTCATGCTGTTTCTTTTCTTTTTTTGTGTGGCATTGGTGTGTGCTTGCTTTTGGACACGTGCAAGGATGATGATGATGATGATGATGATGATGCTTTTTGATATGGTTCCATGAGAGGTAATATGCTATGATTTGATCCAAGAGCTTGATGAGATCAATCAGCAACAACCACATTGGCAATGACAACAATGTCTGTTGACTAGTACAATGTCATTGAGAGCCATTCCAACAATATGGAATGGATTTGTTGTGGTCTTGTGGATTCCAATGATATGGAATGGATTTGTGGGGGTTTTGTGATTGATCACTGAGGGGGCTTGCAGGCACTGTCAAGACCAATGACTGAAATTCTGGACCGACTACAACAGTTTGGTGAATTTGAGGTTCCCAGCAAACTTTTCACCATCATCTTCACAGTCTTATTGACCACCACCTGCTGAAGAAGATTTTGTTGATGGGACCGTATTTTTTTCCTTTTGTCTACTGACAAGCTTGAGAGCCTTTCTTCCTTCTGTCCTGTGCTTGTGTCTTTTATTGGGTGTACATGGACAGCTTGTGAATCTTACAGGTAGTGTCTACTGGGTGGTTGGTTTTTTGTGCTTGCATGGTTTGTTTATGTATATGTGATGTGGGTTTCTGGTTCCTGATGCTTGTGTTTTGTCATTTGCAGATTGTTCAGTTTGGTGACAGAGTTATTCTGGGTGATCCTATTGAGAAGTGAGTGAGAGCCCTGAAATCAAACAGCCCCTGAAATCATGCTCTCCAGTGTGACTGACTGACTTCCTTCCAATGTCATTCCATTCTGCAAATAGGCATGATGGCCTTTAGTCTCAGGTTTTAGCAGCAGCTGCATAAAGTGTTGTTGGCAAAGTGGTGAAGATTTTGTTGCACTACTAAATTGGGTGAAGTCAGGACCCTTTTTTTGCAGGTGGCCGATTTGTGATTGCCTAATTGCATTCGGTTCATCTGGCTACCCCCTTGCAAAGGTGGAAGCTTATGCCGCTCTTCGAAAGTTCGTTTCTCTCTATCTCTTTCTTTCTTTCTTTCTTTCTTTCTTTCCCATCTGTCAAACAATCCCATAGTCTTGTGTGTGCAATTTGAGCCTCAAGCCCTTAAATGCTCTACTGAGTCACAGTGCACTCATGGCCAACATGAAAGAGGTAGACATTGTTCAACCTCCAAGGGTTTAGGGTTTACAAATCTCACTGACTGACTGACTGACTATTTTTGTTTTGTGTGGTTTTCTTTTTTCTGTGCAGACCTTATTTGGTAAATGAGTTGAAACCTCAACACATTCTTCAGGACCGTCGCAAAGTATATGCGGTATATCCTACTTTCCTATAGAACTGTTGACTGCAGATTCACAAGATACTTTCTTCAGTTCTGTGAGTGCTTTCAAAAGCTCAAAAATGATGGGTTTTCTTATTTTCCCCCTTTTTTTCCCTATCTACGCCACACACAGCTGCTTGAAGAGTGCGAGATTCCTGTTCCGCCATATGCCACAGTCAACCGTGATTTCCCCTACCAAGATGTGGATTATCTGGTGGAGGAGGAAGACTATGTTCAGATTCATTGCACACGAATCATGAAGCCCTTTGTAGAGAAGCCAGTAGATGGTGAGCTTCAATTATGTATGATATTTTTGATTTATCAAAACATCTTTTTGCATCTTGTGGCTTTTGGTCAAGCTGTCAGTGAGCATATATATTCCAAACCCAGATAAGAAGAAATTCAACACCCATGATCCTGGAACTTACAGGAGAGTTTTGTATGTGCAGGAGATGACCATAATGTTATGATATACTATCCAAGTTCTGCAGGTGGTGGCAGAAAGGATCTCTTTCGCAAGGTGAGAAACAGCAGAAAGTCTTACAATATGTAAGACATCTCTTTGTCATTCTTTTTGTTGGTCTTCTTCAGAGCAATAATAAATCTATGAGTGATTTTCCCAAGGGAAGATGGTTTCCTGGGAAATCTGGAAGCATGTATAGATTGAGGAAGAAAGGTGCAAAGAAGAAGAAGAGGCAAACCCAAAAGGCACACTTGAGGAAAAAGTCCGAGTACTAAAAGGAGATCATGCAGCAATGCCTACATTTTTATCATGTCAATTTTTCCTGTGGGTTTGCTGCTTTTATTTTTTGGGGTTATGTAGGTGGGAAATCGATCAAGTGAGTTCCATCCTGGGTTACGAAGAGTGCGACGAGAAGGTTCTTACATCTATGAAGAGTTCATGCCCACTGGTGGCACTGATGTTAAGGTTTTATCTTTGTCCAAATAAAATGAAGAAGATGCTACTTTGAAAAAGGAATCCACCCTCTTGCATGAGAAGGCAGAAGAAAATGAACTTTTAGGTCTATCTTCAACACTGACAGGAACAGTGTGTCATCAGAGTGAGAACCGCTGTAAAGAATTTGCAAGACCAGCTGTAATATCAGAAAACTAGAGAGTAAGTGAGAAAGATGCCTTTAGATGTTCTTCTTTGTAGAGAACTGTAATTTTAACTGCAAATTTCCAAGAGACGTTTTATACCCATGTGACCCATTTGTTCAGATTTTCTACAAATGAAAATCTTTGTAGAAAATATTTTTTCCCCCACGTTGAAAATTTGCCTTCTTGAGGAAAACCCATAACTCAGTGGATGATGATGATTTGCCTGCAGGTGTACACAGTGGGTCCAGAATATGCACATGCAGAAGCTCGCAAATCTCCAGTTGTGGATGGTGTTGTTTTGAGAAGTGCTGATGGGAAAGAGGCAAACTCAATATGTCCTCTACTATAATTTTTGATCTTTTTTTCTGTGTTAATTTTTCTACTAAAAAACTAGCAAAAAGCTAACATGATGATTCTGTCTATGTTTTGCAATTGAAGGTATTTTATCTAGTGTACTAGTAGTTTTACTTTTGATGTATATGAATTTTTATGCCTTCAGGGATGTAAGGTGTAAAAGTATTGAATCTGAAGAATCAGCTACTGTGGAGGATTGATTGCCTTGTTTTTTTGGTGTCTTTGCTTCAGGTGAGGTATCCAGTGCTGTTGACACCAATAGAGAAACAAATGGCCCGTGAAGTGTGTGTGGCGTTTGGTCAAGCAGTGAGCGCCCACTTTTTCCTATCTTTTAACACAACAAGCCTTTTCTCTATCTCTCTCAGGGAAGAAGAAGATCGCAATAATTTTTTTTGTCCATTCATACAATGTCAGATTGTATGACCACAACTGAGAAGTTCTAGAGTTTTTTTTTTGTTTAAGAAAAAAGAAGATTTCCAGCTGCTAGTCTTTTCTTGAATCAGAGTTGTGGGTGTCTGTGTGTTTGGGTGGCGGAATAAAACAGGTGTGTGGGTTTGATCTTCTGCGTTCACATGGGCGATCATATGTTTGTGATGTCAATGGATGGAGTTTTGTTAAAAACTCGTACAAGTATGAAGATCAAAAACCTTCAATCACCCACAAGCTCTCCAGAGTTGTAGCAAAAAATACATATGCACATGTGCTCTATGTGCTTCCAGGATTTATTTATCCACAACCCCACCCCCCCCAAAAAAAGCCCAAATTCAGCATCTTTTTCAGCACAGGAGTGGAACCTCTGACTGCTGCACTCACTCTCTCTCTCTCAATTTAAAAATTCCAGGTACTATGATGATGCAGCCTCGGTGCTAAGGTTGATGCTTTTGAAGGCAAAAGCTCCACACTTGATTTTGACACGACCACCACCGAGCTTGCTACAGAGTCACTCACAGCTGCCCAAAAAAATGGGCGATGATGGTGCATTGAATCAGGCTCACCCAACATCAAATGGTGGCACATTTGGGAAGTCTGAGGAGCTCCGCTGTGTCATTGCTGTTCTACGCCAGTAAGTTAGCACCCCATCATCATCTCTCTCTGTGTGAAGTTGCAGAGAATCACCCATTTGTGGTCAGTCAGTCAAGATTCACCATTTCCATTCTCGCTAAAAGAATTCCCCGCTTCTTTCTTTCTTTCCATCATGATGTTCTTTTGGTCTTGACAGGGTTTAGGGTTTAGGTTCCGACCTGATGATGTTAGTGCTCAACAAAATGTCAAACTTTTTTTCTTTTTCTTGTTGCAGTGGTGATAGAACACCTAAAGCAAAACTGAAGATGAAAGTGACCCAAGACAAGCTGCTGAAGTTGATGATGAAGTACAATGGTGGAAGACCTCGAGCTGAGGTGAGAAAGCAAGAGTCTTTGGTGATATATTTAGTCTCTGATCAGCTCAGAAATTTCTTGCTCATCTGTGTACTTTTTTCTTCAAATAAATAAATAAATAAGTTCCTGTGCTGTGAATTTCTTCTCCAATCTGAACTTGAATCTGAAGGATCAATGATGTTCCAGGCAAAATTGAAGAGTGCAGTGCAACTGCAAGATCTTCTTGATGTAACCCGACAACTTATACCAGACCAAAGGTCAGTGATTTATCCAGTGGTGTGAGTACTAATGGTGTTTTGAGTACAGTGTTTTTTAACATAGTTTTTTTTCAACTTACATTTTCTGCTGAACTGTTGTTGCTATGAGGCAGGCACTTCATCACTAAAATGGTTGTTGTGGTGACCCACTGCAGGTTGATTGAGTTGGAGGCTGAAGACTCTGAGAATGTTGAGAAACTTCACCATGTCAAAGCTGTCTTGGAAGAGGTAGTAAAACTGCAGATGTGATATATATCAAGCCAATTTCTTTAGACTACAAGAAAAACCCTAAACCCTAAGTCCATCACAGGTGTCCGGAGTTCAATGTTTTGTAAGGTGAGATACCAACTGCTGCTCTGTTGTGGGTTGGGTTTTTTTGTTGCTTAACCCTTTCTTTCTTGTACTGCAGGGTGGGCATTTTTCAGGGATCTACCGGAAGGTACAACTGAAACCTCAAAGTTGGGTGAAGGTCATTAAAGAAGGAGGCACAACTGAAGTAGAGAAGCCTACAGAGGCATTGATGGTGTTGAAATATGGAGGTGTCTTGACTCATGCTGGACGAAAACAGGTAACAAAAAAGAGAAAAACCATCTGACATGCCAAAAGAAGTCAAATGGATTTTTTGAAGGGAAAACTAAATTAATTTTTATTGTGACACAAAAACTTGGTTTGTGACCAAATTGTGGTCTTGGTGCCCTATTGTCGTTTCTGTACAATTGCAGGTCAAGAAAGCCAGCTGATATTCCAAATTGCAACTGTTTGACACTAAGGCACAATTATACCTAGTATTTGAAGCTAAGAGGATTGGCATTGCAATCGACTCTGTAGGAAATCAAAACATGACCCAACAGGCTGTCCCCCAATTTCTAAAAGCTGATAAATAGATCAGGCCAGGATGAAGCACTGCAGTGAAAAAAAAAAAAGTTTGGGGTAGTTTTTGAAAAATTTGGAAAAACTATTGAAGAGGGGATTTCCCTCCCCACAAGACAGAGAATTGCATGTTTTTGACCCAAGCAACAATGGAGGGTATTGTGTGTGACAGGCTGAAGAGTTGGGACGCTCATTCAGAAACCACATGTACCCAGGTAAGATTTTGATGCCTTGTGCTTAGTATGTGTCATTTTGCACACACAGGACCTTTACTGATTTTACATGTATTTTACATTGTATTTATATGTTTCTCCCAGTGGGTATTGTTTCCTCTGTGGGATGATGACATACAATGTTCAAATTGCTTTCTCATTGTGAAAGATGAATCAAAATGCATTCAAGGTCAAACTTGAATTTTGTCATCATTTTCAAACAGGTGAAGGACCTGGATTGTTACGCCTTCACAGTACATACCGACATGACTTGAAGATCTACAGTTCAGATGAAGGCCGTGTACAGGTATATATCTTTTCTACTATCTCTATTGCTGCAAGAAAACTTCAAGCTTCTAACAAGCATTGTTGTACATCCAATCCACCGAGCATTGCATTTCATGCTCTGTGTAATTTTTGTAATTAAAAGAAAAGACTTTTTTTTGGGTTGCTATTTTCTTTTGTTGCTTTGGCCAAATTGAGCATTTGTTCAACACAAGTTCAGTGGTTTTAGACAACCTGCAGATGTCAGCTGCAGCATTTGCAAAAGGATTGCTGGACTTGGAAGGGGAGTTGACACCAATCATGGTAACCAAAAAAAAAACCCCACCATTTCAGAACCCAAGTTTAAAGTCTAAAAGAATAAGAGGTTAGTATGCCATGATGCTTGTTGAGCTCTGTAATGAAAATGTGGGTGGATCCATTCCAGCTGTAACCTTGTGGTTGCACTGGCAGAAGACTAAACAGGCCTTATTTGAAGTGCAGGTCTCGCTGGTGGGTAAGGATTCATCCATGCTAGATGGGTTTGACACTGCCAGTCATGAAATGGACGAGGCTAAGGTGAGGCTAATCTGACCAAATAACTAGAGCTCAGCAACCCCCTTTTTTTCCCTTTTTTTTTTCCTTGCATCTTCTTGTCAATGCAATCCAGCACATTTTCAAGTTGGTTTTATTTGTGAAGAATGGGTAGGGTAAAAAGATGTCAAAATGAAGAACCCAACTAGGGAGTTTGGTGGGTAGACTTTGAATTAAAGGTTTTAAGGGTTTTATGTCTTTAATCATCATTGATTGATGTCAATTCAAAGGTTTAAGTGTTTTAGACCTTTACTCATGTTGATTGATGTTGATTGATGTTGATTTAAAAGTTTTAAGCACTTTAAGCATTCAACCATAGTAATGATTAGTGTCGATTTACAGTTTAAGGGTTTAAACATTTAACCAAGTTGATCAAAGGTTTTTAGGAGGAGGTTTTAAAGACTTTAGTCATCCATTGAGGGGGTGGGATGTAAGTACTCAATATTGTAACCAATTTAGCCTAAGCCCTTTGAGTTGGAGTGGGTGGTTGGATACAGGAAAAGTTATATGAGGTTTTGACATCATCTGAAACGGAGGCATGTCCTACCCTTTCCAATGGCAATCTACCATGGCGCGTTCACGACAGCAATAGCATGCCCACAAATTCATCGGACTTGATGAAAAAACTGGTCCATTCTCCTTCCCTCCCCCCACCCCATTATTGTTTCCCCAATTTCCTGTCTCCTCCTCTGCTCCTTCTAACTGCCCAACAACTTTTCTTTGTAATAGTCGGCATATTCGTGTCAGATTGTCTGGAACTTTACTGCCCGCCCACCTGGAGAATGTCGCCTTTAAAAATGGGGGATGAATTTTAAACTGTTCAACACCCAGTGGAAGGAATCTCCCAAGTTCACGCTCCGTTGAATTTGGTCTGCTGAATTTTGTCGTGAAAAAGTGCACCCAACTCAAGTTACCCAATATAATACAATATAATATTATTAGCCACTTGGGTTAGTCAAAGGCAGGGTCTTTCTTTTACCAATTTAGATTATTTTCATTCTGAAAGTACATAGTCGGTGGCATTGGCCAGGAAATCTGGCTTTGATTCTGCTAGATGTGGGGTAGCAGCACTAGTCCTTGAGGCCTAGGTGCCAATCATTTCTTAGTTCTAATATAGAAATTGATGGAATAGGCAGATGAGTAATTTAACAACAAATGCCAACTGGTTTCTTGTGGGAGGATAATTTAATTTTTAAAAAAAAAAATTCAAATTAGGGGTTTATAAGGAAAAATGAAAATCACTGAAATGGGATTTTGTGGCTGTTCAGGTGAATCTGACAAGGGGAATTAGGGAGCAAGTGAACAAGCTGTGGGAATTGGAAGAAGAGCGATTAGCTTCACAAACATCAAAGAAAGAGCTCCCACAGTATGACCCAGCTTATGCCTTAGGGAAGTCGACCATAGATGTGAAACGAATTGAAGCCGGGCTGCCATGTGGCAGCGAAAACTTCCTTCTCATGTCTGCCCGCTGGAAGAAGCTGGAAGATGACATCTACAGTGAACGAAGAAAGTGAGTTTATTAAAATACTCTGATTGATCTTTGTGCATATTTTTGAAGTCAAAGATTGTGTGTGGGAAGAAATCTTTGCACCCCAATGAAACCTCATTGGGGCCATGGCTTTGTGTTTTTTTTTGCCTCCTTCTTCATGGAAATTGTGTGAAGTTCCTAAAATGGCTCCGGGCCCTCAACCCAATATGAATGTGAGTGCCAATCATTCATAAGTTTTTTGGGTTTTTTGGGTGTTTTTTTTTTGTAGTTAGCTCAATCATTTCAAAAATTTTAAAGTTTTTCTTTTTGGGTTTCAGTCTGTGATGCTGTAAAATATGCTGCCATTGTGCTTTTACACATAATATCTCTAAGGATATGCTGTCTAAAAGTGCATTGGAACTATCCTTAAGGATATTCTGTCCCTTGGCCCATGTTGGATTGCTAGCCCATTTAACTAAATTATCTGCAGTTGCTGGGCTTTCACCTGATCAAATCTGTGGAGATTTTTTTAATGATGAGGAGATAGAAGGATATTTTACATTGAAAAAAGAATTGAAGTCCTTTTTGGAGTCCTCATTAGTAAAGGGAAGAATATGTTTTAATTAAACCATGTGTTAAGATTTCTTGGGTTATGGTTTTTGGCTGGTGGGGACTGGGGCTTCTGGGTGAATTGCAGCTACTATGATATAACCAAAGTTCCTGATATCTATGATTCTGCCAAGTAGGCCAATTTTCTCTCTCATGACTTGCTTTCCCTTCTTCACTTTGTTGATGTTATTTGTTCACACTTTCTAGAGCAATAATATTTATGTTTTCACTCTGAAATTGTGAGATATAATGCTAAACTTTTTATTGGAATAAGAAGTTCTGTTTTAAAATTTGACTTCTAGAAAAAGGCCCTAATTTAAGTCTGTGAACTTAGATGCTTTTAATCAAGTATGTTTGCTTTGTTTATCTTTGTGATGTAGATACGATCTTCTACACAATGCTCATTTGAAACTCAAGGGTCTTGATGAACTCTACAAAGTGGCCAAGGTGAAGTTTGGGTTTTTTTCAACACCCATTTCCTTCTATGCATGTAAACCATAAATGCAAATTTCAATTTTCATAGTGAATTTGAGGGTGGTTGTTTTGGACATGTGGGTACCATCTTCTTGTATGCGAATTCCAATTTCCACAGTAAATTAAGGGTTGATTTAGGCATGTGGGTACTATCATCTTCTTGTTGTGATTTAGCTATAGTCAAGGTGATTAGTAGTGATACGTACTTGCTAGGTCTAGTTTTGGTTGGGGAATTAAGGGAGATTTCAAGCATTTTGGTAACATTTTCTTGGTGTGATTTAGCTATGGTTCTTATGGTGATTTTTGTTGACAGGTATTGGCAGATGGGGTTATTCCAAATGAGTATGGCATCAACCCAAAGCACAAGCTAGTCATAGGGGCGAAGGTACTCCTTATCAAATGCATCATTTCTGGCACAATTGGGTGTATTTGGGGGGCAAGTTACATCCATGAATATCCCTCCTAGAAAAGTAGAGGGATCTTACACCTCCTTCAAGGTGTAAGATCTCTCCCACTCTCAGAAGAGTAGGCTTAAGAACCACTCTGCTCCCAAGCCTCATGATCTATGTATTTTTAGGTTCATGGTAACTTTCACCTCATTTAAAGAGTAGGTGTAAGAGCATCACCACCACTGCTCAGTATGTGACCCTGCAAAAATATTTCTGACATCCAACTTTTAGTAACCAACCTTTTTCCAACCCCACACATAAAACTGAAACTGGGACTGCAAGTAGGCAGGAGACTACTAATAGCAACCCACTTGGACTAATCAAACTATCTAGCCAATCAGGAACAGGGAGCAGTCAATAAATACGATTTGACTGTTTTTAGACTCTTCCAGGGCTCTGAAAGCTGTGGTTTTTTTCAGCATGCCAGCAGTCTTCCAGGGGATTCACTGTATTCAACTGATGAACCTGATCCAAGATTTCCAGTGCAGGGTCATACTGAGTGTTGGTGGAGATGCTCTAAGAATCCTCCCCCTCCTACACCTCATGATCTAATATTTTTAGGTTCATGATAACGCTCACCTCATGCTCTACAATGGGTAAAGCCCATTGGTGGGGTACATTCCAAAAATATGGGGCTTGCGACCTTGTCCTAGGCCCCTTGTTTTGGGAATGCCCCCACCCTTTAGGTAGCTGAGTCCAGGCCCTGCATTTTGGGAATGTCCCCACCCATGGGCTTTACCCTATGCATATTGGTCTCTAATTTCCCCCAGAAACCTAGATTTTTTTCTAAACTACTCTTATGACACCCTCCCTACCTGCAGGGCCTTCTTTGCAAGTGGATCTCAGGCTTTTCCTCTTGGCAGATCTAAAATCTAGTCAAAAGTTTAGATGTTGGAGATTGTGTGTGCAATGTTGCAGATTGCACACCAGTTGATGGGTAAGATACTAATCGACCTTCGAAACACCAAAGAGGAGACAATGAGCGTGGCAGAACTGAAGCAAAACCAGGAGATTGATGATGCTGCTGTGACGCTCCCCAGTCTGGTGAAAAGCAGCAGTGGCAAACATGTTCCAAAACTGGGAAGCAGCCGACAAAGCTCTACTGAGAATGTGACTGACAAAGATACTGAAAAAGAGACTCAGTACCGTTTAGATCCCAAGTACCACCCAAAAACCCATGAACTTGGTTCTCCAATCAGAGTCTTATAATACAGAGCATTTTGGATTAGAAAATTCATTTTTATTTTTGGGGCATTATTATTGATCCCACAGCTGCTGGTGATGCTTGTTTCCCATCCCGTGGTGCTAAACTCCTGTGGTTGGTTGATTCGGGCTAATTACCATATGCACCACAGGCAGTGTATGTAATGAGACTTCATGGTCATTGCTTGAAGTTCTCATCCATCACATCAGTTGAAGTTTTTCTTCTGGATCACATCAGTCAGTATTTTTACATGTCAAACTTCTGTGGAAGATAGGAAATTCTGAAACGGGAAAATGTATGGATGTTGTTACTGAGCTGGATGTATGGATGAATGATTGACAGGTATGCAAATGTCAGAACCCCAGAGAGGCATGTTCGTACACGGCTTTACTTCACATCTGTGAGTGTCACTCTGTTGTTGTACCCTTTATTTCCAAGAGTTTTTTGTACAAAGTAGCAACCAGATGACTTGTGTGAATGTGATGAAACTGTGTTGTTGATCACCCATTATATTACAATGTCCGTGGATTGATTGATATAATGGTTTCTATGTTTGCCTATGCAGGAGTCACACATCCACTCATTGATCAACATATTGTGGTATTGTCATTTGGATGACTCCTTGAAAGGGGAACCGGGCCTTGTTTCCAATGAAGGGCTACAGCATCTATCAGAAATCAAGGAACTTGACTACTTGACACATATAGTCTTGCGTATGTTTGAGAACATTGCGGTAAGAAAGACCAAATCATCTACACTCTTGTTTACCAACCCTGGACAAACCTCTGACAATTTTTCAAACCATTCAGATCATCAAAGTAATTTCAGCAGTTGGTTTTTAAAAAATAAAATTATAATTTAAAAAATATATTTACCTGGCTTAAATTTCATCATCACTCAAAACATTTCCCATAAAAATTTGGTATCTTTATATAAAATGGTTGTGGTTTTTTTTATGTTATAGGTGCCATTGGAAGACCCAAAAAGGTTCCGGATTGAGCTAATGTTTAGTAATGGAGCTGCTGTGAGTCCACTTGAGGTACTCTCTCTTGGCTTTCTAATTTTGATGATTTTAAGTCTTCCAAAACCAGCCCTAGTAGCAGTGATGTTTTTATAGCATTCAAAACCCTAATGCAAAATGCTCTAAATCCATGTTTTCTTTCCATGGTGCACAAAGAATAATAGTACGGTGGAATTAAGGAAATTTGCTTAAGATATTGTTAGTGGGTGGATGAGATATTATTTGTCCATTTAATTAATATGCTTGTGATGCATGGCAGGTGACACCTCAGATCCAGGACCATATGCTTCCTGTACTGCCACCCGTGTCATTACAGGAGGATGGACGATATGTAACATTGGATGAGTTGGAGAAGCTTGTTCGACCATTTGCTATGCCAGCAGAAGAGTTCCCACCAGCTACAATGCCACATGGGTTCTCAGGCCTATTCATGAAAGGTGAAGGATCAGCTTTTGGACACTTGGAAAAGCCTTGTTCTTCTTGTTATTATTAAGAAAAGACCTGTTGCCATCAAAACCATGTTTAAAAAAAAAAAAAAAGGACGCGCGTGTAGAGAAGAGAACATGATGTAAACAATAGTCGAGATATGAAAGCCACCCAACTGATGACTAATGCGGTACTTTGTTCCATATAATTTTCCCACCAGCTGTATGGCACTAAGTAAACCATTAGGTAATCCCCAAAAAAATCCTTTTGTGATTCTCAGTTTGAGCATGAAGGTGCAGAAACACTAAAGTTTCTGGTGCAAATTCTGATCCACAACTGACCTCTTTGAAGGGGGGCCTTATAATGAGTAAGACCCATCCCATGACGAACAAAATTTTAACAAGTTTGGAGATTTAATTCTTTGCTCCAACACAAACTCTAGAACTGAACTTAGAATCCGTGTTTAGTTATGTAAAGATAGGATTGAATCTACTAGATATAGAGAGTTGCTGTGGGACAAAACTTTGACACAAAATCAGCTTAAAATGATGAGGTTATATAAATGTTGAAAAAGTATTGAAACAGTTATATGTTGGACATGGTTTCACAAGGTGTCCGATGGTGGCATCGGAGGCGATAAGTGAGGAGGCGATTATAACAAGGGCAACCCTTTTCTTCAACGAGGAAATGCACTGCAATGGGTAGCACTCATTATATCCTAGAATGGTATGCCACAACAAATCTCCAAATTGGTTTAGAGATCTGTGCTTTCAATCAACCAAAGAAAAAGGTTTTGATCATAATTGGTTAGTAGCTCAGAATTGGAATCCAACTCCGTATCATATACTCTAGGAGACTTAACTATAACAGAATGAAAGTCCCCTGACATAGTATTCTTTGAAAGCCTGTGATCCATAGACCCTTTTCAAGTTTTGGCTGGTCTGGCGGCCACTAACAAGAGGATTGACGGGGCTGGAAGTTGCTAGCTGCACTTGTCAGGCAGTTGTAGAAAGCCCTGACCTAAAGGTCAGATAAACAGAATTCCAGACCCTTTGGGAGATGGAAATTGTACACCAAATTCTTCTCACAACTTCAATGCTCCCTGAGATGTTAGTTAGCAGAAAGTGGCCTCTCAGAGACACACAAGTCTACCCTCAAAAGATTGGTGACATCACAAAAGCATTTGATCCACAATATGCACTCTTGGTATCAAGTAGAGTTTGGCATACATACATATATTATATGTTGTGCAAACAGTGATCAAATTTGGGTTTAAAGGAAGCACAGATTGTCCATTATATTTTGTGCACGCTCATGAGCTGGATCCAGGAACACTTGTGCCATGCTCTCTATTTGGGTGTGTGGTTGGGGTGCAAACAACATTGGGTGCGGTAGGTCTACTACATATGCACATTGTCACATGGTGTGCACATAACAATGACTGCCAAATGATTGCCACATTGGATGCCATTTGGCATCTTGAAGTGGCTACAAGTGTTGAGGAGCATGGCAGGATGGGATAGTGTAATGCTGAAATCATGTTGGACTTTTTTTCGTATCTTTTAAGAAGTGACTTGATAATTGAAATAAACCATTTCCATACAGGTTTTAGGGCTGTGTGTGAGTTAGTGTGTTGATGTCAATTCTTCTACATAATGTCATGGTTTTCTATTTTTTTTTTGCTCATTTCTCCCACTTATTAGATGTTGGCTTCAAAATTATGTGGAGATTTTAGGTGTAGAACAATGGATCATGGAAATGAGAAAAACAGCAAATTTTTGAAGATCTATTATGAAAAGGTAGATTTGTGGGATTGTATCTGGACAATAATCTACAAACAGAATAAAAGATACAGGCAAAAATAGCTTGAAAAATGTGATGTGATACACAAAGAGAGACCAAATGAAGCAAATTTGATTCTTGTCACATTCAATTGCAACTTTCAAGTGGACATTTTGCCAAATTAAACACAGCAGAAGAGATGATACTCTCTTTATGAGATTTTATAATGTTTTGAATTTATTTCTTGTGTTTATGTTGAAATTTGTCATATTTAAAAACTAAATTATGAGTGCACTATTTATTTGGTTTACTTTAGCATGCTTTCACTCACATTGTAGAATGTGAAATAATTTGCACAACTTAAAGCCTTAAATATCAACTTATAATACAATTGGTTAAATTATAATTTATAAAAAAAATCATTGATTCATCAAATAAAAACATCAATTAGAATGAAAAGTGAATTATCAATAATAAGTGCTACCGGGCTACCCATTCCCAAATATATTAATTGCAACCCTTGTTGATATTAGAGTTATTTGTAAAGTCCCAGGAATAGGGGGTGAAAAGTGTCAGTTTCGACATATTAGGCCATCAAACATGTATCTGAGAATCAAAATTTTATCAAACAAAATAACTGGGACGCAGACTAGTTTTTCCAGCAATTTTGATGGTAAACTGAGTTTCATCCTGTCTTTCCTTCGTCCCGAGCCACTCCATTGGTGTTACATATATTTTCATTGTTCCTACCTGTACAACTATTATAATTACTCTCGAACCTTCTGCATTAAATGTGAGTTTCAATATTTCATACTAAGATTTAATAAAATTTCCTTACTTTTCAGATACCACCGAAAGAGGGGATAGGGGGTGAAAATCCCCCCAACAGTCATTGCAAGCCTTATTTTCATTTAAACCTCCCTTCAAATGATATGGATTTCCTTGGTCAGCCTCCCATTTGGAGTTTATGAGCACACTCCAAATGGTCCTTAAAGGTGAAGCCTTTTTTGAAATGCCCACTACATTGCGCAATATAGGGGAACTATCTAAAACGTGGCATTCTAGGGTTCTTAGTTTTGGTGTGACTATGTTTTTTGTCTCATATTGTTTCTATCCCATGTTTCCATTTAAATGATGCAGTGTGGTCAATGGTGCTCATGACTCGGGCCCATGTGCTCATGATACATTGATCATCTCATCTTTGATGATGTTAAACATCAAACATGTGACCATAATTGTAAAGTCATGGTATGTGATGTGACCATAAATGAAAGTCATCAGGTGTGTTTAAACTTTAAAGGTTAGGGTTACAAGTCAAAACCAATGTTGGGCAATTACATTATTTATTGAATATCAAATACAATAATCATATAGAAAGCTCCAAAGGAAATTAATATGACAATGATATAAGTACATGTTGCTAGGGCATGAGTATAACCAAATTCACAATTTGCAGAAGAAGGTATGAATATAATAAATAATATTATTATTTTTAATGGACCTTTTGCATATTTTCAAGTGCAAACTCAATTTAATGTTAATTAATGTTTGAACTTCATCCGAATGATTTGTTTAGAAGCCATTATAGTGGTGCTGGTGGAGCTGCACTAATTATGCCATCTAGTCATTCATGCTGGCCTGGTTAAGTCAAGTAGATTTCATGCACAATTTTTACATGCAAAAGCTTTCTACTTGCAAATGCATGAGTAGTAAGTAAGTACTAAGTTCCTGGATTGTGGGTTTATGTAAAATATATATACTATCTCTATGGGCTCAATATTAAGATGCAGGAGTATTCTTTGGCTTTGTAAATGCTGTGGCTGCTGAAAGCGATTCAATAATAACTTGTGCGAATGTGAGTTTTCACAACAATTAATTGACAGAAGAACCTAAATTTCAGAGAAATTTTTTAAAAAGAAAATAAAATGCAACCACTATATATTATCTCATAAAAATTTACCAAAAATTTGATATAGGTTGTGAAAAATGGTTCAGCTTATTCATGCTATGAACAAAAAAAACATGCTCAAATTGTTCCTCAAGACCTTTTCCAAAAAAAAAAGTTTTAGTGTAACTGGAGGCCATGTTTAACCCTTCCTTTGTTGTTTGGGGTTGTTCCATTTTTTGAAAGAATGGGTAGAAAATTTGGAAAAAAAAGACACAGCTCGTAGTAGGGGTCATTATACCTTGACAAAGCCTGTGGCCATGGCCATTTACCCAAAACAAGAAGAAGCTAGTCTTTCAAAGGGTCATTTCTAAAAAGGGCTCGTCAGGTAGTGAAACATCCATTTTTCAGATGTGAGGGGCAGGTCTGCCCTTCAACTCCACCTTGTTCAATTCATAGCCCTTTCCCCCTACAACTTGAGATCGGGATCGAACTCACGACCACCCAGTCAGACGAGGCTGGCGCAACCAGCAACTCATTGAACCGCACTGTTGCTAAACAGCTTGATTTTTTCTATCTATATTTTCTAGATGCAACTGTCAAACTGAACAAGCAGTCAGTGGTCTGCTTCCCTGCGACTGCGCAAGAAAGTGTTGAGGAATTCTGCCACATCTTTCCCCTCAACATTTGTTTATTTTGCCAATTTTGTTGATGTAACTCAGGCAGTGATCATCCATAGGAAGATGTAGCCAAATTCCAGTACACTATCCTTCAATGGAGTGGAGGAGCAAGTCTTTTGTCCAACTTGGTTACTCAAAGTAAAAGTTATAAATAAATAAATATTGTGGCTTATGGAGAAAAGTATGGAAATAAATAATTTAATTTAAGAGCCCCACCTTGAGGATCTTTGATTGGGGACGTAAGTTTGGAGTGATATGATTATAACTTAGTTCATTATTTTGGGTTAAAAATACATGATTTATGTGGACTTGATTAGATCTTCCGTAAGAAGGTTTCAAATAATTGAGTGACTTGTTCATAAGGAAGGATGACAATCTAAAAAAGTAACACGTAGCATAATATTAATGAACTGTAATTGATGAATGCAAAATAATAATTTATTTAATTTTCTCTTGAAGTATATAAAGGGTTGTGAGTGGAGCTTTGAGCTCATCTTGCTTTGCGTAATTTTGTTGTTGTTAATTTGCATTAAGCTTTTTGTGTAAGAAACTTATATGTCATTTGAATTATGAAAACATTCACAAAAAATAAACATTACATGTTTTTGGTGAGTATTCCCTAACAAGCAAAATCCTTAAGCATGTGGGATGAAATGGACTCTTCAAGTGAATGGATGATCCAAGCCAAAACATATGGAAGTTTTTATCTTCTGTATTTTAAATATGGTTTGTGTGATGAGTGGGCGATGTATGTGAAAATTTTATTATGCAACTTACCCTATGTGACAGTAAAGACTTAATTCAAAATTAACCTTCATAGTAGAGCTCCAAACCCTTCCTCCTCGGTTACAATCCCATTGGAAAACCCCCAATCAATTGAGGTGCAAAGAAGGGATCTCCTAATGTTTAGACTTTAGACCTATGTTGCAAGAATTATTGAACATTGAACAATTTTTGAAACCAAAACCAAAGTTTGAGTAATTGGTATGTGCTTTTGGTATTGTAGAAAAATTCTCAATGAGTAAAATTTTTATAGAAGTGATTTCATAATTTTTAAACCTAAGATGCAGGAAATAATTGAATTTCAAGTAATCTTCTGTCATTTGAAATTCAATAAAAAAAATCAAAATTCAAATTCAATTAATTGAGGAATGAGTTCAGTTCACCATTGAGCCAATGACATTATAAGTGATTTTGCACAAATCAGTTTGGTTGGTGTGTAACTTAAGTAAATAAGAAACACCTGGTTATGAGCAGGTAGGATTGGAACCTCTTGAATAGGACCACCAAATGACGGGAACCTGCCAGAAACCCCTGAGGGCTGCAGAAACACACCTGCCAACAATGACCTTTAAGGAGTACAACCAACTGGATGTCAATCTTGAAACCTGTGTGGCATTATGTACCCATGGTGTTGTATAGAATGAATGAACAACCTATAAGGTCTATACAAAATATGAGTATAGCCACTGGAATCTCAAACCTAATCTCAAAATCTATATCTCCCTCCAAGATGTGTCAACTGCCAACTGGTGTGTGTGTGCCTTTCAACATGTAATCCTAAGTGACTGCTTTGGAAAACCTAAGAGCACATTATCTAGTGTATTGCATCATTTCATGCAAGGAAAAGATAACATGATGGGCTGACATTTTAATCGAGCTACTGTAGACCTAAGTTTCTGTCAGAGCAATGTTGGCCACTATGATGTACTCTAGGATCTCTGGGAAGTTTGGAAAGCAGGCTCTCACCAAATGGTTGATTGAGATGTTAGAAGGCCTGCAAGTCGATCACAACTCCAGTAGTTATGGCCAACTCCAGTAGAGGTGGCCATTATAAAAGATGCAGAATCAAACTGGCCCAAAACATGCACAGGCGGGAAGATGATGCTTCTTCAGCGGCAAATCCATGACAGAGTCCACAATGGTTTTGACAGACACCGTAACTGCATTTTAAAAATCTGTATACAAAAAGACATACCCCTTGTTAAATCAAGAGCAGCAAACATATCCACCATCTAACAAATCTTCATTAAGATTCTATGCATTTCCTTGCTCCATGAACGTTCTTCAGGATTGCTACAGGTACTGCTGGTTCAACTCCATTCTGTTACTGTGGTCAGTGATAGGCTGGTAATGAAGACACTGAGGTGTGCAGTGATTTTTAGGCATACTACAAACTGCCACAAACCACTGAGAATGCCACCCTGCTTATGTGTTTATGTTTACTGAGATTATGCAACAAAAAAATGAGCACTAGTACCAGACTTTCTATGATTATATCAAGCCACTAGCAATATAGTTCATACCTGAAAAATCCTAGCCTCAGTGTTCCATTACATGATAGATTGCCTCAGACTCCAGTTTTTGCATTATGAGGAATTCATTGCCACAGCCTCCCTCCAGATGAGATGCTTGACATGCTCCACCTTGAGGTTAGGCAAATATGAGTCAAAATCAAATGTCAAGTGGCAGTTTGGTTCATCACTTGGGTCATGCAGAGCAGAAAGGTATGGATGTGCCAAAGCCTCCTCAGCTGTGATCCTCTTGGATGGGTTGAAAAGCAGCATCTTCTCAGCCAAGTCACAAGCAATGGCAGTTGTCTGTGGGAACCTGGAAGCCAGTGGTTTTCGCTCTTGCCCTAACAAAGCACTCTGTATACGCAATCGAGCCTCTGGGCTTTGCAAAAATGATAGATCTGACTCATCGGGTGTTCCCAAGAGTTCAGTGATAAGCTTCAAGTGATTGACAGGATGTTCTTGTCGTGACTGGGTTGGAAACAAGGGCTGTCCTGTGAGCATCTCCATAAAAATGCAGCCAACTGACCACATGTCAACTGAAGCACTATATGATCTGCTCCCAAGAAGAAGCTCTGGAGCTCGGTATGGCCTTGTGACTACATACTCTGTGAGAAAATCATCTTCACATGAAGTGCGTGCCAGACCAAAATCACAAATCTTGAGCAAACAGTCACTGCAGTTGATGAGGATATTACTGGGTTTAAGATCCCGGTGCAGAATGTTGGCAGAATGGATATACTTAAGCCCCCGGAGAAGCTGGTACAAAAGGAACTGGCAGTGGTATTCATCAAGCTTTGTCGTCCTCACCACCTCATGAAGGTCTGTGTCCATGAGCTCATTTGCAATATAAGCGTCATGGAAATTCTCCATGGAAGCAGGAACAACAATATCCTTGATTGGAATGATGTTGTCATGATCTGTGTGCCTGAGGAGCAAAATCTCTCTCAGAGTACGCCTGGCTAAAGTGCTGTTTTGGAATGCATTCCTGATCTTTTTGATGGCCACTTTCTCTCCTGTTTCTGAATTGGTGAAGGCACATACATCACCATAGGCACCACGGCCAACAGGCCCAATGGGAATGTACTTGCTGTAGACCTCAAACACATCCCCTCGCACATTGTACCTCATGAGGTTGCAGCCTGCTGCATTCCCTCGCAGTAGTAACTCCCTGTGAGCCTGCCTGTCTGTCTGCTGGCTGTGGCTGCTGCCAATCATGCAAGGAGAGCTAACCTCGGTCTCTAACATTGCAAACTTGCCACACAGATGACACAATTGCCACACAGCTTTTGCTTCTCAAAGAGAAGCTCACTCTTGTTTTCCAGGACACAATCCTGTTTCCCAGGAGAATATCTCCTTCCCAAAATAAAATCTCTGAGCAACACTACCAACAAGACATGCCCTGTGTATCGAGATCCTTGATCCTGTATGTATGGGGGGAATACGACTATTGCTTGCAGCGCGTGCACTTTGCTGCTACGTGAAATGAGGAGTCATCAGAGGAGGAACAACCGCAATACAACAGGAGGTAGAGAAAGTCGCTCACTGGCTCGACAGATTACAGACGACTAGAGATGTTGTCCTTCTTGATGCGCCGCCATCCATGCGCAGGAACCGTAAGGAAGAGGAGTTTCTCGAGAAGAGAGTAATAACAGCATCCGGTGCGGCTCACACCAAAATCAAAGAACAGGAGGAAGGGGAAGTAGGAACAACGACACCTGTTTGTTGCTGTAAGAGGAATCGTCTCTGCGACAGCAAAACGCAGAGCTGATGCTGCTGCTGCTATGGAGTGAAGAAACACCGCCTACCTCTCCCCCCAAGAGCAAGCACCTCGGAGAAAGAGGCCGCAGATTTCTTAACAGCTACCTTGCATACAGAAAACGAAAAAGCCTTTGCAAGCAGGCAACCTCAGGAAGGAACACAGCAGTCGAAAAAGAAGAAGAATATTTTCCTCGCTCTTGCTTACAATGAACGACGACGCGGGATGTTTGGTAGCCGCTATCGTCACGCGAAAGACAAGAATATTGGCCACGGATTGCTCTTTTTCCCCGATGAGGTAGGTACTAGAGAAAACAATGAAAGAAGAAGAATCGGAGAAAGATCATGTCCTGAAACGATCCATTTCCTTGCTCTTTCGTCGTCAGACGCCAGGAAACTACACGCGGAGGCGGCTGCTCGCAGACCAAAATGACATCGTCGCAAACAGATGACGACTTCTGGCTGGGCCCACGAAAAACCAGATCTGACAAGAGAAACTCCTCGTCGTCGTCAACTTTGCAATGCGACGAACGGAATCCGATCCAAGAATAATCAAGCAAGATCAGTACCGATCAAGCTCGTAATCTAAAACCTCGTCGCTCCTTAGAGACAGCGAAAGAACTCCCTCATCCTCTTCCTCCTCCTCCTTGCAATGCTACGGAATCGGATCCAAGAAGAGCAAGAGAGGTAGGAGTCTCTATTGTACTCCTCTCGTCCACGAGATAGCTGTTACGAGAATGATGGACGTCCGTCAGGCTCTCGCTCTTTCTCTACGGATACTTTTTGCTTAATTTAGGGTAGAAGAAACTGCTATAAATCCACAGAAAAGAAACGTTTTCTTGCACGCACTCCGCCCGCCCGCCCGCCCTGCCCTTCGATCATGGCAGGACGATGTCATAAATATAGCAATGGCTGGAGTTCCGAGGAGCACAAGATGATGCCGGCATATTGCTGCTTCTTCCCCTTCTTGAACCTCTCTCTATCTCTGTTTCTGTGTGTAGGTATCATTTGAGAGCGTTGTTGTTCCGACACAACGGTTCTTGTGCCGATGCAATTATCTCGCAGCAATCCCAAAACCCTTGTTGCACGGACAATCCGAATCCAAACTCTAACCGTCCACGCTCCCTGGCTTAGTGTACGAAACCCTAATCTGAACTCGCAGCAAGGACGACTGTGAGGTATATCCTTCTCTAAGCAATGTAGGATCCCTTGCCATCAGAGGACGAGCTTGGAAGCTAAATTCGCGAAGAAAAATATCTGAATCCACGATTCTAGAATTGATCAGAAAGAACATCATTGGCAGCATTAAGTGGGATCTTCCGAGAGCCTCAAGAATGAAGCTCGGAGTGAATGGAGAACTACCAAACCACACATAAAGCTTCACTCTGAAAGTGCATGCATTCTCTGAAAGAGCTTGCATTCATGTCTGTCATCCGAGATCCTCCTTCCTTCAAGCCCCTCAAGGTCTACAACAAGCTCCCACTCAAATGCATTGCATGTAGGTATTGATTTTGCAAACTGTTCTGAGAACTTGATATTCTGCAACTTGAGGCCAAGTGAAAACACTTGGTGTGTTTTGTTTACTTGGGGGGTGTGAAAGACTAGGTTTTGAAGCTCACAGGTTGAGGGCCTGTAACAAGAAGGTGCAGTAGAAATCCTTACTGAGAAAGAGGACTGCTGAAAACTCAAGGACTGCAAGAAGAAAACATTCAAAGCAACAGATGCACAATGTGTGCTCACTTTGGAGTCAAAACCTGATGACAACTACAAAGGAGGAGTGTGCTGATTTATTTTATGGTGTGAAGTGATCATTGGGTGTTGAGCAAGCAATCACAGGATCAGACTAAAGTAAGCATAATTCTCTGCATTGAGACAGAGAAGGATCAAAGCACATGCTAACAGGTTGGAGATGGAAGAGAACATGGAGGTCATGAGCACTATTCTACATACAACCCCCTCTGTCTGTGTCTTCTCTTCTGGCAGCACAAACTGCAAATAGATTTCTTAACTGTGGGAAAGGAACCCATATGGGATTGCCCTCATATGCATCTTCTTCCACTGGTGACAGGCTGATGATTCAGTCACATTGACCTCAACATATAAGTGAAGAAATCATCATATGAGAAAGGTTTGAGCATCTCAAGGATAATCATCACTACAAATTTGTTGCAAGACTAGCCTATAAAGCTACCAACATGATGGCCCCAAAATTTCAAAGTGCTTGCTCTGGTGTTGTTAAGAAGTGTTTGTTTGCTACCTAATAGACAAAAAGCAAAACCTACTTTCCAGGAGCTTTCTTTTTGCCAGCAATTGTCACCTTCTTGCCTCTCCTTGTCCGAGCATTGCACTTTGTATGTTGTCCTCGGCATGGTAGACCCTGGATATGTCGCTTACCCCGATAGCACTGAATGTCTTTCAGTCGCTTGATTGCCAAAAGGTTGAATCGCCGCTGTCATATTGGACACAAAATACACATCTTAAACCAACACTGCTAAACCCTAAATGTATGTCTCTTACAGAGAAACCAAGAATCACTATTTATAATTGCTCCCAATCAAAAAACACTAAACTTGAAAAACAATCCAATGCAAAGTTGAGGCATTGTGTGGCACTCAAAACATCATCAGGTGCTCTCTGAGCTGTTTTCACAAAACCTGATAAACCCTAAATCTAAGATGCAGAAAACGTGAATGAAGCAAAGCGGGGGACCAAAGGCAATGAGGTTCTTTCCGTACAAGATCACCCTCAACCATGTACTTAGAGACTTCGTCACGAAGATTAGTGAGATCCTCTTCTGTAAGCTCTCGAGCAAGCTTATTCTCCATGCCAATGTCTAGAAGAATCTGGCGGGCTGTTGTAGAGCCCACCCCATGGATGTACTGTAGAGCCGTTTCTATCCTCTTTGAATTCGGTATCTCCACTCCACCCACACGAGCACCTCTTATGTTTAGACCCCTATATCCTGAACCGTTCTGCAGACATCACCAGAGGTTTGCTGTCAAATTCTGTGAATTTTTTTTTCTCTCTTTGATGTACCCCATAGTTTCTTTCAACATCTGTACTATAGGTCCATAGATAGATACATGTGCTTGCTCAAAAAACTCTTGAAAAGAAACTCCTCCCTTCAACAAACGAATCTACGACCCTTGCTCCTCCTCTCTCTCTCTCTCTCTCTCTCTCTCTCTCTCTCTCTGCCAATTTGGTTCTCATATGCGGCAGGGAGAAAGGCACCAAGGGGGGTGGGGAAGGGGAGAGGGGGGAAACAAGAGCACATCACCTTAGAAGCTCCTGAGAAGGAGAGAGAAACCGGAGGAGAGGGTTTGTTGGCCACTGAAGTCTGCGAGATGCCCACGGAACCCAAAGCGACAGCAGTCAGAGCTGGTGCTAGAAGAGTAGCTGCGAGACCCGCCATTGTAGGCTTGTTCCCTTGCGCTTCCTCCTCTTGTTTTTCCCTCCGCAATAACACGGACAATGCGTCCCCAATTACACACGAATGCTCTCTCTCTCTCTCTCTCTCTCTCTCTCTCTCTCGTGCTCTCTCGCTCTCTCTCTCCCTCTATCGCGCGCGCGCTCTCTTCTCTCTCGCTCGCTCGATGTGTGCTTGTTTCGTTGGATAAGGTTTCGAGGCCAGGATGAAAAAGGAGGAGATGGATGTTCATCCGTCGGTCCGTCCTGGACTTTGAATTCCTCGCACTAGTCTCTTGCAGTGTTTTTGTTTCCTTTCAAAATTTGTGATGTTGCTCAAAGTGGCGATCATCCATAAGTATATTTAGCCAAATTTGGCGACATCCAAAATATTAAACTAAACAAATCTTGAGCAGCCTTTCATTATTACAGGAAAATTGTGATGATTTTCGGCAATTTTTGAAAAGGAAAAAAAATCAACAATTGTGTTTAAAGAACACCGAATTTGTGACAGAAATAATCCTTTACCAAAACAATTTTTTGGAAAATGGCGAAAATTCAACAGCAAAAAAAATCATTGGGTGGGTCTCCAATTGTTGCTCACAAATTAGTTCCCAATTCAGACCATAAAGAACCATGAAAGTGCATTTTTTTAAGTGCATTTTAGGAGGATTTCCCCCCCTATACTCCCAAAATCCCCCCCCCCCCAACTTCAACCGTTTTTGTTTCTTTTTTTCCTCTTTTTTAATGAAAACAATCATCAAT
>Ga0116231_10004669_pt1 | contig 27599 bp, 28 predicted proteins | sample S1TSphgellanicum_2_FD_89695 | JGI IMG/M metagenome (GOLD analysis project Ga0116231, IMG submission 89695) | Host-associated microbial communities from peat moss isolated from Minnesota, USA - S1T2_Fd - Sphagnum magellanicum MG | ecosystem: Host-associated > Plants > Peat moss > Unclassified... | reverse complement strand
TTCGCGCGCCAGTGATGACGATACTGGTGGCAACCTGGAGCGATGGTCTATTCGCGATTTCAGGCGATGAGATCAGACAAGAGATTGCGAACCAGCCCGTCCGAGGGCTGGCGCCAGATGGCCGAGGAGGTGCGCTCGCCATTGCCGGCCGCCATTCCTTGTGTAGGCGTGAACTGGACGGTGAATGGGCTGCCGTCGCGGAGAGCGAGTTTGAGCTTTCCTGCTGTATGGCTGTGAAAGACAAGATCTACGCGGGAACGGATGATGCACGAATGGTGTGTTTGCACCCTGAAACCAGAGAGTTCTCTCTTCTTGACGGTTTTGATCGCGTCCCCGGGCGGGATGAGTGGTTTGCCGGTTCGGCAATCGTGAATGGGCAGCGAGTCGGACCTCCGTTAGGAATACGCTCAGTCGCGGCTAACTCGGACGGGAGCGTACTTTACGCTAATGTTCATGTGGGCGGCATTCCGCGTTCCCTGGATGGCGGAGAAACCTGGCAGCCCACAATTGCAGTCAATAGCGATGTTCATGAGGTGTGCGCGCACCCGGCAGATCCCGACATTGTCGTGGCCGCCTCGGCCGTCGGGCTTTGCATCAGCCGCGATGCCGGTGCCACGTGGACCATCGAAAAACACGGGCTCCACGCGACGCACTGCTCCGCCGTGGCGTTCGCGGGCGACGATATCCTGGTCTCCGCTGCGACAGATCAATTTGCCGCGCACGGAAGAATTTATCGCCGGCCGGTCAGTCCGGATGGAAACATCGCGGCCGTCGAAGGCGGTCTGCCTTCTTGGATGAATGGCATTGTCGACACAGGTTGCATCGCCGCAGCCGGCTCAACGGTTGCCATGGCTGACAGAGCCGGCACCGTTTACCTGTCGGGTGATTTCGGGCGTACGTGGTCACGAATTCGCAGCGGACTGCCGGCTCCAAGCTCGGTTCTAATCTTTTGACGGACCGGCCCGCTCCATCAAAAGATGTACGCCAAATTCATCCGTTAGGGCCTAGGCGCAGGCAAGGGTTCGCCTTAATCTGGAGACAACTGGAAGACGTGAACCATGAAAGCTGGTTTGGCCAGCTTGGTTCACAACAGAAGCTGAGAATAAAGAAGCACGGCGCCGGTCCCCTCCGGCGTCGTTTTTTTGCACCAAACGCTTGAGATCATCGGCACGTTGGAGACACCTTCCAAAGAGTGCCCAAACCAGCCGTTAGCGTCATTCTCACCAGGAGAAATAGCGAAGACGATCTGTCTTCCGTGCTGAAGACCATCCAAGCCCAGACCTTCGCCGACTTTGAGATTCTGATAGCCGGCCAGCACCGCAACCAGCTTGTGGAGAACGCTCGGGGCGATTATCTGGCATTTGCCGATCCGGAGCAGCGCTGGATGCCGTCCAAACTGGAAAAGCAGATGCTTACACTTCGTGAGAACACGGAAATAAGCTGGTGCTACTGCGACGCTTTCCTGGCCTACACTCAGTCGCGCTGCGGAGAAACAGCGCGTTTGCATTCCGGGAACATACTGCGCCCTTTGCTGGTGAAGAACTTCATTCCTCCCGGTTCACTGGTGCTCAGGCGCGCTGTCTTTGACGCGCTGGGTGGCTTTGATGAGTCCGGCAGTTACTTATCGAGCGAAGAATGGGAACTCTGGATTCGCATCGCCGCCGAACATCCCATCGCGCTGGTGAACGAACCGCTCATGTCCATTCCAATTCAGACTGCGCTGTCCGGGCCCGCCAGTGAGCAGCGGCAAACCAGCATGAAGCGCGTGGTGGAATCGGCCGTGGCTCGCCACCGCGACCGCTTGAAAGATTTGCGCTCCGAATCGCTGGCCGAAATTTGCATCTCCGCCGGGAACGCCCATTTGAAGGCGAACCAGCGGGATCAGGCGCGGCTGCATTTCGAAGAGGCTTTAACCCATGCTCCGCTGCGCTCGGACGCTTATCTAAGCTGGGTTTCCAGCTTTCTTTCCTCGGAAGCGCAGCAGCAAATCCGCGACTTGCACAACCTCAGCCGCCAGTTGCAGAAAACGGACAAGGTGAAGGCAGCGGAAAAAACGGGCGCTTAGGGACAGTCGCTCATATCGCCCACTTGCGCAATGTAGCGGTCAATGCCGTGAAAGAGTTCCGTCAGAACCGTTTCCCGTGTCACCAGTTGAAAGGACATGGACGTCTCCACCACCACGAACACCGACCGTTCCTTGGTTTCCAGATTGATCTCCTGTTTCATGGCCGCCGCCTTTGACCAGGCACGCTCAATGGCTTCAGCGCTTTCATGCACACTGATCAGCGCGACAAGCGCCGGCCCGCTCCAGCGGTATAACAAAGTGTCTGACGATAAATGCTGGGCGAAGTGATTCGCCACCCGCAGCATCACCTCATCTCCTACCGCCCGGCTGTATTTTGAATTGATGGCTGAGAGCCTGGTCACCACAAACACGGCGATGGCTGCCTGGCCAGCCGTTTGCAGCGTGTCGCTGATAGTGCGTTCAGCGGAGCGCCGGGATGGCAGCCCGGTAACTGTGTCCATCATGCCGAAACGCGGCGGAGGGGGCACGTCGGAGACGATCACGGCGCGGCCAATCTGCTCACGCACTTCCTGAGACCTCGCCACCGCCTCGCTTTGCAGCCGAACCGTCTCCTCTCTCACCACGTCCAGACAGCTCATGATGCGGGAACGCAGCAGCCGGATGTCGTCAATCTGCGCCGCTTGTTCCAGTTCGCGGGACACAAATTGCAGATGGTGAACGGAGCGTGTTCTGGATTCACTCAGATAGGTGATTGTCTCCGTCATCGTCCGCATCACGGATTTCAGCTCCACTGTATGGGAGAGGTTAAACTTCAGCACCCGGCTGTTGTAGTCGCGAAACAGGTCCAGGGCCCGGCTAACGGTAGTTTCCACATCCGCGGAGCTGGCTTGGTCATGTATGTTGGCGGCCAGAGCCAGCATGCTTTCGCGGAAGGCCGACAGTTCGTCCTCCCGGCCATCCACCGTGTGGCGGGCCATACCGGCCAAAGTGGAATGTAACGAACGGGTTAACTGGGATGCATTGGACCTGCCATTCCGCAATAAACCTTTGAACGTAGATATATCCACGTCAACAGAGTGGCTACAGGAGCCAACTTTCTCGCGGATTTAGTCCTTTATCTGCTCAATAACCTGCTTTTTGGCGCTTTCCGACGGGTCACCGTGCGTGTGAAAGACAATTTTGCCGCTGGCGTCCAGCACCACCACATAAGCATCGCCGCCGACGGAAAAGTCCACGGCCTTCTTCAATTCATCCTGCCCCTGCACCACCGTCAGGAAACGGTCCTGTCCGGCAGCAGGCACCAAAGCTTTCATGCTGCCCTTGATCATGCCGCGCACAAACCGGGGCGCATCCTGAATCACCGCAATGTTGTAAAGCGGCACACCGGGCTTCGCCGTCACCTGCGCCCCAATTTCCTTGTCCCAGCGCTCCATCGCCCTCTGTGAGCTTTGCGTGAAGCCGATAACAATAACGGCTGGATGCCCGGCCACGGCTTCGGGCAGAGTCAGTGTATGACCGGATAGACTCTGCGCCTGGGTCATGGGCATCGGCACAGAGGTCATGGGAGTGGATTCCGCCATCAAGAGACCGGCCCCGGCCAAAGCAAGACTAACAACAACAGCTAAATAATTGCGAACGTGCATTCCTTTTTATTTTGCCTCACGCTTAAGCAAGCAGAACTCCCAAACCGAACGACAGAAGCTGCCACGAAACCACATCCGTCAAAGGCTTTTGGCTGACATGCGCGGCCAGCAGCCCGCCGAAAATTCCCGGATGCGCCTCCAGTCCGGCCAGCGCCTTTCTCCGCAGAGTTTGGTTCCTGTCCATCACCAGCAGCAAGGCAGCCATCCGCAGCGGCCGGGAAGCAATGTTTTTGTGAGCCCGCTCATAGGCGCGAATATCGCCCAGGTTCAGCGCATCCACCAGCGCAGCTGCCTGCCGGAAAGCCAGGCACATGCCTTCGCCCGTGATGGCGTCCACCGAACCGCTCGCATCGCCCAATAAAACGTAGCCGTCGCAAAACACGCGGCATAGCCTGCGCGAAACCGAAAGCGAACCCATTTCCGGCGTCACCGGGTCCGCACCCGCCAGTTTTTTCGCCAGAACGGGTATTCGGCTGAGCGCGCCCTCCAGACGCAAATGCGGATCGCGGGAAAGCAAAGCAACGCCCACCCGGTTTTCGCATACCGGCGTGACGTAAATTTGAAAACCCTCGCCCCAATATACTTCCACATAGCTCGACCAAGGCGGAGCCGCGTAATGCCGCCGAAAGCCATAGCGGCGCTTCTCACTTTTGCAGCGCTCAAGCCCCGCCTGTTTCCGCACCGATGAATTTTGCCCGTCGGCACCCACAATCAGCCTGGTCTCGATAGAACCGCTGCTGAACCGCACGCAGCCGCGCTCCGTCCGCACATTCTTTACGCCCCACAGCAGCCGCACTCCCATTTGTTCGGCCCTGGCCATCAGTTGTTCATGCAGCAGCACCCGCCGCACGCCCCTGCCCGCGCCGTTTGGAAAATCGCTGGAGACTTGTGCCTGTTCGTCGATAAAGCGAATCCCGCGCAACTCACTTCCCATGCCAGGCAGCGTCACACCCAGCCCGTTGAGCGCGGCCAGACTGTCCGGCAGCAGCCCTTCGCCGCAAGCCTTATCAATGGGCGGAAGAGCGCAATCCAAAACCGTCACCTCGCGGCCCGATTGCGCCAGCGCCAGCGCCGCCGCCAGACCCGCTGGACCGCCGCCGACAATGCAAATCTCGCTCTTCACCGTTCCTGTTTAGACGCATGCCGGGTCATTGGGATTTCTTTCTTCCCACCCGGACAGTGAGAAATTAGTGAGGTGGCACATACCCAGTCCGTCAGAACTCGCCTCACGTTCTACTTCACGTTCGTCTTTGGCGTCATGCTGGTTTGTCTGGCCGTCGGCAGCTATTCAATGTTTCGGCATCAGGCCTACAAAGATTTGGATGAATCGTTGAATGTCGCGGCAGACGCCACGGCTCTGTCAGCCGCTCACGAACTGGCCGAACATAGTGAACAGCGCTGGGGCGAAGCGGACCTGCAGAGCGTTCTGGGGTTCAATTCCGCGTCCACTCTGTCCGCAACGCAAATTCTGATCCGCGAAGGCGAGCGAACGGTGGCGCAAAAGGTCGTTAAAGGGTCAGCAGTTAACTTGCGCCAGGTTTCGACCGAACGGCTCCTCTCGTCCGGCGGTGTGCCCGGCTTGCGCATCGTTTCGTTTGCCATGGACATTCCCAAGTTTCAAACTTCCTACCGCATTTTCGCCGCCACTTCCATTGGCCCCACGCTGGCCCGAGTGGCGGCTTTTCGCCGGATTCTTTTCGTTTGCATTCCGCTTGGTCTGGCACTGGCGGCACTGGCCAGTTCCCTTCTGGCCAAGCGCTCTTTGGCCCCGCTGGATGAACTATCGCGAACCATCGAATCCATCACCACGTCGGACCTCAGCGCGCGCGTCAAGATTGACAAAGCACCCATCGATCTGGCCTGGCTTGCCGCGCGTTTCAACTCGCTTCTTGACCGTTTGGAACAGGCTTTTCATTCCCAGCGCCAGTTCATGGCGGACGCCTCACACGAACTGCGCACCCCGCTAACCGTGGCACTGAGCGCCACGCAAGTCACCATGCGCGATCCTTTGCGAACCACAGCCGATTGCGGCGAGACGCTGTCGCTGGTGGAAGAACAGATTCACCGCCTGCGCGATATCGTCGATCACATGCTGCTCCTTTCTCAGGTAGACGCCAGTTCGCTGCATCTGGACCGGAGAGAATTTTATCTGGACGACGCTATTTCCGACGCCGCGCGAGATGCGCGGGCCTTGGCGCGTGTCCGGCAGCAGAATTTGCGCCTGGCCGAACTGCCGGAAGCCTTGTGTCTGGGCGACGAAAATCTGCTGAAACAGGCGGTGCTCATTCTTCTGGACAACGCCGTCAAATATTCGCCCGAGGGCGGCGAAATTTTCGTCAGCCTGGCTTCGGATTCTGAACGCTGGCGCGTACGCGTCTGGAATAACGGCTTGCCCATACCGGCGGAAGAGCAGCCGCATATTTTCGAGCGTTTTTACCGCGCCAATACTGGAGCAAAAAAGGTCCCGGGCTCCGGCCTTGGTTTGCCCATTGCGCGTTCCATTGCAGAGACTCACGGAGGCCATTTGGAACTGGTCGAGTCCGGTTCAAATGGAACTACGTTTGAATTGTCGCTGCCGTCAGTCCGGCACGTTTCCAATCAGCCTCAGGCGAAATCCCTCGCCGTCAGTATGTAGCCTTCACCACGCCGCGCGTGAATCAGCGGTTTCACGCCAGGATAATCAATCTTCTTGCGCAGACGCTTGATGTACTCTTCAATCAGGTTGGAAAACGGATCGTAAGATTCATCCCAGACGCGCTCGGAAATGGTTTCGCGGTTCATCATCCTGTCGGCATCGCGCGCCAGGCATTCCAGCAGCGAATATTCTTTCGCGGTCAGCCGGACCGCCTGGCCAGCGCGCTCCACCGTGCGCGACCTGGTGTTGATAGCCAGGGTATCGACGCGAATAATGGGATCTTCCAGAACCGGTTTGCGCCGCAGCAGCGCGCGCACCCGCGCCAGAAGCTCGCCGATATCAAATGGCTTCACCAGATAATCGTCAGCGCCGCTGTCCAATCCTCTAATTCTGTCTTCAATGGCGCTGCTGGCCGTCAGCATCAGCAGCGGAATTTGCACTCCGGCCTGGCGAAGCTCGCTGCAAACCGTCCAGCCGTCTTTCAGCGGCAGCCGGACGTCCAATATCACCAGGTCATACAGGTGAGAAAGAGCCTTCTCGATGCCGGACTGCCCATCGAGAGCGGTATCAACCGCATAGGATTCCTGCCTCAAACCTTTCGCCAGCATCCGCGCCGTGTCTTCTTCGTCCTCTATCAGCAGCAATCTCACAGTGTTGAGTGTCTGACAGAGCGGGTAAACACAAGTTAAATTATCTGGCTGCGGGGAGCAGGTTTTGAGCCTTTGAAGCCGTAATACGCGATGAAGGCGTAACAAAGAATGGGCAGCAGGAAGGCGTGGTGCAAGCCGAAGGTATCGGCCATGCGCGCTTGCAGCCAAGGTATTGCCGCGCCGCCGACAATTGCGGCAATTAAAAGACCTGATCCCTCGCCAGTCAGCGGCCCGAGTTCAGCAATCCCAAGCGTAAAGATGCTGGGGAACATGATTGAGTTGAACAAACCCACCAGGATGATTGTCCACACCGCAGTCCAGCCAAAGGTCAGCATCGAGATGCCGGCAAGTGAGGCCGCGATAATGGCCGCATAACCCAGCACCTGCCCGGTCTTCAGCTTCTGCAGAATTGCCGACCCAATAAAACGTCCGATCATCGCGCAGAGCCAGTAAAACGATAGAAACTTGCCAGCAGTCTGCGCGGACATGCCGCCAGTATCCGGCGCGCTAAAGTAATTGACCAGAAAACTGCCAATCGCCACCTCTGCCCCAACGTAGGTGAAAATCCCCACCGTACCCAAGATCAAATGCTTACGCTTCCACACGCTTCCGGCTTTCTTGAGTTCTTCGGGCGATACGCTTTCCTGGCCTCCAATCACCGGCAGCTTGGAGATCACAATCAATCCGGCAAGCACAACGAGCGCGACGGCTATCCAGATGTACGGGCCTTTTACCGTGGCAGCCTCATGCAACTGGTAAGCGCGCTGCGCTTCGGGCGGCAGTTTCCAAAATTCCTGCGTCGCCATCGGCACGGCGGTCAAGATCACGACCGCTCCGAAATAAGGCGCGACTGTTGTGCCCAGGGAATTAAAGGCCTGTGTAAGATTCAGGCGGCTCGATGCGGTTTCGGGCTTCCCCAACACCGACACATACGGGTTTGCCGCAACCTGCAGGAGCGTGATTCCGCTGGCTAAAACCGCCAGCGCCGCCAGGAACAGCGGGTACGATGGCGCGTTCGCGGCGGGAATAAATAGCAGCGCGCCAGCGGCCATTGTGAAAAGGCCGGCGACCATTGTTTTCTTGTATCCAATCCATTCAACAAGCTTGCCAGCGGGCAGAGCAAAAATGAAGTAACACAGGAAAAAGGCGACCTGGACAAAGCTGGCCTGCTCATAATTCAAATGAAAGATTGACTTCAGATGGGGAATCAAGACATCGTTCAGGCTTGTCAGAAAGCCCCACATGAAAAACAGCGTCGTCACGATGGCTAGCGCGCTGCCAAAGCCCTTGGTGGATGTGTTCGCCGAGCCGGAAACGACGGGTGTCTTGCTTACGTTTGAAATGGCCATGTTTTTTTGACTTGAGCGTCTAGTAGTAAACCATCACTACCATATCGCGGTCTGAATTGGGCAATGTGATACTTTTCGGAAGCGATGAATACCAGCACTCCGTTTTCGCGCCGCGCCTTGATGGCTTCCGCGCTGGCCGCTCCCTTCGCTCTGCCGGCCAAAGTGCCGCTATTCAAATCGGGAATCCCCGTGGGATTGGAACTCTTTTCAGTCCGGGACGACCTGAAAGCCGATCCCATGGGAACCCTCGCTTACGTCGCCCACATGGGCTATCAGTGCGTCGAGTTCTACGCTCCCTATTTTGACTGGACGCCCGATTACGCCAAACAGATTCGCGCCAAACTCGACGAGTTAAAGATCAAGTGCCATTCCACTCACAATGGATTGAGCAACTTCAGCCCCAGGAATCTGGACAACGCCGTGGAACTGAACCGCATCCTGGGCGCGCGCTACCTCGTCTGCGCGTCCCCCGGCGTGGTCAAGACAGCGGATGACTGGAAGAAGGTCGCCGACATTTTGAGTGCCGCGAACGAGCACATTACTCCGGCCAAGATGCACACCGGCTATCACAATCACTACGTGGAGTGGCAGCCGGTTGACGGCCAGGTGCCAATGGAGATTCTGGCGAAGTCGACCGACAAGTCGGTCATGCTCCAGTTGGATGTCGGCACGTGCGTGGAGGCCGGGCACAATCCGGTTTCCTGGATTGATTCGAATCCGGGCCGCATCCGCTCTCTGCATTTGAAAGAGTGGTCGCCGGATAAGGGCTACAAGGTTCTGTTCGGCGAAGGCACCGCGCCCTGGAAAGAGATCCTCGCGGCGGCCGAGAAGAAGGGCGGAGTGGAGTTCTACCTCATTGAGCAGGAAGGCAGCCGGTTTTCAGAAAAGGAGAGCGCGGAAAAGTGCCTCGCGGCGTACAAAGAACTTCGGCATGGCTAGGCCTGATCGTCGCCCTGTCTTTGCAATCGCAAACCACTGACTCAAACTCGACCGCGGCGCTCATCGGAGTCCTACCCGAACTGCAAAGGCTCTCAGTCGAAACAGACCGCTGGCAAATCCTCGCGCTGCATCAGCAAATCTCAGAACAAGTGATGGCCGCGTCTCTCCAAGTGGACGCCGTCATCGCCCAGATCGACAACGAAATCGCCCGCGCCAACGAAATCCACAGCTACCTCTCCGACCGCCGCGACCGCAAAGTCAACCGCGCCAACCTGCTCAGCGTTGTCATCGGCGGCGGCCTGGGCGCAACCAGTTCCGGTCTGCAGCTCTCATCGGCGCTAACCAAGCCCGCAGCCGGTATCGGCATAGGAGCCGGCGTCTTCTCGGCCAGCCTCGCCCTCTACGGCATCCACGCGCAAAAAGGCGCCACCAGCCCGTTCGAATTCCAGTCCAACATGCTCGCCCGCTTCTTCAACCGCCCCGCCCTGCCCGACAGCGATTACCCGGAAACCGTCTGGACGTTTCTGAACCAATCCCCGCCCGGCGTCAAACCCACGCGCAAACAGCAACTGCTGGACACCTGGCTGCGCGTCCAGCGCATCGATTCATTAACCAGCACTGGCAAAATCGGCCGTCTCACCAGCCAGCCTTCGGAAAATCGAAAACTCACCATCGACGACTTCGAAGACCGCGCCGCCATGCTCCAAGATGTCCGCGCCCGGATCTCATTCCTGAAACGCGACCTGGGAGCGCTGCTAAAATCCCTGCCGCCGCTCACATCCAGGTGAGCGTTGCGGTGTGAGGTTGATGAGCAGATGACGAGTGCCGATACACCGAACGGTGGTGCTAAGGTTATTTGTCGATTTTTTCGCTCTTGCTCAGCGGCAGCCCCGACGCTTCAATGGCGCGCCAGCCTCCGTCGAGCGAGATCACGTTGGTGTAACCCATTTTCTGGATGTTGTCGGAAGCAAGCGCTGACCGGTAGCCTCCTCCGCAATAGAGAACGAGCTTGGTGTCTTTGTCGGGGAATTTTGTTTCGATGTCGCGTTCGATGACGCCTTTGCTTAGATGAACCGCGCCTTCGGCGTGCATAGCGGCGAATTCGCTTTCTTCGCGGACATCGACAAGCTGGCCTGCTTCTCCGGCGGCGCGGAGGCGCTTATATTCTTCGATGTCGATTTCCTTGACACGCTTTTTGGCGTCTTCGACGATGGCCAGGAAGCCCGGGCTGTGGTGTTTGACTGGAGTGCTCATACGTCCGCTCCCGCGCGCATGGTTTTCTGGACTCTTTGAATGCTGGCCCCGACGGCGGCGAGTTTTTCTTCGATGCGTTCGTAGCCGCGGTCGATGTGATAGACGCGGTCGATGATGGTTTGGCCCTGGGCGACGAGGGCGGCCAGGACAAGCGAGGCGCTGGCGCGCAGGTCGGAAGCGATGACTTGCGCGCCCATCAGCTTGTCTTCACCGGCGACGATGGCCTGGCGGCCTTCAATGCGGATGTTCGCGCCCATGCGGATGAGTTCGGAGACGTGCATGAAGCGGTTTTCAAAAATCGTCTCGGTGATGAAGCTGATGCCTTGCGCGGTGACCATCCAGGCCATGTATTGGGCTTGCAGATCGGTGGCGAAGCCAGGGTATTCTTCGGTTTTCATGTCGAGCGCTTTGGGGCGGCCGGAGAAACGGACGCGCAGGACATCGGATTGAGGCTGGTCGACGTCCGCGCCGGCTTGCTGCATTTTGGCGGTGAGCGCGGCGACGTGTTCGGGATTGCAGCCGGTAACCACCACTTCGCCTTGCGAGATGGCGCCGGCCAGCAGGAAAGTGCCGGCCTCGATGCGGTCGGGAATGATGGTGTGTTCGGCGCCGTGGAGTTTTTCGACGCCTTGCACCTTAATGACGGAGGTTCCGGCGCCTTCAATTTTTGCTCCCATGGCGATTAAGAGGTTGGCCAGGTCTTGCACTTCGGGTTCGCGCGCGGCGTTGTTGATGACGGTTTCGCCTTGCGCGAGGACGGCGGCCATCAGAACGTCTTCGGTGCCGGTGACGGTGATGCGGTCGAAACTGACGGTGCCGCCGCGCAGGCCGTTGGGCGCCTGGGCTTCGACGTAGCCGTAGGCCTGTTCGATGGTGGCGCCGAGGTTTTCGAGCGCCGCGACGTGCATGTTGATGGGGCGCGCTCCGATGGCGCAGCCGCCGGGCATGGAGACGCGGGCTCGGCCGGTGCGGGCGACCAGGGGGCCGAGGACCAGGCTTGAGGCGCGCATGGTTTTGACGACGTCATAAGGGGCTTCCGGACGGTCGAGCGTCTTGGCGTGGACGGTGGTGCAGCCGTTTTGCTGGGTGACTTTCGCGCCCGTGTATTCGAGCAGGCTCTCCATGGTGGCGATGTCTTTCACGCGCGGGATGCGGGAAAGCGTGACCGGTTCGTCCGTTAATAAGCAGGCGGCGAGGGCGGGCAGGGCGGAGTTTTTTGAGCCGCTAACCGGGAGTTCGCCGCTGAGGGGCGTTCCGCCCACAATTCTGAATTTGTCCATTATTTTTCTTCCAGCGCCACGCGTAAGCGGCCTTTCGCGGCGGCCAGCTTTGTTTCGGCTTCGGCGCGCGATACAGAGAGCTTGTGCATTACGATGGCTACCCTGACCGATCCTGCCGCTTCGAGCAGCGCGGATGCTTCATCATAGGACACGTCCGCGATGGAGGCGATGATGCGGCGGGCGCGGTCGACCAGCTTTTCGTTGGTGGGCTGGACGTTGACCATGAGATTGCCGTAGACGTAGCCGAGGCGGATCATGACTCCAGTGCTAAGCATATTAAGGACGAGCTTGGTAGCTGTACCGGCGCGCAGGCGCGTGGAACCGGTGATGACTTCGGGGCCCGGCCTGGGCGTGATGGCAATTTCGGCACCTTGCGCGACTTCTGAATGGGTGGTGCAACTGAGGCCGATGGTCAGTGCGCCGAGCTGGCGGGCATAGGCAAGGCAGACAAGCACGTAAGGCGTGCGGCCGCTGGCAGCGATGCCGACCAGGGCGTCTTTCGCGGAAAAGTTCTTGGCGATGAGATCTTGTTTGCCTTGTTCGGGATCGTCTTCAGCGCGCTCGATGGAGTGACGGAGGGCATGGTCGCCGCCGGCGATCAGGCCCTGGACCAGATCAGGCGGGGTGTTGAAGGTGGGCGGGCATTCGGAGGCGTCGAGGACGCCGAGACGACCCGAGGTTCCTGCACCGGTGTAGAAGAGGCGACCGCCCGATTCGAGGCGCACTACGATCTCGTCGACGGCGCGGGCAATTTGGGGAAGTTCGCGTTCGACGGCCAGGGCGACTTGCTGGTCTGCCACGTTGATGACGCGCAGGATGTCCAGGGTTGGCAAAGAATCGATGGCGGCGGACGCGGGGTTTTGGGCCTCGGTGAGGAGCTGATGCATTTCTTTGCCATGGTAGCGGGTGGCTGGCGGATAAAGGCAAAGGAGGGGTAGCCGCCCCTCCTTTTGATAATCTTAACGCCTAGACGCTGAACGAACTGCCGCAGCCGCAGGTGGATTTAACCTGAGGGTTGCTGAATTTAAACCCGGAACCTTCCAGGGTTTCGACGTAGTCCACTTCGGCACCTTCTAAATAAAGGAGGCTGGCCTGGTCGATGAAAACCTTCAGCGGCCCGAAGTTGTAGGTTTTGTCTAGCATGTTCGGGGTGTTTTCGAAAGCCATGGAATAGCTGAAGCCAGAACATCCGCCGCCCACGACGGCAATGCGCAGTCCGGCGGGTTTCGGCTCCTGCATGCTTAAAATTTCATTCACTTTGCCAACGGCGTTCTCGGTAAGCTGTATCATTCGGAATTCTCCTGATAACTCTTAGTCTATACGATGCGATTCAATAATAGGGCCATGCTGGGTGGGTTGGGGTTGCTGGCGGTAGTTTTATTTTGCGTGCGCGGACCGCGCCGGGCGCTGGCGGATTCTGGAGATTTCGCCACGGTCTATTCGGCGGCGCGCTGCTGGGAGGCGCATGAGAATCCTTATCTTCAGGCAAACATCTACCGCCAGTATGCGTCCGGGCATGGCGATCCGGCGCGCGCTCCAAATCCAGAGTTGACGGAGTCCATTTATTTGCCATCGATATTCCCGCTGGTGGCGCCCTTCGCGCGGTTCGATTGGGCGACGGCGAAACGGCTCTGGATGATCGTGGAATTGGCTGCGTTCGCCGTCAGCCTGGTCTGTTTGGCACGGGCCCGTGCAGAAGCGGCAGCTGGGATCGTGATCGCTTTCTTGGGCTTTTCGGCGACACAGACGGGCATCTCCAAAGGCCAGCCCGGGGTGCTATGCATCAGTCTGCTGGTGGCAGCCATGTATCTGCCAACAAGTCCGCGTGTGCAGCTTTTGTCGGGTTTGCTTCTGGGAATCAGTTGCTGTGTCAAGCCGAATGTGGCGCTGCCCTTTGTCTTATTTTTGTGCTGGAGAAAGCAATGGCACGCAGCGGCCGTGAGTTTTGCGGTGGGCGTGGCGGTGTGGGCAATCGCGCTGAAGAATCTGTTGACGCTGCCGGGCCATGTCGAAAGCGCCGTCTCTGGCGCTGACTGGTGGAAGGCGTGGAGCGCGAATCTGAAAATGGCGTCCGCACCTGGCGGCAATATGGACCCCACGCTGGCCAGCACGGGCAGCCACTGGCTTTCAAATTTTCAAACGGTCATCGGTTTTTTTACAACGAACCAGCAGCTTTGCAACTGGGGTACCTATTCGCTGCTGGGCGCGCTGGTGATTGCGGTCTTGGCGGCAACCCGGTTCCAGATGAACGAATGGCTAGCCTTGGCGCTCCTTTCAACGCTGCTGCTGCTGGGTTCCTACCATCGCTACTATGATTTGCAGATGCTGATGCTCTGCGGCAACGCGGCCTTGCTGCTTTACCGGACGGGCGGCGCGACCACCTGGATAGCAGGCGCGGCGGCCTTGGCGCTGTGGTTTCCCTTGCAGGGTCTGGCGGCGGCACGGATGCCTGTTCCCGCTCCAGGCGCAGCCAGTTTCTTGCAGTTTCTGGCTTTCCGGAATCAGCCGTTATGTCTGCTGGTACTGGCGCTGGCGTTTGCGTGGGCGCTGATCAGGAAGAACCCTCAGCCATGCACGGATACTTTACAAACATATCAGCCATAATGGGTTAGTTGATGAATTACGCATTTTTCTGGAACGCGGCGCGCGCCCGTCGCGTCGGAGGCGATGTATGAGCGGATTGAGTTCCATTCTTCCCTTCCCGGCGATCTCCGGCGAGAGCACCCGGTCGAAGACCAAGTTGGACCACAGGACAACTGAAGAAGCTACCCTTGTCCGGCGCGTGCAGGCCCACGATGAGATGGCCTTCCGCGAGATTGTGGACCGTTATCAGGCCAAGGTCTTCTCCATTATTTATGGCATTCTTCGCAACCGGAACGATGCGGAAGATATTGCCCAGCAGGTTTTCGCCAAAATCTATTTCTCCATCAAGAATTTCGATTTCCGCAGTTCGCTGCTGACCTGGATTTATAAGATCACGGTGAACGAATGCTACGACTATCTGCGGAAAAAGCGCGTGCGGAAGCTGGTTTACGAGAGTGATTTCTCCTCCGAGGATTCATTGCGGATGGAGAATTCCGAACCGGCCACCGACCAGGCTCCTGCCGTCGATCACCGTCTGGCGCAGCACGATTTGATCATCAAGCTGTTGTCGAAGATTTCCGAAGAAGACCGGTCGCTGATTCTTTTAAAGGAAGTGGAAGGGCATTCGGTGGTAGAGCTGGCAGAGATGACTGGCATGAACGAGAACACTATTAAGGTGAAACTGTTCCGCGCCCGCCAAAAGCTGGTGAAGGCGGCACAGCGTCTGGAAAAGGGACCTATTACAGTACCGAACGATGCGGTCTGACGGCTGCGTCTGAGTTTTTTGTTGTAAATTTTAGTTAAGCAGACAAATAGATCTGCACCGCTGGGTTGGGTCTTTAGTTTTTGAGGGAACATATGCACGGGTCAGTACGCGTTGAGCTGGAAAACCTGCTCGCGGCAGAGCCGTCTGCGGCGGCAACCGAAATAGCTGGAATGCTGAAGACGCTGAAAGCGCCCGCCGAGATGGAGCCGAGCGCCGGATTTTATGCGCGTGTGATGCAGCGCATTGAAGCGAGCGCCAGGCGTTCTATCTGGTGGGTTTTTGTCTATTCTCCTATCGGGAAGCGCGTTGCTTATGTTTCGCTCGCTCTTTCCCTTGCGCTGGGCACATACATGGTGGCGGCAGAAAGCACCGATGACGACGCTGTCCATGCGCTTGTGCAGAAGGCACATGGCAACCGCAATCACTTCGATGCGCTGGTAACGGGGAGCGCGGACGAACAGCGTGCGGCGGTGCTTGCGAATTTCGTGGCACATCCCGTTTCCGAGCAGACTCTGATAGCGCAGTAGGAGCCGGCCATCGTTACATCGGCCACATATCGGAACACGGTGGACCGCGATGAGGACGCCGGATGGTCTAACCCTAAGGTTCTCACGATCTTTGCCTTCATTTTTCTCTGCGGTGCCATGGCTGGCGCCGTAGGCATGCGTCAGTTCATGCACATGCGCGTTCCGCTTTCCGACACGAGGACTATTGAAGCGGCACGGTCTTTGCCGCCCGAATTCCTTGCGACGAAACTCAAGCTGACGGCGGAGCAGAAGAAAGCAGTCATCAGGCAACTGGACGAATACGCCAAGTATTACCAGAACATTGAGGAGGAGCGGTCAGACGTGGCCCGGCATGGCGTGCAGGCGATTATGGATTGCCTGACGGAGGACCAGCGCAAAGAGTTTGCAAAAATGTTCGGGACTATGAGGTAGGAGCGCCAGGGGGATCTTCACGGCCGGATTTCTCGCGCATTTTCTTTTCGACGGCGTCCATCAGGCGGGCGCGGATGTCATCAGGGACCGGTTTGCAATCCATGCCTTTAAAAACCCTGACGGTTTTTTCGGTGGTATCGCAGACGACAAAACAGTTGGGGCATTCGCTGACGTGCTTGTGAAGCTCGGCATATTCGGCGGGATCCAGAGATTTCTCCAGATATTCATCCAGTTCCTGCAGAAACTGCTTACAGGTAAGCAAACGCGTCGTCTCCCTTGTTCTTAAATAGGCGGGTCAGTTTCTCACGAAGCTGCAGCCTTGCCCTCAGAAGCCGGCTTTTTACCGCTGAAATGGAAAGGTTCAAAGTTTCCGCCGTCTCCTCTATAGACAGTTCTTCGATGTCGCGAAGTATAAAAACGGTTCGGTAAGCTGGCTTCAAACTCTGCACTGCTTCGTCCAAAATAGTGCCGAGTTCTTCCCGGGAATAGGTGTCTTCGGGATTTTGATCCCAAACGGCGATTTCGCGGACCACTTCATCCTCGCCTGTGTCGATGGGATCATCGAGCGGGACGGTGCGGTCGGAGCGCCGCTTGCGCAGTTTCATGAGCGCTTCGTTGACGGCGATGCGGACCACCCAGGTATAAAACTTGGAGTTGCCCTGAAAATCGTCCAGGTGGGTGTAGGCCTTGAGAAATGTTTCCTGAAGTACGTCTTCGGCGTCGTCGTCGTTCTGGGTGATTTGTTTGGCCATACGAAAGACACGGCGGTCGTAATGGCGGATCAGTTCGGAAAAAGCACCTGAGTCCCCCGCTTTGGCAGCGGCGACAAGGGCTGTTTCGTCAAATGCGGTAGGTGCGGCGAAGGTGCTCACGCGAAAGGTGTTTTTAGTTTAACAACTGTGTCATCACGCCGGTTGCAGACCGGATTCGGTAATGGTTGCGGATTCCTGGTAGGCTTCGTAGTCCGTATTTATGCTCCACAAATCGTGGGCTGCGCCGTGCAGAATATTTTCGGCGGCCAGCAGGCCCATCAGAATGCTGTGGTCCTGGTTGTTGTATTTAAAAGATCCATAGCGCCCGATCACTGAGAGTCCCCTCACTTGGGAAAGGTAAGCCTGAATGGGAGCCAGGATCTGTTTGTAACCCAGCGAATAAACCGGATAACAGCGATTTACCCGGTGAACAAAACCATCCAAAATGGCTGAGCCCCCTGTCAGGCCGGTTTGCCGCAACTCACGGCTGGCCAGGCTGATCAGGTCCTCATCAGCCGAGCCCCAGATTTCGTCCTCGGCATAGCACCAATATTCAAGCGCCAGAATGGTGGTTTTTCGGCCCCGGTTCAGCGTCGGCACCCAATTCCTGAAATTGGTGATGCGGCCGGTCTTTAAATCGGGCGAGTGGACATACAGCCAGTTATCGGGAAACAGCGCGTCTCCATCCACATGCAGGTAGACCAGTATCGTGTTCCGGAAACGCAGTTGATCCACCGCTGCGCGAACGCTCTCCGGGACGTCGGGCAGCGCTTTAACCAGCAGGGTAAGGGGCATGGTGGAGATCACGGCACGGTACCCAACAAAGTGGCCTTCGTCCAGTTCAATTCCCTCGACGCAGCCGTTTTGCGTAACCACGCGCCGCACGGGCGTGCTGAGAAATACGTTCTGGCCGCGCGATTTCAGAAAGGCCGCCATGCGCTCATAAACCATGCCGCTGCCGTGCAGCGGGTAGGCAAAACGGTCCACCAAAGTCTTGTGGCGGTGTTTGCGGTCTCCCAGCAAAGCGTTCTTGACGGCTTCGTAAAACGATAGTTTCTTGATGCGCTGCGCCGCGAAATCGGCGTCCAGGTCGCGGCAGGAAATGCCCCAGAGCTTTTCGCTGTAAGTCTGAAAGAAGATCTGGAACAGACGGCGTCCAAACGCGCGCACCACCCAGTCTTCAAACGAGCCGCCGGTGCCTGCGGGCTTCAAAGTCTCTTGCACATAGCTGAAGCCGCAGCGCGCAATCTCAACTAAACCCAGCTTCGGCAGCACGTCGAAGGGCTTCAGCGGGTATTGGAAGAACTTTCCTTTGTAGAAGATTCGGGTGAGGCGGTCGACCATCTGATAGTCGCGGCCCACCACTTCCAGCCAAAAGCGATTGATGCGGGCGTCGCTGCTGAAAAAGCGGTGCGGCCCGAGATCAACCAGTTGTCCCCAGAGTTCAATGGTCCGCGACAGTCCGCCCACCGACGCGGAGGCTTCATAGAGATCCACCAGCGCGCCGCCCTTGGCCAGTTCGTAAGCAGCCGTCATGCCAGCCGGTCCTGCGCCGATGACCGCCACTCTTTCGCGCCCGTTCCCTTTGTTGTGTTCCATCCACTTGATTATGTTCGTTGGTCTGATACGCTCGGAATTTACCCCATTTGTTCCTTTTATAAGAATCATGAGTAGTTTTCAAATAACGCTGCCTGACGGCAGCCAACAGACAGTTGCGTCCGGCAGTACGCCGCTGGACGTGGCAAAATCCATCAGCCCGCGTCTGGCTGATGCCGCGCTGGTCGCCCGCGTGAACGGCGAGCTTTATGACTTGACCCGGCCGTTTGAAAGCGACTCATCGCTGGAATTGCTGACGACTAAGAATCCGGAGGCTTTGCAGGTTTACCGGCATTCGACCGCGCACTTGCTGGCCGCCGCCGTGCTGGAGCTTTACCCGGAGACGCAGTTGGGCATTGGTCCGCCCACCGACACTGGCTTCTATTACGACTTTGAGCGCGCGGCGAAATTCACACCCGAAGACCTGGAACTTCTGGAGAAGAAGATGCAGGAGATTGCCGAGCGCAAGCTGACTTTCGACCGCGTGCTGACGGCCAAAGAAGAAGGCCTCGAAAAATACAAAGGCGAATGGATGAAGCATGAGCTGATTCAGGAGCGGGCCGGCGACGTGTTTTCCGAGTACACGCTGGGGCCGAAGTTTATTGACTTTTGCCGCGGCCCGCACGTGCCTTCGACGGAGAAACTGAAGGCGTTCAAGCTGCTGTCAGTGGCGGGCGCGTACTGGAAGGGCAATGAGAAGAATCCGCAGTTGCAGCGGATTTACGGCACGGCGTTTTTCACCAAAAAGGAACTGGACGAATACCTGCACCGGCTGGAAGAAGCCAAGCGGCGCGACCACCGCAAGATTGGGCAGGAGCTGGATTTGTTCAGCATTCAGGATTTGGCCGGGCCCGGGCTGATTTTCTTTCATCCTAAGGGCGGGGCCATTCGCAAGGTGATTGAAGACTGGATGCGCGACCAGTACATCAAGCGCGGATATTCGCTGGTGTATACGCCGCATATCGCGCGTAGCGATCTGTGGAAGACTTCCGGGCACTACAATTTCTATTCCGAAAATATGTTCAAGCGGATGGAACTGGACGACGCCGAATACCAGTTGAAGCCGATGAACTGCCCGTTCCACATTTTGATTTATCGCGACCGGCTGCGCAGTTATCGCGATTTGCCGGTGCGGCTGGGTGAACTGGGGACGGTTTACCGCTACGAACGTTCGGGCGTGATGCACGGACTGATGCGGGTGCGCGGCTTCACCCAGGACGACGCGCATATTTTCTGCACTCCGGACCAGATTGAGAACGAAGTGGTGAACTGTTTGCAGTTTGCCATCGACACGCTGAACACGTTCGGGTTTACCGAGTATGAAGCGGAACTGTCGACCTGGGACAACGGCGTCAGCGGCAAGTATGACGGGACGCCGGAGCAGTGGGAACTGGCTGAAAAAGCGTTGCAGCGGGCTACAGACCGGCTGGGCCTGAAGGCGAAATTTTCGCCCGATGAGGCGGCGTTTTACGGGCCGAAAATTGACGTAAAACTGGTGGATGCCATCGGGAGGCTGTGGCAGTTGTCGACGGTGCAGTTTGATTTCACGCTGCCGCGGCGGTTTGGTTTGGAGTACATCGCCGAGGATGGAAAATCGCATCAGCCGCTGATGGTTCACCGGGCTTTATATGGCTCGATTGAGCGGTTCTTTGGGATTTTGATTGAGCATTATGCCGGCGCGTTTCCGGTGTGGCTTGCTCCGGTGCAGGCGGCGGTTCTGCCGATTACGGACCGGCATGCGGCATACGCCAAGACGGTGGCGAATAAGCTAACGGACGCCGGATTTCGCATCACGCTGGATGACCGCAGCGAGAAGGTGAACCTCAAAATTCGCGAGGCGCAGTTGCAGAAGATTCCTTACATGCTGGTGGTGGGCGACCGGGAAGCGGAAGCGGGGCAGGTTTCGGTGCGGAACCGGAAGCATGGCGATCAGGGCGCGGTGAGCGTGGATGAGTTTTTGGGCCGGCTGACGAAGATTGTGGAGTCGAAGGGTCTGGAGGAGTAAGTTAGTGGCGACTACCATCACTGTGGTTTGGTTTTGGTGGTAGTGGTCTCTTTATGATGTTTCTTCTTTTTCGTTTTGACCCTGGGTGGGTTCGGAGGTGGGTGGGTAGTTTTTCAGGCGCCGCGCACTGCGGCCCAGAACTTGTACGGAAGTCTGAGCCCGCTGGGAGAATACTACCGCCGAATGAAATCCTATGTTGGCGCTTCGCCGATCCAATGCGCCCCGTCCGCTTTCGAAAAAATCTGCCGCTCTCCTCCCCGAGTTCGAGCGGCTGCCAAAGGCGGCAGCACTGTCGTCACTGTATCGACCGCGGGACCCGGAACCATGCTTTGCGACGGAACTGTCGCAACCTCAGTTCTCTGCCGGGATCGACCCCGCCCCGTAAACTAAATCCTTGCCCCAACTCCTGTGCACCGTCCGCCACTGTCACGCCCCCCTCACGCGCGAAACGACCCGCCTCACCTGCCCCAACAATCACTCCTTCGACATCGCCCGCTCCGGCTACATCAACCTGCTCCAGCCCCAGGACCGCCGCTCCAGGAATCCCGGCGACACTCCCGCAGCCGTGATCGCCCGCCGCAAGCTGCACAATCGCGGATTCACCCAGCCGCTCCTCGCAGCCATTTCGCAGGTTCTCCAGCCTTCACCCGCCGACATCCTGCTCGACATCGGCTCCGGCGAAGGCTACTACTTAGCCGGTCTCGCCAAACAAGCCAACTGTCAGGCACACGGAATAGATATCTCCGTGCCCGCCGTCGATGCGGCCGCCCGCCGCTATCCCGAACATCAATGGATTGTGGCCAACGCCGACCGCTTCATCCCCTACGCGGACCAGTCGTTCACGAAAGTTCTGTCCCTGACCGCCCGCATGAACCCGGCTGAATTCCATCGCGTCCTGCGCCCCGAAGGCCAGCTTCTCATCGCCCTGCCCGCGCCCGACGATCTGATTCAACTGCGCGGAACCGGCCGCGACCGCGTCCAGCGCACCGTCGAAGCCTTTGCGCCCGGCTTCACTCTGTCGCACCATCAACGCGCCACTACCCAGGCCGATCTCGACACCCAAGCCATCGCCGATATCCTGCTCTCCATCTACCGGCCCCTGCAATCCAGCCCGCCGCAGCCCGGCCCGGTAACTTTTAGCCTGGACCTTCTCCTCTTCAATACTCGGCAATCACCAGCGTAATCTCGTCGGTCAGGTCGCTGCCCCAATGAAACCGCTGCAGCTTCAAATCCTTCGGGTTCGGCTCCATCGGAGACAACTGATCGATATCCGACCCCACAAACTCCTCATACTTGAAGAAGTACGATTTCTGTTTCACCAGATACTTATACGACCCCTTGATTGAAACCAGCAGCGGCAAAGGCTGGCCATTCCAAAAGCCCTGCGCCCGCCAGGCCTCTTCCGTGATGTACGGAGACATGCAGTAAAACGACCGTGCCAGCGAAACCACCTGCCCGCCGACCGCCAGCGCTTTATGGTTCGGCAGAAGCTCAATCGGCAAACTCGAAGGCACAACCAGACACGGATCAACCATACCCAAACCCGTCAACTCAGCCGCGCACGGCATCACCGTCTTCGGCGGCGACATCACCACCCGCTTCAGGCGCAAGGCTTCCGCCTGTTTCATCAGCGTCGCGCCCTCGCCGCCTGGGAACGCAAGCCCGTACTTATCTGTCAGTTCGGCAAGCGCGGTCCGCGCACGTGCAATCGCTTCGGCTCGCGCCATCTAGCTCTGTCCTCTCATACAGCCATTTAACTTAACTATCCTAGAATTTGAGTAAGACGTCCACTCTGAATCTGTTCACCACAGACCACTACCACTTCCCGCTTCCAGAAGGCCACAAGTTCCCGCTCGAAAAATATCGCCTCCTGCGCCAGACCCTCCAGCAAGACCGGCGGTTCCTGCTGCACCCCGCGCCGCTTTTGTTGGCCTCGGACCTGCTGCGCGTGCATCATCCAGATTACGTGAACGGCTTTTTGAACGGCACGCTCGAGCGTCAAATCATCCGCCGCATCGGCTTCCCCTGGTCGCCCGAACTGGTGCAGCGAACGCTCGCCAGCGCTGGAGCTACCCTCGCCGCCACGCAACTTGCGCTCGAAACCGGCTTCGGCGGGACACTCGCCGGCGGCACCCACCACGCCTTCCGCTCCGAAGGCGCCGGCTTCTGCGTCTTCAACGATCTGGCCATCGCCATCGAATGGGCGCGCGCCTCCACAACTCTCACCCGCTTCGCCGTCATCGATTGCGATGTCCACCAGGGCGACGGCACCGCCGCCATCTTTCAAAACGAGGCTGGGCAAAACGACCCCGGCGTCTTCACGCTCTCCCTCCATGGCGCGCGCAACTTTCCCTTCCGCAAACAAAAAAGCACCCTTGACGTCGAACTCCCCGACTCGACCGGCGACGAAGCCTACCTCGCCGCGCTCGCGCCGGCCCTCGAACAAGTCTGGCAATTCCAGCCCCAGTTGGTCCTCTTCCAATCCGGCGTAGACGCCCTTTCCACCGACAGCCTAGGCCATCTCCATCTCACCCCGCAAGGCCTATTGCAAAGGGATAAAATGGTCATCGGCCAAACACACGCCCGCGCCCTGCCGCTGGTAATTACACTGGGCGGCGGGTATTCCCACCCCATCTCCCACACCGTCCAAGCCCACGCCCAAACATTCCAAACCGCCGCTGCCATTTACACTAATTTGCCGACCCCTTCTCCGCCCGGTCAATAATCGTATCGCCTTCGCGAGCCCCTATTCCCGCTTTTTTCCGGCGCTAAGCAAAAAACCTCCTCAGCCGTCTCTACTTCCCGCGGAAAACGTCGATATGACCTTCAGTGAGAAGTGCAGGTGGTCCGTTACGGCGGTCACCGCACTCGAAAACTCTATGGCTCAGATTTCTCCTATCAGCTCGTCGCCAGATCCTATCTCAAATCTGAATTCGGGAGCGACCAAGGGCGGAACCTCCAGTTCCCCGCAGCGCACACAAACGGACGAGGCACAGACCTCGTCCCCGCTCCAAGCACAGTTGACGCGACTCAGCTATGTTCTTAATGGTCTGCAGGCCAATGCGGCCACCACCCGCGCTCAGTATGTCCAGGCTTATAACAAGGTAAAATCTGGCTCCTACACCGTGGATCCGCTCGAAGTCAGCCGCTCCATCGTGGAAGACATGCTTACAACCCAGTAAACCTACTGTCCGGCACCTGAAACATATCGTCCATCTCACGCGTTGTGAAACCAAAATCGGTTTCCAGAACCCGCCCAGAGGCATCCGTCAGCGCACTCGCATGAAAATCTCCCGCCCCAGGCGTGCCGAATCGCAGGTCGGTCATCTCTACCCGTTCGCCTATCCCGCTCACCAGCCGGATTGGCTCAAAATCCCACACCGGGAAGCGCGAGAAATACGCCATATACCGGAAAGGCTTTGTCCGCATCACCGCCAGGTAAAGCGGATCCATCGGCGGCTTGCGAAATATACGGGCATCGGTTGAATTAGTCAGCGCGATCACGCCCGTCCGCACCATTCGAAATGCGTCTTCCGTTTCAATAATCCCGGTCCAGTGAAACGGATCGTCCGGTTCAGCCAGAGCCGAAACTGCCAGCGGAACCTGCCCGTCGTACAAGCGCGAACTCAGGTCGTCCAGCACCCGCTGGTGCAGCGTCCAGCGGCCGCCTTCATAAAGCAGCAGGAAGAACAACACGAACAGCGCGCTTCCCTGCCCTCGGTTCTTTGTATTCCGCCCAATCTCGCTCGACACCAGATCCACAAACCAAGGCCACACAAACGCCAGTACCAGCGCCGCCAGAATCACGCCATCGTAAAAGCTGTTCAGGTCCAGATAAAACCATTTTGAGGAAAACGGCAGCAGCGCGCGAATGCCAAAACTCCCGGTCCAGTCCAGCAGCAAATGCGCGACGACACCCACGCACGCCACAAAGAAGGCGCGCAGAAACCGCACCGGATGGTCGCCGATCACCATCGTCAGCAGCGCCGAAACAATCGCCAGCAGCGGAATCAGCACCAGCGAGTGAGCATAGCCGCGATGAATTTCCAGATCCGCCAACTGCCCGCCAGCCAGCGCCAAAATGTCAATATCCGGCAGATTGGACGAGATCAACAGAAGCAAAGTCGCGTGCGGCGTCAGTCGCTGCAAGCCAGAACGGGAAAGAGCGACACCCACCAGCGAATGAGTCAGATTGTCCATCGCGGAGGCGATTTAAGCGCAGGCGCGGACTTCCATCTGAGACTGTTCCTTCGCCAGATACTGTTTCGGCATCAGCAAAGTAAGCGACTGCGGAATAACTTCAGCCGTGACGCTCAATTTGCCCGCCAGTTCCCCGTCCACTTGCGCAAACACATCTTTGCCCGTCACCGCGTGGCAGTTCACTGTATGCCCATGCACAATGGTGCAGCCGGAAAGCCGCGCCGTTTGCCCCAGCGCCACGCCCACCAGATAAGGCAGATATTGATAGCTCTGTTTGCCGCGGAATAACACCACTTCGAAATCGTCGCGCAGCAGCGAAGCGCCCTTGGCAATTTCCAGATCGCCGCCATAATTTCTCACCCGGCTGATCAGCGCAAAGCTGGCTTCGTATCTTTTGCCGTCCACCGTGACTTCAAACTCGGTCAAAGGGCGGAAAACCTGCCCAAACCCGCCCACATAATAAGCCAATTTGCCGATGCTGGCCTTTAAATCCAAATCCACGTTGCAGACAATTTCCGCATCCAGTCCGGCGCCCGCCATGCACAGGAAGGTGCGCCGCTCATGCCCTATTCGCAAACATCCCACCGAAATCCGCGTCGGCGTCATCTGCCGCATGTCCTGCGCGACGCGCAGCAGACTCATCGGCAGCTTCATTTCGCGCGCCAGAACGTTCGCCGTCCCGCCCGGCAGAATGCCCAGCGGCACGCCGGTGTTCAGCATTCCGTTCGCCACTTCGTTGATGGTTCCGTCCCCGCCCGCCGCGATAATCAAGTCGCAGCCCGCCTCAATCTGCTGCCGTGCCTGCACACCCGCGCTGTTCGGGCCGGTAGTCGCCACCAGCTTTGCTGAGATGTCCTGTGCCGCAAGCGTCTCAATGCTACGTTGAAGCAGATGAAGGTTGCGCGAAATAGTGCGCGCCACCGGATTGTAGATAATTGCGGCGCTCTTGGCGCGAAAGAGTTCCAATCTTCCATTCTATGTCAGAAAGTCCCCAAAAGCGGGCTCAAACCTTGCGCCGCGAACTGGAACACCACGAACATCTTTACTACGTTCTGGACCAGCCCTCCATTACCGACGCCGAGTATGACGCCCTGCTGCGCGAACTTCGCGACCTGGAAGAAAAACACCCCGAACTGATCACGCCCGATTCGCTCACCCAGCGCGTCGGCGGCAAACCGCGCGAAGGTTTCGTCAAACAGCCGCACAGTTCGCCCATGCTCAGCCTGGACAACGCACTGAACGAAGCCGAACTGCGCGAATTCGACGCGCGCGTGCGCGGCCTGCTGAAATCCGAACCCTTCTCTTACGTTGCCGAACTGAAGCTTGACGGCCTGTCCATGGCCGCCCATTATCGCGAAAACCGTCTCGCCCAAGCCATCACCCGCGGCGACGGGCGCGTTGGCGAAGAAGTCACCGAAAGCGCCCGCACCATTCGTTCCCTGCCCTTGCGCCCCCAAAACGCGGCCATCGATTCGCCTTTCGAAGTGCGAGGCGAAGTCGTCATGCAGCGCAAATCTTTTGAACGCCTGAACGCCGAACAAACCGCCGCCGGGATGCCGCCATTTGCCAATCCCCGCAACGCCGCCGCCGGAGCATTGCGCGCGCTCGACCCCTCCGTCACCGCCAAACGCCAGCTCGATTACTTCACCTATTTCCTGCTGCGCGACGGCAAAGCCATTTTCGAAAGCCACTGGGAAAGCCTCGAAACCCTGGCCGCCGCCGGTTTTAAAGTGAATGGGCATCGCCGCCAGTGCGCCGATATTGAAGAACTGCTGGAATTCATTCGCGAATGGGAAACCCGCCGCGAAACACTGCCCTATGAAACCGACGGCGTGGTCGCCAAAATCGATTCGCTCGCCCAGCAAACCAAACTCGGCTGGACCGCCAAAGCCCCGCGCTGGGCCATCGCTTTCAAATATCCCGCGCGTCAGGCGACAACTGTTCTTGAAAATATTGAAGTGCAAGTAGGCCGCACCGGGGCGCTCACGCCCGTCGCGCATTTAAGACCCCTCGCCATCGCTGGCGTGACCGTTTCGCGCGCCACGCTGCACAACGAAGATGAAATCGTGCGTCTCGGCGTGGCTATCGGCGATTCAGTTCTGCTCGAACGCAGCGGCGACGTCATTCCCAAAATCGTCCGAGTCGTGGAACAGGGCGCGAACCGGAAACTGTTTCAGATGCCGAAGCAATGCCCCATTTGCCATGGCCATGTCGTGCGCGAAGAAGGCGAATCGGCCAGCCGCTGCATCAACAGCAATTGCCCAGCGCGCCTGCGCGAAACTCTGCTGCATTTCGCCGCTCGCGGCGTCATTGATATTGACGGCATGGGCGATGCGCTGGTCGACCAGCTTCTGGCGCGCCGCTTGGTCGACAACATCGCCGGCATTTATCAGCTCACCGAAGAAAAGCTGCTGGAACTGGACCGCATGGGCAAGAAATCCGCGTCCAAAATTATCGAGAACATCAACCGTTCGCGCAGCCGCCCGCTCTCCCGCGTCTTAAATGGCCTCGGAATTCCGTTCGTCGGCGAACGCACCGCCCAGCTTTTGTCCGACCATTTCGGCAGCCTGGACGACATTGCCAAAGCCTCCGAAGAGGAATTGCAGGAAGTGACCGAAGTCGGCCCGAAAGTGTCCGTTTCCATTCGTGATTTCTTTGCCGAAGAGCGCAACCGCGAACTGATTGAAAATCTGCGCGCCGCCGGCCTGCAATTCACCGCCGAAAAAGTCCGCAAAAAAGAAGGGCCGCTCAAAGGGAAAACATTCGTTCTCACCGGAACGCTGCCCACGCTCAGCCGCGAAGAAGCCAAAGAACGCATTGAAACCGCGGGCGGGAAAGTCGCCAGCGCCGTCTCCGGCAAAACGCATTACCTGGTGGCGGGCGAAGAAGCTGGCTCCAAACTTGAAAAGGCCAAGTCGCTAAACGTTCCCATTCTGGATGAAGCCGGCTTATTCGCTATCCTGAACACGGAAACCGACTGATT
>Ga0116231_10004666_pt1 | contig 27604 bp, 22 predicted proteins | sample S1TSphgellanicum_2_FD_89695 | JGI IMG/M metagenome (GOLD analysis project Ga0116231, IMG submission 89695) | Host-associated microbial communities from peat moss isolated from Minnesota, USA - S1T2_Fd - Sphagnum magellanicum MG | ecosystem: Host-associated > Plants > Peat moss > Unclassified... | reverse complement strand
TGGCTCCGTGCATCAAGACCTGATAAGCGACCAGCATTCAGTTGCTGGTTTCCAACTGCTTGAAGGATACCAGCTCCATTGCAGCAGCTTATGATTAATCTCAAACCATAAACCTCCGACCAATCTTCCAGTGAGAATTGATTTCTCTTGAGAGAAACACCTATTTGGCAGCTATATATCATGGGTAGCACTCGGCAGAGTAGCTTGTGGAGAAAGAAATAAGAGCTTACCTGTGGGGAGAAGACCTTTGATGTATCTGAGTTCTCTGCAAATTTCAGGGAAATCAGGCCCCTCGCGAGGATCGTGCTCCCAGCACCTTTGTATCAAGGAAGCCAGCCTCGTTGGACATTGCTCGGGAAGCTCTGGACGTATACGATCAATGGTTATCCGTTTCAACAGTTCGCCCATTCTCTCACCTTCAAAAGGTTGTTTACCAGTCAGGATCTCGTAGCACACAAGAGCGAAACTGTACACGTCTGCTTTGAAGGGGTATGCAATTTCAGGTAGTTGTACAGCGCCAGTGTTGATCTCATCCTTGGCGATATTGAACACCTCGGGAGCCATCCATTTGCAAGTACCGATGTTTAATGTCTGGTAGGAGAATCTGGTGCTCGTTTTTTTTGTCTTGGACAACCCGAATTCAGCAAGCTTGGCATTTAGGTCTCCCTCGTTGCACTCAAGCTCAGGGACGACAGGAAGAGGTTTCACTAAAACGTTCAAGGTTGCCATGTACTACGCGTCTACTGTGCAAATATTTTAATCCCTGTGGAACTTGAAGCATAAGATCCAATGCAGCAGGGACCAAAAGCGGGAGTGTCATGGGAAAGATTGGATCCACTGTCGTCCGATAGTTTCATCAAAAAGCTCTGAAGGTCCTCTTTCATGAGCTCCATGACAAGAGAGCAGTCATCACGTCTCCAATCTTCAGACCAACAGACTAGTCTCAGCACATGCGGATGACAGAGGCTGGCCAGAATCTCAAACTCCTGCTTGACACTCTCGCTTCCAACATCACGGAATACCTCCATGGCATACAGTGATGTCTAATTCTCATCAATGAAGGAAAGTTCAGATGTGCACCTTTGTAATCTGGCCAATATCCCCATGTCTAGTTCTACCCTTGTCTTCAATGGCATGCCCCTCCAAAAGTCTAGTAGGCTTTGTGGATGGCCCTATTTCTATAGGGCATTCAGTACCATGCCCCTCCCCAAGCTTTGTACACTTTGTGGTTGTTTGCACTTCTACAGTGTGTGTGGCAAGTTCGGTAATTCTTGCAATGCCTCCCAAACTTGTCAAACTTGCACCTAACACTCTTGCATTTGACTGCGCTAACAATTTTGTCATGAACAACTCCACATGAGCATTCAATTGTTCAATTCCCCGAGCATTTGAGTTGCATGCCTCTAGGATTTTCGATAGCTTTGTTTCAATAGCTGTAATTTTCATGAAGAGAGAATGGTTGAATTGGAATCCTGCCAAATTTGCATGCATTCCCCAACACAATTACAACCTAGTTCAACAAACAACATTAATTATAGAGCACCATCATGGCCATTGCAAAATAAAGCCTTCAACGCACAAAGAACCAACCTAGGACCATTACTACATTCAAAGTCTTCAATGTCAAGTTTTGTGTGCTAGCACTATTGCAAACATGATTACATCAATCCAATCCATTGTTTAATAGGGTCAAATTCATTTGCATTTTAAACAAAGAATTTGTAGTGGAATATATGGGCACAAAAAGAATCTAGAATCAAAAAATGATTAAGATTATAAAAAATATGGCAATCTAGGGGTTTTTGTCACCATTCTCTTGGATTTGAAACAAGAAACCTTTAATATAAAGCAAACGTGTAATGCAAGATTGTAAGGATGACCAACATTTCAATCAAATTCACCAAGATTTGCTTGTAATACACCTAAGTTGATGACAATTATAGTTGAATGAAAATGCACTTACCATAGGTTTGTCTATAAATTTGTGGGTTTGAAAACATTCATCCATTGAACCATAATTCAAAGATTGTTTCCAATTTATCCCCTAATACAATTACAAGAATGTATTTATATGCATTTGTGGGAACTCATTGGGTTTCCATTTGCGCCAATTGAGGCTAGCTCCGCAACTACCACATCAGATAATGATGAGCTTCAACATGAAAGCTTTTTCTGTAACCCAAAAAAGATGCATCCATAGAGTTCTAGGGGTAGGGAATTATACCTTCTATAATTCATATGCCTATTGTCAATAATTTATACACATCTTCAAAGGCAAAAAATATCAAGTTTAAACAAACACATACCAATTTGGCTTCAACAACAGCTTTTCCACCATGGCCATATTTGCTTAATTTTGTGACTATGCTTCTTGCGCATGTTAGCTAGGAGCTATTTTTCTATGTGTTACGTTCTTCCCAATATTTAACAAGTGTTGCCCACTAGTCTACATCCACACCAAGAGAGCATCTAGTTTGCCCATCCTTTTAATACCGTTTTTTAAGACAAGATCTTTCAAACTTCATGAATTGTCTGACACAATCCCTAAAGATGCGGGCACTCAACTAGTGATGGATATTGTCGCAACCCCACTTTGGCCAAGTGTGGGGTGAAGCCCAACACTTGGAAAAGTTGGAGATTTAAAGTCCTCTGGGACTCCCGAATGTTCAGAGCTCGACAGCAAGGCCCAAAACACCTCGCATTAGGCGTTCTTGGTGTCATTGGAAAGGTCTTGAAACGTAGATATCGAAAATGGCCTCGCATTGCCTATTCGGATATCTGAAGCCCAAGTTATGGGCAAAAGAAGGGCCGGGAGTCAAACTAGCAGTTTGACTCCCGACCACTAAAAGTCAAGAATCGACCTCTTCCTGACCTTCGAATTGAGAGTGCGACACGGTGTTGGAAAGATCTCGACGAGGGCTACAACTTTGGTTCAGACCTCGTTGCAATCGAACTCTGCAGTCGAGAGTTATGGCCGTTCAAAGTTTCGGGAGTCCCGCTGGGACAATTTCGGGACTCCATTTCGGGAGTCCCAACAAAATGTGCCATTTGGATGTAGCCCCCACGGCGAGCTGCAGAAAATACTATAGGGAGTAAGGTGGTGGCTTATTCCCGAGTCCGGGCAGTGGTGAGTCTTGTGTGTCCAAGTGCCCGTGGTAAGTCCCAACACCCAAGGGTGTCCCGAATGCTAAACTAACCTCTTGGGGTGGGGTTTTGGATTCAGATTCACACGAGCTAAGCTAGTCCCTCTTCCTAGTCTAATCCCTGGGCTCCCAACTCGACCCTCTACCCCTTTCTAGAGTTGGAAGCCGGGAGCGTGCCTCCAAGTCTCAACTTTTCGCAACTTGACTTTGTGAAACCCTCAAGTGGGTTTCACCCCGTGACTTGGGAGCGCGTCAGATATATTCAAATAAGTTGTCAAATTGACTGTGGAGTTCAACCATGTCCATAGGTTTTTTTTCACCCACTTTAACAATAGCCATATTTAGGATATGGGGTGTAAGACCCTGCATTGCATTATCCCATTCATTTTTACCATCATATGACCCATCGATTTTGCCATGCTTTGTCACCTTCACTTTGTGAGTTGGCAATCCTTTCCTTTTCAACTGTTCTGCTTCAAATTTTATGGTTTTTTTTAACATCCGTTGTTGTGTCTTAATGTCAACCTTTGACCTACTAGATGGTTCTTGCAGCTCCTCCCTAGTTGTAGGCATTTTTGCCCCTTGAGTGTTAGTTCTGCCTACATCAAACCCACTAGCCCATCCAACATCTATGGAACCCTTACAACAACCACTAAGCCCATCCCAATTTGCATGGCCATGGTGGTTTATTGCCATCCCTTCACACAATTATTCCACTATCCTTGGTAGTCAGTAGCCCACTACCCTTGGTGCTTATAGTGCCCATGTGGTGGTGGTGGCCAATTTGATTCTCCCCTTGCCCATTGCCCTAGGTGTCCATAGTGCCCACATGGTGGCATACACTTTATTTGTCTATCAACTAATTTCCATTGTTGCCCATCATATCCTAGAGGTGGCCCACCTTGTGCATTAAGCTTGCATTCTTCTACTTGTTGTGGAGTGCGACCTTCCACCCCCCCTTGCTGCATTTTTAAAGGCTAGTTGTACAACCTTTCTTTGAATTTGCTCTCTACTTTCAATCATACCCTTAATCCCATGTTAGTAATTTGAAAACATATGTATCATACACCTAGGCAACTTCCAACAATCATGACATTCAATGTACAAGAAACAAACTTGGATACATAGTATTGGAAATAAATGGTTCGCATCAATTGTGCCATTGTGGTTTTATAAATAAAACCTACCTAGCTAAAAAATGGTTCTTTTTCTGTCCCTACCTCATTATGAACTACTCAAATTACCTATTGACATTAACAATCCCCAAGAATTTCCTATGTCTAACATTAAGCACATAACCACTCTTTGGCCAAAGTGCAAAACATTTTATTTGGGCTAAACCTAGATTGAAGTATGAGACTAATTGTGAACCAATGAACATGCTACAGACCTAGAATCATGTTGCTCTTTTAGGCCTTCCAATTGTAAACATTCCACAACCATATTCAAAACAAGGCACAAAAAAATAAACAACAATCCCACAAAGCCATAGCCCATTGGGTGTCAAGTTTTTCAACTTTCATTAGCAAACTTGTCAATAATAATAATTACATAAATAACTTTTTTTTTGTACACAATGAGTAGTTCAACACACAACACAAGTGCCAACCAATAGGCTATGGCATCAAGGTTGGGAATTTGTTGTATCCATCTTTCCTTTGTAAACCTTGTATATGTAAATCAATTCTACCCAAGGCCTTGAGTTAACCTAACAAACACTACACAAAAGGAGGAATTTTGGAGACTATACACTTGATGTTGGGTTGTAATGACAATCTATGATATGATCCTTCCATGTTTTGGTTAACAAGTTTGAAGTACTTAACTGAGGTTAAAAAGTTGAACCCATCTGTCACTTCAACAATATGTTATACATGTTCCATCAACATACACATTCCTGCATCCAACATTCATTAATTATAGCATGCAATTAATTAACAACCACAATGTTTTATTCATTACCAAGCTTTTAGAAAACAACCCATGCACATTGCAATAACCCTCCATGTCAAATGGTTGATTGGAGTCTTCATAATATCTTCTCTCTAAATCAGTTGTTTCAACTAAATAAAATGACGTATCCTTAAAGCATGGTCCAAAAATCAAAAGGAACATTAACAAGATAATTCAAAAACACATGCATACCAAAATACAACTACAAGTAGGATTTGGCTACTACAAATTATCAAATTTGGCCCATGAACTTTTGCTACCAATTTTCAAGCATACCAAAATACAAATAGATGTGGATACTAGCAATAATGAGACTTGGTCCACAAACTTTTGTTACCAACTTTCAATTCATGAGCATACAAAATGACATTTTCACTATAGTATTCAATTGAACCAAATCAATGGCTAAAGATCCATTGTGGACTAGTTATGTGCTGTGAAAACATGGTAACCACATTGCAAATATTTGTACACACGATTAAATGAGCAATGTGTTATGAATAGTTAGTAAAATGGGATACAATCCATATCTTGATATTGCATGCAACATGCATTACAACATTAGACCTCCCAACAACAAGAAATAAGAAGTGTCACATGTTGAACATTTAAGTATGGCAAGGGTGTAGTTCAAGTATGGTTCTAATATTATTGTACATTTTCTTCTAAAGCTTGGCATTCCTTTGCAACAATCATATAATCAAATTGCAACTTTTTCTCCAAAGAACAAATGTTGACCATCCACAAACAAGCAGAAAACATGAACAAGCCACAAAATATCAATGCACCTATTCACCAACCACAATCCAAAAACTCTAATGACAAATGTAGATGTGTATCCTTTAAGTCAAATACTCCAATTTCCAAGGATGCTAATTCCAATATAAAATCACATCAACAACATGAACCAATGCCTCTGCACCATCAAGGTGCTTGACATGATCCATGTTTCAGATCCATGACTCAAAGAATATATGGGAGTGCTAAAATTGAATGTGATTTCCCTCACTAGGCAAAACCATAGAACAAACTGAAATGGTCCTACATAAATTTAATGATATAATGTGGATCCATTAGTTTATTCCACTCAAAAACAACACCATTATCTGGTATGCTAGGAGAGTGCAAGACATAAATGGTTTTTAAATTTTCATTGTACCTAATGACTATTCAAATAGGGTAATGATCTCTTGAGAGTTTCATCCCTAAACAACCAAGAGGGACAAAACATTAATGTGAAACCCTAAGTTTTGACATGGGGTTGCAAACCAAATGTTGTTCATTACCACAAAAAAATTCCATTTCTTATAGTGTTGATAACATAGAAAACACATAAAGTCATTCGTTGTGTGGAACGAAGACAAGAACATTGGGACAAATTATATAGCAAACATTTTTGTAAAATCAAGGCACAAAATAGATAAGATTGCAATCATCTAAATGCTAGTGGTTAGGGAATAAGCAAATAGTCTTAACCATTTAATCTGGACAAACATTTGTTCTTGACCTACCAACAACTTCCAAAAACAAACTAGTTGCATGAAACAATGAAAAGAAGTTTTTGATTTACACCTAGTTTGTTGTCCTTGTTGCCATTTATTTATTGCCAAGGTTCTTCACTTCCTTTACAATTGAGGACGCATTTTGCAAATTATACACCTCTTCCTTGAGTAAAATAATTTGTTGTTATCGTTCAAAACTAGTGCTATTAGATTATTTTTCAAACTATTCTTCATTGCTACTAGTGTCACGTTTGTTTTTTGATGTAGACATTAACAACCCCCCCTTTTTTGCCATGCTTGCTTGTGGTTTTGCAACAATCCTACCATTCTTCCTACGTGGTTGTGACATTATTATTCTATCCACAAGTTGTTGTTTAACCTTCTTTTAATGTGGAGTTTTCCACCTGCAACAAATGCCATAATCTTTGAACGCTCAAACTATGGTTAACACTATTCATAGTTACTTTTAGACTGATTGCTTAACATATGCAAAGAACTTCAACAAGTCACCCAACATTTATGTTTCAAAGCTCCCAATTGTTGACCTATGATATATCATAAATATATAGACATTAGTGTGCAAGTAATATGTGATACATACATAATCCAGACTAACAAAAACATGAGTGAAAGGGCAGTGCACTGGCCTTAAGGATGCAAACATGTCACTATGTGACACAAACCCTAACAAAAGTACTTACCTATTTGGTAGGTCCCACCCACAACCCAACATGATCTGAAAGCATCACATTTTCCACCCACCCTATAGATTTTCGACCAACCTTGCATCGAATATTATAGTGGAATAAGTCAACCCTATGTAAACATTAGCACACATGTTTATAAAAAACCTGCATTTCAAAACCACACATGTGTTTGTAAAGGTAAGGAAAGGATGTTATAAATTCATAGTTTAGCAACTTGACATTCTAGAGGAGCTAGCTGTGCTTGGAGCTCAGCAATACATTGAACTTGTGCTTGTTCATAAGGGTTCAAATGTGGTGTTTCAACAATGTGCACAACTCCATCATTCTTGGCCAATGCAAGTTCATGTTTGCATTGTCTAACACTCAGGCCATTTGATAACATCCGATTTTGCTATTTTGTGGAAACATCTGTTAGCTTGGATAGGTTGCAAGACTCATCTACGCAAAGTTTTTCCATGTCTTTAGTACAATCTGGAAAAATGTTAGGGAAATGGTTGGGTTTGCCCTAACAATAGGTGTTGGCTTGGGCTTTCAGGAATAATGTGTTTTGTGGTTGTTGAAGCCGAACTTAAAATAAGAAAAATGCTAGGGAAATGGCGAGGTTTGCATAAACAGTATGTGCTAGCTTGGGCTTTCAAGAATAAAATGTTTTGTGGCTATTGAAGCCGAACTTAAAAAAAGTGTCCCTAATTGCTCAGTGTTAACAGGTATGCACATTGCATATTATGAAATCATAATGTAAAGTGCTCCATGACATGTATATGAAAACTGAGCACAAATTAATGTGCCACCCATGCCTTGTTGCATATTCTTAATTTTGAAATTAGAATTGATGGCTAGCATTAGGTGTTTCACATGTCGTCAATGATTTCAAATTTTTTTACAAGTATGTTGAATTGCATGCTTTTCATGGGGGAGGAAAAGTCATTTGAATATCAACTTGTGCACATGACATCCATGATGTTGTTTTGAGCTTTAGAAAAGGTTATATTTCTATCGGAGTTGTCCTTGTGTTGACCAATGCAAAGGACAACTACATCTGCTACTACCTTCACAAGACACTGAATTGGCAAAAATGTCAAGTTCATGTGCCACAATGAATTGTGTGCTTTAGATGCTTAATGGTGTTTATTCCTAAATTCCATTGTCCACAATCAAATTATTCACAATCCTTGCTCCTCAAGTTCTTAAACAAAGTTATAGCATTACCACCACAATTTATATTCAAACTTAATTCCAAACGTAACACAAACTTCATACTAACATACATCCATGATATTGAAAAAAAAACTCCACAGTAGTCCTACTGAAGGTATCTATTGATTCTAGCCTTTATCATGATAGAATGTAGTGGTTGGTGCCTCCTACCCAAGCCCGTAACCTATAGTGAATAACAAATCTCTATCAATTGTTTGTGGTACAGTTAGTGTCTAATCACTTGTATTTTCACAATGCATTAAGCTCTCAAAATAGTCCACATATGCAACATCATTTGTAGCTAGAAATGTAGGCATGTTGATTGTCTATACATGTGAGTTTGCACTGTATATGAAAAGTGCAGTTGTAGGAGTTAAGGGGTAAGGCACTTGAAAGAAAGTGGTGGTCAAAATTTTTGTAAGCCTTTTTTTGGGTCTTTTGTAGGTCCAAATTATCTGCAATGAGAAAGGCGAGGTCTATGTTGGAACTTGTGTTTGATAAGTGAGTAGATTATAACATGGTGTCACTCAAATCATATGGGCTACTACTTCTGTCTTGGCTCAAGTGGATAAACCAGTGTTTATTGGGGCAAATTGGCAATCCCCTTCTTTGCCCAAGAGCTCCAATCCCTTGGGGCCTACACAACAAACCCATAGTTTCCAACTAAATTTGGAGAGGGTAGAAGGCATCATGATGTAGGATTTGGGAGCTTACTATGGAATAAGGGGCCATAGAGAAGGGAGTAGCTGCCATGTAAAATTTCCTAGAAGTGTGGTTTGTTGTGACAAGTACATCCACTGACTGGCCTAGTTGCACAATTACAACATCCACCATATAGGGTTGGCCATAACCAAAGTTAGTTTGCACTACAAGTGAGTGGTTTGCAAGTGCAAAATAGAGCCTAAATTCATGCAAATTTCACAATGTGGACCAAGTAGGTGTATCATGGTGTAGCTTTCACTTTGCAAACATCTACATAAAATGGATTCAAATGTCCACAATTTGTTAATTTAGACCACTAAAATTATACATGTGCCAACAAGCATACATGTGGCTTCATGTGCATCTTCATGCTAGGGCCCTGATGTCCTTCCCAAAGGTTGGACCTTTCCAGCTACCAAAAAAAAACATGTCTATTCTCTAAGCCCAATTCCTGGAAGACACTCCCTAAACCCCAACACTCCTGCAATATGTATAGCTAGTCGATGACCTAGTGAAGAACCCCATCATATTTTCTCCCCATCAGAGTTGGAATTGTGTGATGTCCAATGGTGAAGGTGTGAATTGAGTGATGCCCAGACCTTCACAATTTGCACAGGATTGACAATGGGCTACCCACAAGTGCAGGAATTACAGAGTAAACAGTAATCCTGGTACCTGTTGAAGAAAAGTTGTACAACTAGCTAAGGTGACCATTAATGGTAAGGGCATTTAAAATCCTATAGGCATCACTTGTAGCCAGAGCATTAGTCACAACTTGCTCCACATCGGCATTCCACCATTCTCCTAAAAATCCATGTGACCCATAGTCACAAATTGTTTCAAGGTTCAGAACTCTCCGATTAACTGTGTTCTCATCAACTCTCAAGCTGGCATTCAAAAACTGGTTATGTAAACATCCTAGACCTAATCCCATTTTTAATGTTTTGAATTCTTGCATGGGGTAAAACTCAACTTATATAAGAGATAGGTACATACAAGATGCCCAAATATTTCTCAGAAGCCCATCAGGAGGTGGAGTTAGCCACCATATTAACATTGTATCCCATGTCTCAAAAGTTCTTAGCCATTGTAATGCCTAGTCAAATAACTGAAGACATTTTTTCAGCAACATAATGAATTTAGTACAATGAAGTATTTCATAATCCAAGTTGCATATTTGGTCTACTCCTAGAAGGCAAAACTATACATAGTCTCCATAGTAAGTAGTAGCTCTTTAGAAGCAGGCCAAAAATTATAAAATTTTATAACATGTGTAGATTAAAGCTTCATCACAGACTCCACCCAACCATGTGGTAAAGACATGGTAACCTATGCGAAATCCATAAGTACGTTCATTCCTTAGCAATGATAGACAACCTGTCATGAATTGTACATCTTGAAGGCATCTTTTCTTGTTGTAGAACATGGAACTGACAACATGGGTCATATGAGTTATGTGAGCTTCTAACCTCAACCATCTTATTCCCACATTCTCTACAAACAACATAGATAATGTAGTGGGAATTTGAATACTGCTAACAATCCACAAGTTAGACTTGCTAAGTGTTTTCAGCAAAGACCTAATCAAGAATGATCACAATATTGGCTATTTTCAAAAAAATACAGCCAAGATAAACTTCATGACTGCCTTTAGCAAGTGTAATGTTCAAATATATAACCCACCAATGGCAAACAGTTACCTTGGAAAATGTTTGACTGATCATAGTCTTTCCACACTCAAATGCACTGAGAAGAGCACGTGTACCCCCAAGCACCTAAGGAAAAAGGGCATCCAAGACCCCTTGCAATATACAACCTGTTTAAGAATTTACCAAAAGTTGAGGTGAAGTGGGAGCCAAAACCCAAACATGCTTGAAGTTTGCAGACAACATTGTTGTCATGTCATGGAACCCTTGAGTGCATCAAAGTAGAGAAAATTTAGGGTTCTTCCTATATTTTGGCAATATGTTGAAAAAAATTCTGAAAATATGACAACTTTTTTAAAAAACATTCCTCCTCATGTGACAAGCCTAGTACTTGCACCCATTTTTTCCCCCAAAAAAAATCCTCTGCAGCATTGGCACCTCCACTTTTTTGGTTGCCAGAATGTTTGGCCCAAAAAAAAACTCACTGATAGTTGTTGTTGAAGTACAGCACCCTGATTTTGTTGCTGCAAAAACTTTTATACCCAATCAAGTGCATGCATTGGCAAGAGTCTAAAGTAAGTAAACTTCCCAAATGTGTTACAACACGTGATGTGGCTGAATTGGCATGTAGTGAAAACCAAGGCCAGGCTGCTTTTCACTTTGCTGAAAGGTCACATTTGAATCTGCTACAGAAGGTGAATTGTTATGTGGTTGCCCTAGCTTTGAAGGAAAGTTTGGCCTGATACCATAGGGGCCTACTATAACACCTCCTTTATTGGGTGAAGGGATTAGGGGTGTGGTGGAGAAAGGTGGTACATTGGATGAAGCTAATGGCATGCTGTAAACTAGGATAGATAGCTGCAGACAAGGGAATTCTACATGGATGAATTTTGCAAGAAAATTGACAAATAGAATGGAACCATACTGATTTACTGAAGCACTCATCATTTTTCCACAAATTCACCTAGTGGAACACTAATTGATTATCTGTAAACGATGAGAATTGTTAAGACTAAGGAGTGCCTCTAGGACTTTGCCAACCCAGATCATAAGCTCCAAGAAAATGTAATCCATACATCTAAGCTTTCCCCATATTCCTCTCCCCAGGATACCAATCATCCATTCTTGAATTTCCACTGCCTACTCCTTGTTGCTCTAGAGCATGTGGTGTCAGATCCTCCCAGACATAATCTTCCTCATCAGCATTTTGCCAGTTCTCAATTCCTTGCATATGTGACTCAAAGGACTAGGGTTCTAGCCCTAGAACCTTAAGGGGACCCCCATCCCCTCCAATCCCTCATTTATTCATCTCTATTGCTTGAGGAAGCAAGGCAAGACCTCTTCTCCAAGGTTTAGAGGCCATGTTCATTTGTCCATGACTGTCAATGCTAGAAAGCTTTTGGACCTGACTGTTGCCTCATATAACATCCATTCAGTTGGGAGTAAATTCCCCCATCATTAGGACCTCCATTAGCTTGCCTCTGCATTTTTCATTATTTGTACCACACACTTTGATCAATTCTCTTTGCACCTGGGTGTCCACCCATGTTGGACTTAGGGCCTCCCCATCTTTCACACTCATACTCTGGGAAGCCATAAACGGGCCTCTAACCATAACCTATTTTTGTCAAATTGACCTTGCTGACCTCGCTGCATGGTCTGCAACAAGAACATTGAAGCCAACGAGGATTTATCTTGTGATTTGTTGTCAAAAAATTTTGACCAAATATATCAAGAAGAGGAACATGAGGGTTACAATCATAGAAACACATAGGTGTGTTCTACATGCAATCAACAGACAGGGCTCCTGTGGACATAACCTTTCTTTGATGAGACAATGCTATAATTATCTTGATTCTAGGACATTTTCCCATGCAAGAAGATCAATGGGTTTGAGTCTGCAGTCTAATGAAAACATGTCATGCTAATGAACTAACCAATTAACAATTGGGCAGAAAAAGGACCTTAAGATTGAGGGTTATGACAAAGGTGAAATCAACCTAACAAAAAGCTTCCTCTCTGATACAAACTACCAGCAATGTCCATTGAATATACCTGGAGCATAATGAACTTCTTCTTTCATCCTTGAAATTCCAATTCCAAAACTTCATCTGCATAGGTGCAATTTGCAAAAGGTCATGCAAGGTCATGTACAGATCTAAACAACCTTTTTATATCTCAACTAACCATTGACTGTAAAGAGCAAATAAACACATGTGCACACAAAACCGAAGATTTCACATTCTGAATCCAAAGTTGAACCTGCAATGTGTACTGCCCTTCTAGAGCAATGCATGTGATCTTCCCTATACTACTAGGGGGCAGTCCAATGTGATGTTCAATCAAGCTATTTTCATACACAATTTGCAAAAGCCATTCTAGGATTCGACAACCCATGAAAGATCAAAGTTCCATTTAACTAACCTAGATATTCAAGCAATAAAATATTTATTACAAAACAATGACAAACCTCAATCAAACCATTAGGTGCAAAAAATAAATGACAAAACCAAAGCCTATTTCCTTCTTAGGACCTAGCACAAGGGTGCCAAGACCAACCCAATGGCAAGAACCTTATTAGGCATAAGATGCAGCAACTATATACCCATTGGAAAAGTCTTGGCCACTATGGTGTGCCACTTCTTTCACCTACCTTACCCATAACAACACAGTCCTGTAGAACTTGTCTAAAAGGTTAACATAAATGCACTACCAAAACTAAGCAAGAAAATTAGGAAGCAATTACCCCAAACAAATCACCTCCAGTACTTGCATCACCAACAACTACAATATCCCAACCCCAAACAAAAGAGAAACTACACATTTATCAATCATGTGCAATGTGACAAAATTCTCCTAATCACCAACCTTAAGACTAGAAGCCATCCCTACTTTCAAACACCCCAAAGCATCAAAATCCTGAATATGAATATTCAAACTTTTTGTTTGCTTATCTCCATTGATCAGTGGTGACTAATTGAAATCTTTATTTTTTAGACCCTCATGATTTATCAATAACTTACATTAACCTACCCATGACTACTAAGCAACTAGCTTTTTTACCTATGTGAGAATAAATCCCAAAAAAAAAACAAAGAAGATCAGTACAAAGATGAGATTTGAAAGTCAGAGCTTTCTTTGCTAATGAAAAGAGAGAGAATAACAATGTACCAAAGTTCTTTGGTGCAAATTCATAAGCCTTTTCCTTATTTAAAGCAAGCACAACAACACCATGGGGGATGTACACATTTCCACATCTTAGAGTGATGGCCTCCAATGGCCATTGCATAAGGAAACAAACACTAGAAATTTGCACAAGTTATCAAAGTTGTCAGGATCTAATACACTTCAATAAGGACCATCATCAAGAATGAAAATCATGAGTACAATTTCATGTCTTTAAAAAGTTCCACATTAAACACTTCAAACTACATAAAAATATTCAATTCTAATGATCTCCAAATCACACACTCCACAGAAAACACTAAAAGACATATTTGAATTCCATCATATATTGTATTATCAAACCAAGAAACAGTGCACCTTTGAAAAATTACCCACCCTCATGAAGTAGTGTTGTGTGTAATTATATTTTTAGAAGTGCAAGTTACTTATAGCCATGGAGGAGTTGTTGAGTGCTTGTACCAAGGAATTGTCTAGGGCCTCCCAACAAGCTAGTGAGAACTACATCAACAACAAGGAAGAAGTGGTAGAAAACTTGTGGTTCCACATATCCCCTAGGATACTTTACAAACCACCACCAATGCCATCAAAACGTAACTATTCAAAACAAGACTGTGCATGCAACATATTATCGCACTAAAGAATATCGTGAAAAAAATTACAACAATTAACACTAATCATGGCAAAATATTATGTGTGACACCTACCTTTCCAACACCAAATCTTATTATTTATAATGCACTATGGAAATTTCACTTGCCTTCATGCAAAATGATCATGATTAGAACCTCTCCCTAAGAACCTTCAAGTAAGCGAACCCCCAAATAACAAAAATTCTATAAGACCAATAAATGATCTTCCACATAACCTACTGGCTATATATGCTATCAATCTAGAAGCTGGGTAAAAGAAGCCAATGAATCCTTGATGTTACTTGGGATGTAATAAAACAACAATTGGTGAAGATTTGATTTATGCAACAACAAGAGCATTTCCTACCACACATCAAGTTGCACATGATACATGATAGTTGGAAATATGGGATGTATGTAGGAAAATGAGCTTTACAAGTACAAAATAGTGAGGACTGAAATCATCACCTTTGAACAATATAGCATATTCAACTATGCAAAAAAGCCCTATGGGCAGGGCTAATTTGGTCCAAATCTGGTTCACAAAGGAAGTAGTGTTGAAAGCACCAATGTTGTCTAGGGCATTGCCTCTCCAATTTTGCATAAACACATGCCTAACTTTTCATACCCAACATCAGCCACGCATCAACTTGTACTAAAAAAATGTAATCAAGGCAATTCAATAACTTTGTGGCAAGTGCACTTCCAAACCACAAGATAGGAGTCAAGTGTTTTTAGCCTTTGTTGATCCCTTACTGTGGTGCAATAGAAGCCATGACCATAGTGGGCTTTGCATTGTGTTTGGACTCCTTACTTGTCAGTTCATATGTGTATTTATTTTTAGACCCATTCAACTTTCATGGATAATACATTTCATATGCAATTAACGTTAATCCAAAACACCTTAGATGCCAAAGTCAAGTGAATGTATCCCATATCCATATGCATAGATGTGGGATAGTAAAATTTTCAATATAATATATTATGTTCCAAAAACATTAACGCCTAACTATAAAGGTGCCATTAGAAAAAAAGATATAACATGTGTCACCTGTCCCTCATCTTTCGTGAATATTTGAATCAAGAATTTGTTTCAGGTCCTTCCCACTACCTATCGAGTGAATGAAATGCCAACCCTTGCTAAGTATCAACTTGCTAAGTGATAAGCATATCTAAGGTGTGAAGTGGTTGAGTGTAACCAATCTCAATTTCTGAAAAATCTTGTGTATCAATAGCTTGACCATTAGCCTTTTTCGATACTAAGTTGTTCGTGCCAACATCAACCACCACTACCTTATGTTGAACATATCTTGTACCCAACATGTTTATCACTAAGTCTTGTAAAGGGCACCTAGATTGCATGGGTTCTGGTGTAACTTCCTGCAGAACACCCTTAGCCATGCATATTTATCTAGAGTCCCCACACATGGCCAACTTTCCACTAGTTGTTAGGTTTTGGTGCTTGAGGCCCTACATTATCTGTTCGAATGCACTAGATGGCATTTAGACCAACACAAGACATTGTACCTTCATTATATTATGCCATTCCTCTTTCGTTACACAACAACATGAAAGGGTTTTAAGTCATTTGGTTAGAGCTTTTGGTTCACACATAATATTAAGCTCTTGCACCTCCTTCAATTCTATATAGAGGGCAGCCTTCTTGACCTCAAGTTTTGGTTTTGCTTGTGCACATTGTTTCTATTCCCATAACCAACTCTTGAGATCTCATACTGGACATTAGGGTAAAACATTCATAATCAACATACTAAATATGCAAACAAACCACCCAACATGCCATTAATTCAAGACTTAATTGACTTGCAATTTGTTCATTTCATCCTCAAATTTCTTTCTCTTTGTAGCCCTTGCACCCTACAAGACCCCATTGATATGTAACAATCACAATATGAAATGTACATAAGGAAATGGAATGTTGTCACTATAGTTTTAAAAATAGCAAAACCAACTTTTAAATGCCATCCTAGACCTCATGAAGCCCAAGTTGACAAAATGATGACAAGAAAAGTTAAAAGATACTTCACAAGCTTTGGCCATTGTCTCAATGTTATCCAATGAAACCTGCAAAACTCCATTCACATGTTGCAATTGAATCTTTATGTTTATAGGACTTTAGATAATGCATATAACATACCATTCAACTGTCTTACTTGTGTGCACATATTCAATAAAAGATGTGCTTGAGTCCACATGCATGTTGAACATCAGAAAAAGGTGTCCACTTGCGACTGTCGAACACACATAGATAATGATGCCAATTCATCACTTGCCTTCTTCTACCCTATAACTAGTCTAGCTTTCTCCTTTTCCAACATTGCCACATGTATAAATACCATTTCTAGATTGTTGTTGTACATACAGATTTTTGGATATTTCTAGTCTCATTTCTCTATTGACAATTGCACTTTTTATGAGAACTTATCCAAGGAAGTCACAACACCTTGATTGTTGCTTGAGAAGAGGAAAGATTGTACTACAATTTTTTGTTGGAGGCCAAGCTCTTCAAAGGTTTGTAATTTCATGGAACTCTCCCAAAGCTTCTGCCAATAGATTATGGTAGTTTGAAAAAACTCCACAATTTTTTGCAAGTATAGCTCGCATCTCCTTACATTGCAAATAGTGCTTTTAAAATAATAATATGTTTAGTACAACAATCTAGAAAATGGCATTCACACAATCCAATTTTCTTGATGTTGTGACATTGACCCCAACGAAGAAAACATTCAACAGACAAAGTACCTAGTGACACAAACTTGATTTTTGTTCTCTTTTCTCAATGCTATCACTTCATTTCTTGCAGATGTTGCTTCTACATCAACACGTGCATGCTTATTATAGAGAGATGAAACCTCTTGCCTGCATGTTCAACACGGACTAAGGTTGGGTTACCCATTGGACCTCAATTTGCTCAAAACTTTAGGATACACAACCTTACAAATTTCTAGGCCTACGAAAGTTGGTTGCATTTTCAAAAGCAAAGCTCCAAATGAAAAAATTGGATGGCAAAAATTAGAGTTATAAGGAATGTTACAAGGGCTGACTTAGCTTTATTCAATTTTGCATCCGAAAATTCCATATAATTTGTTTCTTTTTCCCCCAACTTGCTAGTTTCATCCTGCTAAAATTTATGCTCATAAGTGACATTTAAACCTTTTTTATAATAATGTCCAACATAAACTATGATATACACACAAAAATCATACCTTTGAGCCATCCACTTGTTGTTTCAAACATGCAATTGGACCCATGGTCATGAGTTGGGAATCATGACTAGTAGTCACCTCTTTTGCATACAACCTTTTATATGCACCCACCTGACAACATATCACACCCCACGTTTGTGTCTAGAACAAAAAATGAGTTGTTCATCCAATTTTTTGCATCACAAATTCAATGGGCTTGATTCGCACAAGTGATCATGCATGTAAATTGGAGCATGCTCTTACATTTGATTAAAGCTTGTCAATGATTTTAGATTGATTTTCAATTTGTTTCACCATGTCTATAACTTTATGATGTAACACATCAAGTCGTTGCTTCATCTCTTCCTAGGGCCATTTTTGTATAATTTGTGGTCAGAAATCAATGGTCTTGGAATTCTTTAAATATTTGGTGGGGGGGATGGGCATTGAATATGCTCAATTGCACTCAATCTAGAATATGCTAAACTCACCTTATTCATAACTTTTGCCTCTAGCTTGCTATAGGTTTTTCCAATATTCTTGTTGGATGTTGGGTATTTACCAACCATCTTTGAATTTATTGCTTCAACTTGAACACACAACCACCATAATACATGGCAAAATAATCCATTCCTTCACATACAATCAACATTACCAACAATTCTCCTTTGTCCAATTGGATAGCAATTTTATTGTCACCTTTCTTTCTTCAACCACTAGCTTGTAAATAAATTTTGATAGGTGCACAAGCTATGTAATGCAAAAAATTGGTAATTGCATTAATGAAAATTATAAAAATAAAAATAATTATTGCAAATAGTGCCATGAGTAGACATATGCTGGAGATGAGATACTTTGGAACATGAGGACCATTGTAAATTCCATTGTCTGCATCTACAAATGACCAAAACAACTTCATCAGGGCCACCATGTTACTTGTTGTAAACATGTACGTAACAACCATATCACTATGTTACAAAATGCCCATAGTTGATTCGATGCACATGATCCAAGTTCAACATCAATTTTAGATTTCATCATTTTTTTTTGTAAAAAATCACTTTGAGGACTTCCTCCTCTTGATTCTATGAAAAGCTTCTCAATGCATGAGATGGCATCTACAAAATGGACAACATAGAACAAATAGTAGCTCAAGGTAAAGGACAAGCGGTTTTTGAACTACTATAGACTCATTCAATTAGTTACAAAATATTTGAAATAGCATAATATAAGCAAAAGCAAAAAAACCAACAATTCACTCTTGATCAAACTTAAATGCAGTTTGTTGCAGATAATTCTGGTGGAAGAGAGGAAAAAAGAAGGACATGACCAATAGGAAACTTTTGTGAAGGTACATATATTAAGTGAGTAGTAGAAGAACCCAAAGTTCTTGGTCAAATTTTAATTAGTGTTTGGGTAGTTCACTATTGCATGCAAAAAACCACACTCTTTTGTTTCTATGATAGATGAAGAAGACAAGGAAAAAGGATTCAAAAGTTGATTTGTTAGTAATTGCTTTGACAACAATGATTCAATACCCAAATATGCCATACCTTATAGTCTGTGAAATAGTCATAAAAACTTGCACACAAAGTACACTATAAGTTGTGTCCGCCCAGATCCTGCGCAATTACAGATATTATTGACAAAATATATCGGGCTGCCTCAAAGAACAAGTGATTAGTAAATCTTTACATAAACATCACTTTGATAATACTTGATCAAACTTATATTGAAGCTGGAGCATAAAGACCAACCAACCTTCTTTACACTACCACTCTAGTGGATGCTTGTCTGGCCCGCTACCAACGCAAACACAAAATCTTACTAATCAAGTAGTCCCTACAATGCAAAGTGTTCCACTAGACAAACCCAAATTAAGTAACAAGGCCCAAGTCACAAGCAAAAAATGCCTAAGCCTTTTGTGGACATCTTTGACCTGAAAGGAATAAATATCTCTCCCATTACACAACCACCTTATTTCCTATAGACATCACATGTTTGTCTTCAACAAACTATAAAAAGAGCTTGCAAACTTATGAGCAAGTTAATTTTGTGAAAGTCTATGTAACGAAAAAGTTTCGCATAGCTATGAAGATAAACCACATGGCATATATCGAGCAACTATCCTTACATACCTTTAGAGGACAAATCACCCTTGCTGATGGCAACTACAACACACCCTAAACCACGATCGTTATGGAGGTCGATGAACCCATGTAGCATATGACCAAAATAGGACCTGCCAACAGCTAGACTTATGATATAAAGTATGATCCAAGTTACGATTTTTATTTTTTTTGACAGCGAGCATAATATTAGGATTGTGATTTAGCAGAGCAAAAACAAGCCCCAAAAGAAAGGTGCAAAATATAGCCCCAAGTACTTGTGTATAGGACCATTAAAATAATGGGTAATAGATAGAATTAATGTATAAAAGTACAACAAGATTATGAGTCATTTTGTAGTCCTTTGCCCCCCTCAAGGCATAGGCAACATAACAACCAAGAACAGTTCCTTGCAAGTTGCAAAATTACAATGTTTGTTGTTCCTTGCGATTAGAATTCAACTAACTTAATTTGGGTTCAAAAGTTAATGTACATCTTGTTTCCAGTGCCAAAAGAAATAGGTTCACCTCCAACAGTTCCAGTTCCAAAAGAAGTTGTCCACTGCGGAATAATAATTTTCCACTCTTGAATTTCCCAGTTGCTTGGCCCATACCATGAAACTCCCCACCCTTCCCCCCCTTCCCCTTACCAGAAAAGAACACCCTTGCAAAAGGAGAACAAAAATGGGAAGAACATGTGCCCTAACAATGATTCAACATTAACCAACATTTAAAAATTGTGTGTATATTGTTGATCATATTAATTATTGAGGTATGCACCCAAAGTTATTTTAATTTCCTTTGAAGGAACCATCTTGATTGGCCCCATCATTAGACATTTAAAAACATTGTGTAGCCCCTCATTATAAGCATCTTTGTGATCCCATTACCCATAACAAAAGTTAGTGGATTCCATGTGACAAACCATTTTTAATGTACAGATGGCAATCCGACATTACCCAAAGCATATGCAAAAAAAATTTGAAGAGGAAATGACCATAAAAGAAAAGAAGTGTTCCAAACAAATGTTAACTCCAAATTTAGAAAGTACCATCTTGGCCAGCCAACTAGGGCTCATGCACACCCACCTAGACATAAGTGCACCATCCAACAAGCGATCCTTGCCCCTACCCACCCCAATCCCACTTTCACGTGAGGATGGAGTGCATGCCCTTTGATTAAGCCATATAGGTGAAAAAGGGAAAACCTTTGGGCAAAGGATATGGGATGAAGTGAGGCACTATTAGGAACTTGAGAGATTTTACAAGGAGCCCATTGGGAACATGGGGAACACCAGTAGGAACATACTGGAACATGATGAGAACACAAGATTTTTTCTAATCCCACCCACTCCCCTCCCCTCCTCCCCACTCCTTCTCCTTCCCCAAAAGGAAAAATGATGAACATTCTTGGGTCTATGTCCAATCTTGTCATTTGCTCCATACATATTCTATTCCTAGACATGGATGTCACCAATTTTTTTGCCTCACCTAATATCGTCTACAAAGCACACATATTTATTTAGCTTGTAACTAAATTTCGTGAAATGTTGTGCTACATGTTGTTGCCACTTTGGCTACAACGGAAAAGCCAGGGAAGGTAGAGGAGAGCATTCCCCGCATGTCCAGTCCACCACCATTAATGGAAATGAGTAAAAATCCATTAAAAATATGTAAAGTTGGGGCATGCAACCCGTGTTAGTTAGCTTGTACACAAGCGGGTACAACTATACAACCAGGCTCAAGCACCTTGATTGACCAAGACAACCATGGAAATGTTGGTTGTTGTGTTGTGAATAGCTCAATGGAGTAGCAGACGCCGGGGGGGGACACTTGAGGAGAAAACGTTTTACTAAGAAGATAGGTCCCTTGTGAAAATTAAGGTCTTTTTACTATTTTATATATGAGTCAGTTAGGGTTACTAGTTATGCATATTTCAAATCATTACAAGAACAACCATCTTTCATGGTGTTTTAGAGGTATGGTATAATCCTTTAAACTTGTTTGAACTGTCAATAATTTTGCAAATTCACGAGAATAACCTAGCAATAAACAAAAATTAGTTGATTTTAAACTAGAGAAAAACTCCCCAATTTGTTGCAAAAAAATGACGATTATAAATTTTGAAACAAGAAAGTGGTGTAGTGACCAGTCCTAGTTTTCTCTCCTTTTTATGATTAGACCACATAACATCATATTCAAATTTCAAGCATTGCAATAATGAAAGTCAAGGAACCATCCAATTAACTTGGAAAATGGCATGTGAAAATCAAGAATGAGATTATCTTAAATAATGTAATGTTGACAAAATGCAAATGAATTTCCATTGTGACTTCACACAATTCCATTGTGACATATGGGTCCTAATTTTTCATATATATATATAAACACATATAAGAATTGAAATAATCATTTTGAAATTAGGACTTGTCATCAAATTGAAGGGGTTCTTTGCCATCTTTAGCCTACCCCATTGGCAAGGGCATGAACTATGGGTGTATATTTTAGTGGTCCAAATAAGTGGGAGTGCAGAATATGAAATTATAGCCTTAATTAAGGCATGTTTCCACCAGTCCCCATGGTCCCACTATTTTCCCTTTCCCCACCCAAATAGTTAGGATTCTTCTACAAAAATTTCCAAAACCACTATTTCTGGGGGAAAGGCCACATATAACGTAGTGAATCAAGATGGGTCCAAATAAGTGTATATATCCATTTTTATAAATGGTCATCAGTTGGAGGACCATGGGGGGCAATAGGCCAACATATGATATTTGTTTTTAAATAATAAATTTTGGGATTAAACCCAAGCCCTTAGGTGCTACTATACATCATGCAATATTTCTTATCCTGGGAATTGGTATTGCAATGCTGGTGCAACACCAACTACGTAGGTATTGCAAAACAAATCTTTGCCTACAAAAATCAAAACCATGGGAACAAAGTTCTCACATCACCATTCCACCACCATCTTCTATCCTAGTAACTTCCCAACTTCTTGTTATTTTGGGCCAACCAGCTTGAAGGGGCAAACATAGTTTTGGCGTTGGCCACAATAGCCAAGGCAGCTATAAATTCAAATAATTGTAGAACATTGGGAAAAACAAAGGTTTCTAGGGTGTAAGGTAAAGCTATGTGCTAGGGTGTCTTACATGACTTTTAGACTATGTAATTTTTGATTAATGAATGATGACCAAAACTATATTTGTCGACCACCACCCCCTTAAAGGTGACTTGCCAATAATTCATTTGTTGGACATTAGGAGGTTTTCAAGGGAAGGAATGATTGGGTTTGTGGCAATGGAACCAGAACATTTTATTTTTCGAGGAGGGTTTTTTTTTAATCAAATTTTTTATGCCAAAATGGAGATTATCCATAAGAATATTTAACCAAATTTGGCTATAGGTTAGGGATGAAAAATAATTAAATTGGTAACAAAATATTTCAAAATTTAAATTAATTTCCAATATTGAAAATTATGCAAACTCAATATCTACCCCATCATAGGTTTTTAAATGATGAAATTACCCCCAAGAAATCCCACTCATCAAGAGCTTTCCAATAGTACCAAGAATTTGCTGCAATTTCCTCTTATATATGTGTGTGTGTGTGTGATTTTGTTGACTTGTTTTATAAATTTGTTCAATATTCAATAACTTTTGAATTGTAAGTATAAACAATATCAAACCACTCGATGCACCTCTACCCATTGAGAGCTTCCAATGGTATAAGGGTACCACAAAGTCCAACATCTTTGCCCACGAGGTTTGGGAAATCTCAACTTGACAAACAAACAATACAATTAAAATGAATAAACTACCTTCCTCAAGCAAAACAATGAGAACAAATAAACTTCCTTCCTTAGATATTTTCTCTTATTCTTGAAAGTTGATTGACTTCAAAGCTTCAATCCAAGTTTTCAGATGCATTTAATACTTGTTCTACATTGTTTAGGAGGAGGTTATTACTAGATCTTATAAATGTTTCATGTTCAATTCTTAAGAAAAATTTAACAAACATTTTGAAATGAAAAAAATCAATTTGTTCAAGTCATCACTTTGGTTTCTAAAATGTTATTTAACATAGCTAGCCCATCTATAATGGAGGTCATTAAATAACCCCAAGACATGGGGATACCGAATACCAAGCAACCAACCAACATTTGGCTTTTGGCAATATATTGTTGCTTGGTGAAAAAAAATAAAATCCACTATAATTCCTGTAAAGGATCTTGGTAAAAAATAAATATCTAGTTTCAAGGAATTTTTTCCTCAAATTGTCGTATTTTAACAATAGGTTCTAATAGGTCACCTAGAATGTTTTAGGACGTCAATAGGATGTTTTACATTTGTATTAACTATTAACTTCCCATTGACAAGGTGGCAATGGAGGGCACAAGCATAGTTTTGGTGATCCCTATTAATGCTTTCTACAATGCGCGTGGGAATTTTTTGAATTTTAAAAAAAAAAGAAAAAAAACCACAATGGAGGTCAATGTAAAGAACATTTTTGTCAATGTAAAAAAAACAGAAAACAATTATCCACAAGATGGCTTCCAAATGATAAATGTGGATTAAATTTTTGCAAAATTATTTCACACTTATTATAACAACATATTTGCACTACAATTTGCACATATTCATAATTCCTACCTTTAATCTAAACACACCTACCTCTATAGTTCATTAAAACACTAGATTCATGGTTATTTCATATAACCAAAATATGAAGATACAATGTAAAAAATATGAAAAAAAAATTACATTTCATTTCATTATATTTTTGATACTACAGATAATTCAAACAACAATATGACTATAAAAATCAATACAAAAGTTTGTACTTCTCTTGTTTACTAAAAACTTCAATAAAATATAGCAAAATTCCATGTTCTATTGAAATGAAAACAACAAGATTAAATCTATGGTATATCAAAAATAGAATCTATAGTTTTCTATTACAAAGTACTTACATCTATTTCCTTACTTTAAAATTGTATGTCCAAGAATGAAATCCTTTTCTCGAAACTACCATCTTTGGGTAGTCCCCAAGTCACATCAACATGATTCAAAACTAAACAAGAATTCAAAATTCAAACCTACAATGTTCAATCATCAATCCCTATCCTAAATGCCTTGTTCATCCAAAACAATGTAATTAGCCTACCCCCTTAACAATCCTTCAAAAGTCAACCCAATTCCAAATTCTTTCTCCCTTAAAGATTATTCTTGAAGGCATTTAGATGTATGTTCTCAAGAAAAATCCTGGGTAGGATGCTTAAACATTGAATTAGACATGTTGCCCACACATTTTAACTCCCTTTGCCCATAATCCTTACCTCGCAAGCAGCAATTGTTAGAAGTAATTGCAATTTTGCAAGGTTGAGGTAATCATGCAAAGGAACCCCATAGTACATAACGTCCTCACCTTTCTTTCCCACCTCCCATGTTACACTGAAGCTCCTTGCACTAATTGCAAAAAATAATAAAAGACTAGGAACCCACTGTGGAAGAGATGATACAATAGGATGACAATGGCCAATTTATATTCAAGTTCGACTCTGTCAAGGAATTGGAGTTTAAATTGATCGTGATTACACTTTCCCATCATTTTAGTTCAATTGAATTCTAACTGCAACCTGTCAACAAAATGACCAAAATTTGGCCTACATCATTTAAACATGCATAGTCACTCAAGGGGTCAACTGAAATTCTATCACACTCATTGGATAAAGCTGATCACTACATAAATAAGGGTAGACAATTTCACTCACACTATTGGATATGGACGATCACTCCCCGAGGTAACTAAAATTTGGTTGCATTGTTGGATAAGGACAATCATTCCCTAGGATGACCAAAATTCAATTGTAGTCCTTGGACATGGCCAATTGATACTTGGACATTAGTGGACAATTTGGATCGCACTTTTGGAGAAGGGTGATCATTTGTTAAGCTAATCAAAATTTGGTCACATTCCTTAGAAAGGGCTGATCACTACTTGGACAAAGGTGCACAATTTTAGTTGCATTTTTCGATAGGGGTGATTGCTCCCCGAGCTAATCAAAATTTAGTTACATTCCTTGGATAGGGCCAATCATTGCCTAGACAAAGGTGGACAATTTTGGTCACATTCTTGGACAAAGGTGATCATTCATGAAGGCGATCAAAATTTGGTCCTAGTCTTGGACAGGGTCGATTGCTCGCAGGGGTGACCAAAAATCAATCCCAGTCTATCACAACCCTATTTTGAGAGAGTGTGAGGATGAAACTCACATTCCCAAAATGGGGACTTGGGAGTCCTCTGGGACTTCCAAAATTTCAGAGTTCGATTGCAGGGGCCAAAACACCTTACATTGGGGTGTTCTTTATATCATTGGAAAACTATCGAAGTGTAAATGTCGAAAATGGGCTCGCATGGGCCATTTGGACATTTGCAAAACATGTTATGGCAAAAAAAAGGGCCGGGAATCAAACTGGCAGTTTGACTTTTGACCATTAAAAGTCAAGAATCGACCTGACCCCGGTGCGTGCAGGTAGAGTGCGACAAACCGTTGGAAAGCTCTTGAGGAGAACTACAAGTTTGCTTTAGAATTCATCCCAATCGAAGGTCTGAGCAAAGAGTTATGATCTCACAAAGTCCCAGGAGTCCAAACCAGGACAATTTCGGGACTCCTCCTTAGGATCCTTAGGAATCCCGAGATAAAAAACCATTCGGATGTAGGTGCCGCAAAAAGAATACTATATGGGGGAAGCTAGTGGCTTCCCCCAAGTCCGGGCCGTGGTGAGTCTTGTGAGTCCAGAATTGCTCGTGGCTTATCCTAGCACTAAAGGTGCTCTAGAAAGTGAACTAAACCAACTTGTTGGTTAATTTGATGCAAGTTTGAGTAAGTAACTAAGGCTTGTCACTCTTCCTAGTCCCATCCTGGAGCTTCAGCACGCCCTTCTACCCCTTTTAGTGTTGAAAGCTGGGAGCGTGCCCCAAGTTCCTCACAATTTCGTTGTTTGAGTAACTTAGGCCCATCTTGGGTCTAACTAGGAACTTGGGAGCACGTCACAGTCTTGGACAAGGTCGATCACTCACGGGGGCTATTGAATTTTGATCACATTCCTAGAGAATGGAAATCATTCCTTGAGCAATCAAAATTCAGTAGCATGTTTGGACAAAGTCAATTGCTCATGGGGGCGATGAAAATTTGGTTACATTCCTTAGATAGGGTCGATCATTAACTCGACAGGGGTGCACAATTTCAATCACACTCTTAGACAAATGATCAATTTTCAGACATGGTGGACAAATTTGATCACACTCCCAGACAAAGGATGATCATTATTTGGATAGGGGCGAACAAATTCAATCCATCTGTGGATAGGGTTAAATATATTGCGATTGAATTTCAATCATGATCTAAATGGTCAAGATTAGTTACATGATGTAATGAACCATTGAGATCAATGTAATTAATTAAATGGATGGCTAACATCTCTTTATTTATAAAAAAATCCAATAGAATTTTCTTAATGTGGCATTTAATGGTTACATCACTTAATGTTCTTTTAATTCTTCAACCAAGAATGCACGTTTTGGTTTGGCGTGGTAACTTTTTTATGTAGTCTGCACGTGTTGTGT